>JAEAMG010000183.1_pt1 | contig 100584 bp, 68 predicted proteins | sample 8958741 | NCBI WGS metagenome assembly JAEAMG01 (sample SAMN16933256, study PRJNA681125) | bioreactor sludge metagenome | isolation source: anaerobic bioreactor treating anionic surfactant - SDBS | place: India: Bengaluru | collected 2019-02-28
CTCGGGTCGCCTGCAAGTCAACCACGGCCAGGCGCTGCGCGTTGCCGCATTGCATGGCATGGGCATCGTGCTGCAACCGGCCTTCCTGCTGGAAACGGACGTGCGGGCGGGTCGCCTGGTCCAGCTGTTTCCCACGCATGCGCTGCCCAGCCGCCCCTTGAGCGTGGTCTACCTGCCGGACCGCTACCGCTCGCCCAAGTTGCGCAGTTTCGTCGATTTTCTGGTGGAACGGTTCAGCTGAATGGCGGCAGTAACAAGCCGCTGTCATTCGACATCCATTGCAGTTGAAATATTTATCAATTCGGCAAAAAAGCTGTTACCATTGATGCAACATGCGTTATTTTTTTAATCTTCCTCTCCGGCAATACGATTACTCGCTTGATATTGCTTTTTATCTATCCAGAGCAAGGAAATAAGGAAAAACTCTTTGTCGCTCAGTGATTTCCTGTGAAAACAGTGTTAAAACGACCTCAAGCACGATGATTATTCCCAAACAAACCACTCGACAGCCAGCGTCAAGGCCCTGACCATGCCGACAACGCCGCCCAGTGAAGGAAAAGAAATGAGCCATAATTTTGAAACGGCCGGCATGCCGCAAACCGCCCATCCCAACAGCGTTCCCGTCAGCGAGCTGGAAGCCCATCTCGGCTACTGGCTGCGTTTCGTCTCCAACCACGTTTCCCACAGCTTCCAGAAAAAAGCCGAAGCCAACGGCGTGACGGTGTCCGAATGGGTGGTGCTGCGCGAAATGTTCCGCCTGGGCTGCACCTCGCCCACGGTGCTGGCGCAAGTGTCCGGCATGAGCAAGGGCGCCGTGTCGAAGCTGATCGACCGCCTGGAAAGCAAGGGCATGGTCAGCAAGTCCATCCTGCTGGCGGACCGCCGCCAGCATTCGATCGAACTGACCACGGAAGGCGAAGCGCTGGTGCCGGTGCTGGCCGAGATGGCCGACCAGAACGACGAGGAATTCTTCGGCAAGCTGCCGCGCCAGCTGCGCGACGACCTGCTCGAGGCAATGAAGGAAGTGGCGCGCACGCATCAGCTCAAGAACGCGCCCCTGAATTAAGGCCGCTTGCGGCAAGGGTGGGACGGTGGCACGGGCGCTTCGGCTATGATGCTGGCCTGACCGTTTACCAGGAACACGCATGGCCCTGCACATCGAAACCCCTCTGCTCAACTCGCGCGCCCTGAGCCTGCACAGCGGCCGCGCCATCTGGCTCAAGCTCGAAGCCTTGCAGCCGCCCGGCTCCTTCAAGATCCGCGGCATCGGCCTCGCCTGCGAAGAATACGCGCGGCGCGGCGCCAGCCGTTTCATCTCTTCTTCCGGCGGCAATGCCGGCATCGCCGTGGCCTATGCGGGACGCCAGCTGGGCATTCCCGTCATCGTCGTGGTGCCGGAAACGACCAGCGCGCGGGCAAGGGCCCTGATCGCCCAGGAAGGTGCCGAAGTCATCGTGCACGGCGCCGCCTGGCAAGAAGCCAACGCGCTGGCGCAAGCGATGCTCACGCCGCAAGACGCTTTCCTGCATCCGTTCGACGACCCGCTGCTGTGGCAGGGCCACGCGGGCATGATCGATGAAGTGGCCAGCGCTGGCCTGAAACCGGACGCGGTGGTGCTGTCGGTGGGCGGCGGCGGCCTGCTGGCCGGCGTGGCCGAAGGCTTGCAGCGCAATGGCTGGGATGACGTGGCCCTGGTGGCCGTGGAAACCGAAGGCGCGGCCTCGCTGGCCGCCGCCGTGGCCGCGCGCGACCGCGTGGCCCTGCCCGCCGTGAGCAGCATCGCCACCTCGCTGGCCGCGCGCCAGGTGTGTGCGCAAGCCTACGCCATCAGCCAGACGCGCCTGCTGCACAGCGTGGTGGTCTCGGACAAGGCCGCCGTCGATGCCTGCCAGCGCTTCATTGACGACCAGCGCCTGGTGGTGGAGCCGGCCTGCGGCGCGGCGCTGGCCGCCGTCTACGGCAAGGTGCCGCAACTGGCGCCCTACCGCAATGTGCTGGTCATCGTCTGCGGCGGCGTCACGGCCACCACGCAGCAGCTCGACCACTGGACTGCCACTCTGTAAAACCTACGGCGCCGCCTCAAGCAGCGCCACGCCGTCGCGGCCCTGCCCTTTGGCGGCATACAGGGCCTGGTCCGCCAGGTCCAGCAACTGCGCCGGCGTCAGCGCGCCTTCGCGGAAGATGGCGATACCGACGCTGGTCGTCACCGGCAGCGGGCCGCTGGCCAGCTCAAACGGCTGGCGGATGGCGTCGACGATCTTCGCGCCGATCTGGCGCACTTCCGCCGCGCCGTTCACGCCTTCGAAAATGATCACGAATTCATCGCCGGCCAGACGCGCCACCAAATCGCTGGCGCGCACGCTGCGCATCAGGCGCGCGGCAAATTCCTTCAGCACCTCGTCGCCCGTTTTGTGTCCCAGGCTGTCGTTGATGGCCTTGAAACGGTCGATATCGAGATACGCCAGCGCCATCGGCGCGCGCGCCACGCGCGTACGCTGCATGCTTTGCACCAGCTGTTCGTCGAAGCGGCGCCGGTTGGCGATGCCCGTCAGGGTGTCGGTGGCGGCGGCAAACTGCAGCGCCGTATGTACCGCCTTGGTCTTGGTGATTTCGTGGATCAGGCCATACACGCCTTCCACCGCGCCGCTCTCGCCGACATCGGGCACATAGCTGGTCTGGAAGGCACGCCGGCCCGCCTCCCCCTCGCCGTCGATGGTGAATTCATATTCCACCTCCTCGCCCGAGAAGGCGCGCCGCAGGTAGGCTTCGCGCAATTGATACGCTTCTTCGCCCAGCACCTCGCGTATCGACTGCATCATGCTTTCCTTGTGCGACCGGCCGAACCATTTTTCAAACGTGGCGTTGATGAACTGGTAGCGGTGCTCGCGGTCGATGTAGACGATCACCACGGGAACATGGTCCGTCAGCAGCTTCAAGCGCCGTTCGCTGTCGCGCGTCTGCGCCTCGGCAATTTCGCGCTCGGCCACCAGCGAGTAAAAATCGCGGCTCAAGTCGCCGATTTCGTCGCGCCGCTCGATTTGCAGCGCCTCGATGCCCAGGCGCTGGCGGCGAATCTGGTGCACCTGGCGGCGCAGGCGCTCCAAAGGCTGTAACAGGCGCAGCACCACGCGCCAGCCGGCCAGTCCCGCCAGCGCCGCCAGCAGCACGGCGGCCAGCAGGATCTTGCTGCGGATGGCGTGCAGCGGAGCGAACGCGTCACGCATGGGATACACGGACGCCAGTATCCAGCCCGTGGCGGCGATGCGGTGATAGGCGAACAAGGCATCGACGCCTTGCGTGGTGGTGCCCGTCAGCCAGCCCTCGAAGCCCTGCATGGCGCGCCGCGTCGGTTCGCTGATGGGGCCATGCGCGTCGATATGCTGCATGATGCGCGACTTGTCGGGATGCTCGACGATGACGCCTTCGCTGGTCATGATGTACAGATAACCACCCGTGCCCGGCTTGAGCGCGCCCAGGCGCCCCAGGAAGTCGGGCTGGCGCAGGTTCACGCTGGCCGCCAGCACATGGCGCACGGCGCCCTGCGCGTCGAACACGGGCTGCGTCACCACCACGATGGGCATGCCCGAGATGCTGCCGTTGAGCGGCGCGGAAATCACCGAACGCCGGGTCGCCAGCGTCTGGTCGAAATACGGGCGGCCTTTCAGGTTCATCCCCGCCTGCGGCTTGACGGGGCCCATGCTGGCCAGCAGGGAGCCATCGGCGGCGGCCACGCCGGCCGTGTAAAACTCCTTGCCCAGCACCGTTTGCGCGTCCAGGAAGCGCTGCAGGCCGGCGCCATCGTGCGCGCCGCTGGCCGCCAGGCTGTCCGCTATCGCGCGCAGCACATTGCGCTTCGTGTCAAGTTCTTCATCGATGAAGACAGCGGCGCTGGCCAGCGATACATACTGCTGGCGTCCCGTCACATCGCGCATGCCGCGCTCGGCCACGCTCAGGGTGGCCAGTGCCAGCGAGGCCACGGCCGCCAGCACGAGCAGGAAGACGACCACGCTCATGCGCGCCTTCAGGCTGGCGGGCAGGCGTCGGCGCAGCAATTTGCGCAATCTCATACGCATCGTCACCACGCCGTCACAGTCGCTGCTGCAAATGCCGGCACAGGCGCTCAACCGACTCGTCCAGCGCCAGCGTGCCCGTGTCCAGGGTCAGCGCGGCAGCCAGCGGCGCCTCATACGGGGCGGAAATGCCCGTGAATTGCGCCAGCTGCCCCGCGCGCGCGCGCGCATACAGGCCCTTGGGATCGCGCGCCTCGCACACGGCCAGCGGCGTGCTGACGTGGACTTCGATGAAATGCGCCGCGCCGATGATGTCGGCCGCCATGGCCCGGTCGGCGCGATACGGCGAAATGAAGGCGGCGATGACGGTCAATCCCGCCGCGTTCATCAGGCGCGCCACTTCGGCCGTGCGGCGGATGTTTTCATGCCGGTCTTGCGGCGTAAAACCGAGGTCGCGGTTCAGGCCATGGCGCAGCTGGTCGCCGTCGAGCAGCGCCACGGCGCATCCCTGCGCCTTCAGCGCTTGCGCCAGCGCCAGCGCAATGCTGGTCTTGCCGGCGCCGCTCAAGCCCGTCAGCCAGACCGTGGGGTGTTGTGCTGCTGTCATCACACTGCCTCTCTGTTATAGAGCTGGCAATATAACAAAGCCGTGCCGGAAAGGACAGATTTTCAGGCCGCGCTGCGCGCCTCAAGCAGCAACTGTCGTATCTCGGGCACGCAGGAACCGCAATTGCCGCCCGCCTTGACGCAGGCCGTCACCTGCGCCGTCGTCGTCAGCTTTTGCTCCACGATGGCGGCGCAAATGGTGTTGCGGCCGACGCCAAAGCACGAGCACACGGTGGGACCGGCGTCGACGCCCTTGCCGATGGGCTGGCCCAGCAGCACGCCGGCGCGGTCCGCCGCATCCATTTGCGCGTGTGCAAACAGGCCCGCCAACCAGCTGCGCGACGGCAGGTCGGGACGGGGCGAGACATACACGCATTGCGCGATGCGCCCTTCGTCCAGGTGCACTGCGCGGTACACGCCGGCGCTGGCGTCTGCATAATCGAGCCAGTCGGCCTTGTCGTCCGTGACGCCGAGCAGCGCGCGCGCCCAGGCCCCCAGATCCTCGATGCGCTGGCGGCCCGCCAGTTCATAGCGCAGGAATTGCTCGCCCTGGATGCGCGTCCAGTGCGCGACGCCGTCCAGGTTCAAGGGCGTGCGGCTCAACACGAAAGCATGCCAGTGCACGCGGAACTGCTCGATGCGCACAGGCGTGTGCTTGAATTCGGGCTCGCCCGAGACGGGATCGACGACCGGGTTGACGACGGCGCCCACGCGCGCATCGGAGGCATTCGCGTCGCTCCAGTGGATCGGCACGAAGACCTGGCCGCGCGCGATGCCGCCGCCATGCACGACGCGCGCCACCATCGCGCCCCAGGCGCTGGAGATGCGCGCCAGTTCTCCCTCGCGCACGCTGTACAGCAGCGCGTCCTGCGGGTGGAGGTCGATGAACGCCTCGGCGATATGCCCCGACAGTTTGGCCGCCTTGCCCGTGCGCGTCATCGTATGCCACTGGTCACGCACCCGGCCCGTATTGAGGATCAGCGGATACTCTGCGTCGGGCGCATTGCGCGGTGCGCGCGGCGGCGTGGGCACGAAGCGCGCGCGCCCGTCCGCATGCGCGAAGCGGCCGTCGCCGAACAGCCGTACCCTGCCCTGCGGCCACTGCTGCGGCGCCAGGGCGTCGTATTGCGCCGCATCCAGCTTGTCCAGGCCCGCCAGGTTGAACAGGCGCGCCGTTTCTGCCGCGTTGCGGAAGGTGGACAGGCGCGCGTGCTCGTCGAAGATGGCCTGCGGCGAGGTGAAATCGAAGCCCGCATAGCCCATGCGCGTGGCCACCTCGCACAGCACCTGCCAGTCGGCGCGCGCCGCGCCGGGCGCCGGCAAGAAAGCGCGCTGGCGCGAGATGCGCCGCTCGGAATTGGTCACGGTGCCATCCTTCTCGCCCCAGCCCAGCGCTGGCAGCAGCACGTCGGCATGCGCATTCGTGTCCGACCCGGCGCTGATGTCCGACACCACCACCAGTTCGCACTTGGCCAGCGCGCGGCGCACCTGGTCGGCGTCCGGCATGCTGACCAGCGGATTGGTGGCGATGATCCACACGGCTTTCACCTTGCCCGCTTCGATCGCGTGGAACAGTTCAACGGCTTTCAGACCAGGCTTGTGCGCCATGCGGGGCGAGTCCCAGAACGTCTGCACGGTGTCGCGGTGCAGCGGATTATCCAGTTCCAGGTGCGCCGCCAGCATATTGGCTAGCCCCCCCACTTCACGCCCGCCCATGGCGTTCGGCTGACCCGTCAGCGAAAACGGCCCCATGCCGGGCTGGCCGATGCGTCCCGTCGCCAGATGGCAGTTGATGATGCTGTTGACCTTGTCCGTGCCACTCGATGACTGGTTCACGCCCTGCGAAAACGCCGTGACGACCTTGCGCGTGGCGGCAAACGCCCGGTAAAACGCCAGCAAGGCTTGCGGGTCGACCTTGCAGATTTTCGCCACCTGCACAGGATCTGAACAGTCGACATGCGCCGCGGCCAGCGCTGCGTCGAGTCCCGCACTGTGCTGCGTGACGAATGCATCGTCGATCACGCCTTCCCTCGCCAGATGACACAGCAAGCCGTTGAACAGCCACACGTCGGTACCCGGCTTCACGGGCAAATGGACATCGGCCAGCTCGCAGGTGGCCGTGCGGCGCGGGTCGATCACCACCAGTTTCATCTCCGGCCGGGTTTCGCGGATGCGGGCGATGCGCTGGAACAGGATCGGGTGGCACCAGGCCGTGTTCGACCCCACCAGCACCACCATGTCGGCCAGCTCCAGGTCTTCATAGCAGCCCGGCACGATATCTTCGCCGAACGCGCGCTTGTGTCCGGCCACGGCCGACGACATGCACAGGCGCGAATTGGTGTCGATATTCGCGCTGCCCACATAGCCTTTCATGAACTTGTTGGCCACGTAATAATCTTCCGTCAGCAGCTGGCCCGAGACATACAGGGCCACGGCGTCGGGGCCGTGTTCAGCTATGATGGCGCGCAAGCCGCCAGCCACTTTGTCCAGCGCCACGTCCCAGGAGGCCCGCTGCAAGACGCCATCGACGCGCACCTGCGGCTGCAGCAAACGGTTGTCCAGATCCAGGGTATCGCCCAGCGCCGAGCCTTTCACGCACAGGCGCCCCAGGTTGGCGGGGTGCGCGGCGTCGCCGGCGATGCGGATGGCGCCATCGGGCAGGCGTGTCGCTTCCACGCCGCAGCCGACGCCGCAGTACGGGCAAGTGGTTTTTACGGGCGTGCAGCTTGTCATGAGATGTCCTGTCAGGCGGCCTGGCCGCACAGGGCCTGGCCAAACAATAAATGGGAACGCAGCTGGCTGATGTCGCGGCGCTGCTGGATCAGGTCGAAATACCAGGGACCGTCCTGCACCTCGCCATACAGCACGGCACCCACCAGGCGGCTGCCCTGCACCACCAGGCGCTTGTAGACACCGCGGCGCGGATCGCGCAGCACCAGGTCTTCGCTGCCCTCGCCGCCGATGATGTCGCCGGCCGAATACAGGTCGATGCCCGTCACTTTCAACTTGGTGGCGCTGGCCTGCTGCACGTAGCGCCGGTGTCCCGCACCGGCCAGGTGCGCGCCGCACACGCGCGCCTGCTCCCAGATGGGCGCGACCAGGCCGAAGGTGGCGCGGCGGTGCTGCACGCATTCGCCCACCGCGTACACGCGCGGGTCATAGCTTTGCAGGCAGTCATCGACGACGATGGCCCGCTCGCAGTGCAGGCCGGCCGCTTGCGCCAGCGCGATGTTGGGGCGCACGCCGGCCGTCATCACCACCAGGTCGGCCGCGATCGACGTACCATCGGCAAAGCGAACTGCCTGCACCCGGTCGGTACCGAGGATTTCCGCCGTTTGCGCCTGCATCAAAAACCGCAGGCCGCGCGCTTCCAGCGCCGTTTTCAGCAGCATCGATGCGGGTGCGTCCAGCTGCTGGTTCATCAGGGCGCCGCTCATGTGCACCACCGTCACGTCCATGCCCTGGCGCTGCAAGCCATTGGCCGCTTCCAGCCCCAGCAAGCCACCGCCGATGACCACCGCGTGGCGGTGCGTGCGCGCCGCCTGCAGCATGGTGTCGACGTCGCTGATGTCGCGAAAACCGATCACGCCGGGCAGCGCGTGGCCCGGCACGGGCACGATGAACGGCGTGGAACCGGTGGCCAGCAGCAAGCGGTCGTAGGCTACCGTGATGCCGGACAGTGATTGCACGGTGCGCGCCTGGCGGTCGATGCGCACCACGGGGTCGCCCGCGTGCAGGGTGATGCCGTTTTGCGCATACCAGTGGCGCGTGTGCAGCATGATGTCGTCCACCGTCTTTTCGCCAGCCAGCACGGGAGACAGCAAAATGCGGTTGTAATTGCCATGCGGTTCGGCACCGAACACGGTGATGTCGTACAGGTCGGGGGCCAGTTTCAGCAACTCCTCGACCGTGCGCATGCCGGCCATGCCGTTGCCGACCACGACTAAAGACGGCCGTGCGGCGGTGTTCATATGGCCACCCACACCATGCCGCCGAACACGCGCGCGGGCCAGGCGGCGACCGAATGCTCGGGCGCTTCCAGGCACTCGCCGCTGGCCAGGTCGAAATGCTGCTTGTAGATGGGCGAGGCGACGACGACGCGCTCGCCGATGCTGCCCACCAGGCCCCGCGAGAGCACGGAAGCGCCCGCGTTCGGGTCGACATTGTCGATCGCGTACACGCGCGGCGCGGCATCGCCGATGCGGAACACGGCCACGTGGCGCCCGTTCAACAATGCGCACACGCCCGTGTCGGGCACGATGTCGGTCAAGGGGCAGATGGCCACCCAGTTGTCGGCGCTGGCGCCGGACAGTTCATTCATCGCATTCATGGCTCACGCCTCCACGGCAAGGATGGGGATCACGCTGCTGCGGCGTTCAATCGGCGTGGCGGGCCGGATCTGGCCCCGCTCTTCGACGAACACCACGTTTTCATCGTTCTTCTCGCTGTTGACGAAATGGCGGAAACGCTGGCGCACGGCGGGGTCGGTGACGGCCGCTTTCCATTCGCAGGCGTAGGTGTCGACCACGTGCTGCATGTCCGCTTCCAGCTCGTGGGCGATGCCCAGGCGGTCGGCCACGACGACGGCTTTCAGGTAATCGAGCCCCCCTTCGAGGTTGTCGCGCCACACGCTGGTGCGCTGCAGGCGGTCGGCCGTGCGCACGTAAAACATCAGGAAGCGGTCGACATAGCGCACCAGGGTCGCCTCATCGAGGTCCGACGCCAGCAGTTCCGCATGGCGCGGCTTCATGCCGCCATTGCCGCACACGTACAGGTTCCAGCCCTTTTCCGTGGCGATCAGGCCGATATCCTTGCCCTGCGCCTCGGCGCATTCGCGCGTGCAGCCGGAAACGCCGAACTTGATCTTGTGCGGCGTGCGCAAGCCCTTGTAGCGGTTTTCCAGCTGGATCGCAAAGCCCACGCTGTCAGCCACGCCGTAGCGGCACCAGGTGGAACCGACGCATGATTTCACCGTGCGCAAGGATTTGCCGTAGGCGTGGCCCGATTCGAAGCCTGCCGCGATCAGCTCTTCCCAGATGGCCGGCAACTGGTCCACGCGCGCGCCGAACAGGTCGACCCGCTGGCCACCCGTGATCTTGGTATATAGCCCGTATTTTTTTGCCACCGTACCGACGGCGATCAGGCCGTCGGCCGTCACTTCGCCGCCCGGCATGCGCGGCACCACCGAATACGTGCCATCCTTCTGGATATTACCGAGGAAATAATCGTTACTGTCCTGCAGGCTGGCGTGCACGGGCGACAGCACGAAATCGTTCCAGCACGAGGCCAGGATATTCGCCGCCACGGGCTTGCACACATCGCAGCCCAGGCCCTGGCCATGCGCGCCCAGGAGTTCTCCGAAGCTGCGAAGCTTGCCCACGCGGACCAGGTGGTGCAATTCCTGGCGCGAGTAGGCAAAATGCTCGCACAAGTGATTGTTGACGGCCAGGCCCTGCTTCTGCATTTCCGCCTTCATGATCTGCGTCACCAGCGGCACGCAGCCGCCGCAGGCCGTGCCGGCTTTCGTGCAGGATTTTAATGCGCCGATGGTAGTGGCGCCGTCGGCAACGGCGGCGCACAGCGCGCCTTTCGAGACGTCGTTGCAGGAGCAGATTTGCGCCGCATCGGGCAAGGCGTCCACGCCCAGGCCCATCTTTTGCTGGCCGTCGGCCTGCGGCAGGATCAGGAACTCGGGGAATTCCGGCAGCTCGATTTTATTGAGCATCATCTGCAAGAGCGTGCCGTATTCGCTGGCGTCGCCCACCATCACGCCGCCCAGCAGGTATTTGCCGCAATCGGAGACCACGATCTTCTTGTAGATCTGCTTGCGCTCGTCCATGAACTGGTAGGAGCGGCTGCCCGGCGCATTGCCGTGCGGGTCGCCCAGGCTGGCCACGTCCACGCCCATCAACTTGAGCTTGGTGCTCATGTCGGCGCCCTTGAACGACGCTTCGCCCGCTTCTCCTTCCTCTTCCTGCAGCACATGGCGCGCCGCGATGCGCGCCATCTCGTAGCCGGGCGCCACCAGGCCGAACACCAGGCCGCCCCACAGCGCGCATTCGCCGATCGCATAAATATCGGGGTCGGAGGTGACGCAGCGGTCGTCGATGGCGATGCCGCCGCGCGGCCCCACATCCAGGCCGCAGGCGCGCGCCAGTTCGTCGCGCGGACGGATACCGGCCGAGAAGACGATCATGTCCGCTTCCAGGTGGCTGCCGTCGGCAAACTGCATGCGGTGCGTGGCCGATTCGCCGTCGACAATGGCCAGCGTGTTCTTTTGCGTGTGCACGGTCACGCCCAGTTCCTCGATCTTGCGGCGCAGGACGCGCGCGCCCCCTTCATCGACTTGCACGGCCATCAGGCGCGGCGCAAATTCCACCACGTGGGTGTCGAGCTTCAAATCGCGCAAGGCCTTCGCGCATTCGAGGCCCAGCAGTCCGCCGCCGATCACCACGCCAGTGGTGGACTTGGCGCCCCAGGCCAGCATGGCTTCCAGGTCTTCGATGGTGCGGTAGACGAAACAGCCATCGCGCTCCTTGCCCGGCAGCGGCGGCACGAACGGCGTGGAACCGGTGGCGAACACCAGCTTGTCGTAGGCCAGCACTTCGCCCGTGCTGACGGTGACGGTTTTCGCCACGCGGTCGATGGACACGGCCCGCGCATTGAGCTTCAGCACGACGTTGCCCTTGTCGAAGAAACCGGGTGCCACCAAGGAGAGGTCCTCGGCCGATTTTCCATTAAAAAATTCGGACAGGTGCACCCTGTCATAGGCGGGGCGCGGCTCTTCGCACAAGACCGTCACGCACAAGTGCGGCGCGTTTTCCAGGGCCAGGCGTTCGAGGAATTTGTGTCCGACCATGCCATGGCCGAGGACGACGATCTTCACGGGGTGGTTCATTCTGCTCTCCTCAGGCCGCGGCCATGTTCGGTTCGGCCGCCAGACCAGTGAAACGGGCGGCGATGGCGCACAGGGCTGAGATCACCACCAGCGCGCTCAAGATGATCAGGGTCTGGCGGATGTCGCCCGTGCCCTTCATCAGGAAACCGGCCGCGACGGCGCCCACGTTGCCGCCCGCGCCGATGATGCCGGCCACGCCGCCGAGCGCGCGGCTGTCGATGAAGGGCACCAGCGCGTAGGTGGCGCCGCAAGCCATGTGGGTGAACAGGCCGAAGACCAGCATGGCGATGACGGCATACGTGACGCTGTCGACTTTGGCAAACCACAGCAAGCCCACGCCTTCGCCTATCATCAGCATGAACAGCAGGGTCACGCGGCTGTTCAGGTTGCCGCGCAGGGCCAGCTTGTCGGACATCCAGCCGCCCAGGGCGCGGGCAAACAGGGCCAGCAAGCCGAAGCTGCCGGCGGCCAGACCCGCCGATTTCAGCGACAGGCCGAAATGGTCGACGTAATACACGGCGGCGATGTTGTGGATGAAAATCTCGATGCCGAAGCAGGCGCCGTAGGTGACGAACAGCAGCCACACGCGGTAGTTGGAACTGGCTGCCTTGAAGCTGGCCCAGCCACCGCTTTTGCCACCACCTTTGCCGCCTTCGATGGCGGTGCCGGCGGCGCGCAAGTCCGAGTAATTGCCTTCAGGGCAATCCTGCGTATAGCGCCAGTACAGCACGGCCATCACCAGCATCAGCACGCCCGGCACCAGCAGGGCGATGCGCCAGCCCAGCGATTCGGACACACCCAGCATCAGCACGGCACCGAGCAGCAGCGGCATCAGCGCCTGTGCCGCACCGCCGCCCGCATTGCCCCAGCCGGCGGCGGCGGCATTCGCCGTGCCCACCACGCGGGGCGCGAACATCACGGAGGTGTGATATTGCGTGATGACAAAGCTGGCGCCGACGGCGCCGATGCCCAGGCGAAAGAACAGAAAGCTTTCATAGCTTTGCGAGGCGGCCACGCCCAGCACGGGAATGGCGCCCAGCAGCAGCAAGCCCGTGTACGTCTTGCGCGGGCCGTAGCGGTCGCACAAGGGGCCGACGATCAGGCGCACGAGGATGGTGATGGCGACGGCCGCGATATTGATATTCGCCACTTGCGCCAGGGAAAGGCCGAACTCGCCCTTGATGACCGGCATCAGCGGTGCACAGGCGAACCAGGCGAAGAAACACACGAAAAATGCCATCCACGTCAGGTGGAATGCCCGCATGGGCGGCGTGGCAAGGGAGAAGAGCGCGATGCGCGTTGCTTTTTGGCTGGCCATGATAGGTTCCCGAAGTATCCCGAAAATAACAAAAATGCAAACAAAAACGGCGCCCGCCCCCGCCGATGAAAAAAATCAGCCAGAGCGGACGCCGTTGTCCAGGTGGTCCGTCGTTGGACCGTTGTGCGTTTATTCAGGGGATCGCCGTTGATCCGTACCTTCTGTTTAGCAAGCGCCGTGCCAGCTTGCCGCACGGGCAAATAGCCTTATCGATACGAGGTTTGCGCCAGATCATGGCCAATCACGGTGCAAGCACGCCACTTGCTGGTGCATGCGGGAACCAGCAAGTGGCAACTTTTGTCTAAATACCATTCGAAGTAGTCGCAGGAGGCCACGATGGTCAAGATACTGCGCCGCTGGCGGCCACCGTGGCTGGCTTGCGCGTGCGTCGGCGTGCTGCTCATTACGTGGAGCAACACCGCCGCCGCGCAAGAACCGAAGGAACACAGCGAACTCGATGCCACTGTCGTTGCGCCCTTCCGCGCCGCAGCCGCTGCGCGGACAACGCAGGCGCGCACCTTTATTGTTCGCCTCGCCTATCCCGACGAGGCCCGTACCCATGCGGTGCGCTGGAGCTTGACCTTGTCCGGCCCCGGCCCGCAAGGGGCCGTGCTGCGGCGCTGGTCGGGCACGCACCAGGTGGGCGTCGGTGGCAAGAGCGTGAACTTGCCCTGGGATGGCCGCGCCGACGCCGATGCGCGCGAACGGCGCATGCTGGCGCCCGATGGCTTGTACCAGTTGCGCCTGCTGGCCGTGGCGGACGCCGGCACGCCGCAAGAGGCGCAGGTGGAGCAGCAATGGCACCTCCAGGTGCAGCGGGGCGCCAGCACGGCGCCCAAGGTACCCGCCTTCCAGGCCGGCCTGCAACAGCTGTCCCGCCTCGATGGGCAGCTGGACTACCGCATCGTCTACGCCAACCTGCACAGCCAGACGCGCCACAGCGACGGCGGCGCGGCGCTCGATGCCTGCCGTGGCGCACAGGAGCCGCAAACGGCGCCGTTCGGCCCCATCGACGCGTATGTCTACGCGCAGCAACACGGGCTGGACGCGCTGCTGACATCCGAGCACAACCATATGTACGACGGTTCGGACGGAACAAACCCCGCAGCCACTCCTGCCGAAGCCAAGGCCCTGTACCAGACGGGCCTGGCCGAAGCGGCCGCGTATACGGCCGCCCATCCCGGTTTCCTGGCCCTGTACGGCATGGAATGGGGCGTCATCAACAAGGGCGGCCATTTAAATATCTTCAATAGTGAGCAGTTGCTGGGATGGGAAAGAAATGCCGGCGGCGAACTGCTGGCCGACCTGGAAACGCCGAAGGGTGATTATGCGGGCCTGTACGCACTAATGCGCGAACGGGGCTGGCTGGGCCAGTTCAACCACCCGGCGCAAACGGGCCAGTTTCTCGTCAACGGCCAGCCGCTCGGCTACACACAAGATGGTGACGCGGCCATGGTGCTGTGCGAAGTGATGAACACGTCTGCCTTTTCCACCAACGACGCGGAAACGGAGACGCGGCGCAGCAATTACGAGGCGGCTTGCAACCGGGTCCTGGCCGCCGGCTACCACGTGGCCTTCAGCAGCAACCAGGACAACCACTGCGCCAACTGGGGCGCCGCCTACGGCAACCGGACGGCCGTGCTGGTGTCCAGCCCGGCTGCCGGCATGCCCGTGACACGCGACAGCTTCATCGACGCGTTGCGTGCGCGCCGCGTCTTTGCCACCATGGACAAGCACGCACAGCTGCTGTTCACGGCGAATGGCAAGCTGATGGGCGAGCGCTTCGACAACCATGGCCCGCTGCGCCTGGCCACCCATTTCAGCAACAGCGCGGGGCGGCAAGCGGCGGTCATCGCCATCTTGCACGGCGTGCCGGGCGGCAACGGCTCCGTCCCCGCCATATCGGACCAGGCCGAGACCACCCTCACGCCCGCGCCCGGCCCCCATTTCTATTACGCGCGCCTGACGCAGGATGATGGCAATATCGTCTGGTCGGCGCCCGTGTGGGTCAATCAGTTGCCGTGAACGCCGCGGATCAGGGTACGGCAACGGCACGGACTGGTACACCAAGTGCCGCAGATTCTACGGCCTCGCCCTTTTCCAGCAAACAATATTGGAAAAGTAATTATTTTTTTAAGTAGTCGTCCATAGACACTGGTTCCTCACAGCAATCCATGGCACCATGACTGCGCCGTTTTGCCTGCAACGCGGCCTCCATCGGACCAACCAGGAACCCTACATGTCGTCATATCGCAATCTCGCCGGCAGCATGCTGCTCGGCCTGGCCGCAGCGGGCATCGCCCATGCACAAGCACCCACGCCCGCCGCTGCCACTGCTCCGGCTGATCCCCACCTGTGGCTGGAAGAAGTCCTCGGCGACAAGCCGCTGGCCTGGGTCAAACAGCACAATGCCGTCACCACCAAAGAACTGGAAGCCCGGCCCGGCTTCTCCGCCCTGCAGGCGCGCCTGAAAACCATCCTCAATTCGAAGGAACGCATTCCCTACGTCAGCAAGGAAGGCGAGTATTACTACAATTTCTGGCGCGACGCCCAGCATGTGCGCGGCATCTGGCGCCGCACCACGCTGGCGCAGTACCAGCTGGCGGAACCCGCCTGGGAAACCGTGATCGACCTCGACCAGCTGGCCGCCGGCGAGCATGAAAACTGGGTCTGGGGCGGCGCGTCCTGCCTGTATCCAAAGGGCGAACGCTGCCTCATTTCCCTGTCGCGCGGCGGCGGCGACGCCAAGGTGGTGCGCGAATACGACGTGGCCAAACGCGCCTTTGTCGACGGCGGTTTTACCCTGCCCGAGGCGAAGGGCAGCGCCAGCTGGATCGACCAGGACACCCTGTTCGTCTCCACCGATTTCGGCCCCGGCACGATGACCAGCTCCGGCTACCCGCGCATCATCAAGGAGTGGCAGCGCGGCACGCCGCTGGCGCAGGCACACACGCTGTACGAAGCCAAGGCCGACGACTTGAGCGCCGGCGCCTACAAGGACTTCACGCCCGGCTACGAACACCAGTTCATCGAGCGGCAAATCGATTTCTACAGCGGCGAAATGTTCCTGCGCGACGGCGCCGACTTGAAGAAAGTGCCGAAGCCGGACGACGCGACGGCCTTCACCGTGCGCGACCAATTGATCATCACCCTGCGCTCGGACTGGAAAGTCAACGGCAAAACCTACCTGCAAGGCTCATTGCTGGCGACCGACTTCAAGGGCTTCATGCAGGGCAAGCAGGACCTGGAAGTGCTGTACGCGCCCACGGCCACGTCTTCGCTGGACAATGTCACGCCAACGAAATCAACCATCCTCGTGACGACCCTGGACAAGGTCAAGAACCGCCTGACGGAACTGCGCCACGTGAACGGCAAGTGGCAGCGCCGCGCAGTCGACGCGCCGAAGCTGGGCACCCTGGCCGTCAGCGCGCTCGATCCCGTCGACTCGGACCAGTACTTCCTGACGGTGACGGACTTCCTCAACCCGACCACCCTGTACCTGGCCACGGCGCAGAGCGACAAGCGCACGAAAATCAAGTCGCTGCCCGCCTACTACGACGCGGCGCCGTACAAGGTGGAGCAGTTCGAATCGACGTCGAAGGACGGCACGAAGGTGCCGTATTTCGCCATCATGAACAAGAAGACGAAGTTAGACGGCAGCAACCCCACCGTACTGTATGGCTACGGCGGCTTCGAAGTGTCGCTCAAACCTAGCTACAGCGGCACCACCGGTGTGGCGTGGCTGGAAAAGGGCGGCGTGTATGTGCTGGCAAATATCCGCGGCGGCGGCGAATTCGGCCCCCGCTGGCACCAGGCGGCCTTGAAGGAAAACCGCCAGCGCGCGTATGACGATTTCATCTCCGTGGCGCAGGATCTGATCAAGCGCAAGGTCACCAGTCCGCGCCACCTGGGCATCATGGGCGGCAGCAATGGCGGCCTGCTGACGGGCGCCGTGCTGGTGCAGCGTCCCGACCTGTTCAACGCCGTCGTCAGCCAGGTGCCGCTGCTCGACATGCGCCGCTACAACAAGATGCTGGCGGGTGCCTCATGGATGGGAGAGTACGGCGACCCGGATGTGGCGGAACAATGGGCCTACATCAGCAAGTACTCGCCATACCAGAACGTCTTCAAGGACAAGAAATATCCGCGCGTGCTGTTTACCACCTCGACGCGCGACGACCGGGTCCATCCCGGCCATGCGCGCAAGATGGTGGCAAAGATGGAAGAGCAAGGCCACGACGTGCTGTACTGGGAAAACACGGAAGGCGGCCATGCGGGCGCCGCCAACAACGACCAGCAGGCGCTGATGTGGGCGCTGACCTACACCTTCCTGCTGGAGCAGCTGAAGTAATGTGGTGGTGTCGGGGGCGCTGACCTACACCTTCCTGCTGGAGCAGCTGAAGTAATGTGGTGGTGTCGGTAGACGTAGGCCGGCGTAGGTCGGCGTAGGTCGGCTTAGCCCAACGGGCGTAAGCCGACAACATTGTCGACGCTGGCCGCAGACATTGCTTATTTCGCCTGCGCACTGGGGCGCTCGGCGATGCGGTCGCGGTAGGCTTGCAGGTTCTGTAACCCTTCCGCGCCCGGCCGGTATTTCATCAGGCCGCGCGCAAATTCCAGCGCGCAGAAGGCCGTGATATCGGCAATCGTAAACCGTTCGCCGGCGATGTACGGCTGGCCGGCCAGCACCTGGTCCAGCCATTGCGCCGTTTCGCGCAGCTTGCCCGCCTGCGCCGCGGCGAAATCGGGAAACTGCGGGTTTTCCAGCGCCACCAGGGCCGGATGGCCGTGGCGCACCCAGTTGGCGGCGGCGCTGAACAGGTGCAGTTCCACGCGGCGGTCGGCCATTTCAATGAAGGCGCGCTCCTCGAAGCCTTCGCCCATCAGGTTGGGCTGCGGCTGCAAGCCTTCCAGGTAGGTGCAGATGGCGCGCGTCTCGGTCAGCACGCGCCCGTCCGCCAGCTCCAGCACGGGCACGCGGCCCAGCGGGTTTTTCGCCAGGAAGGCGGGGTCGCGGTGCTGGCCCGCCATCAGGTCGAGCGCCACTTCCTCGATACCGGTGATGCCCTTCTCGGCGATGAACATGGTGACGCGGCGCGGATTGGGCGTGCGGGGGCTGATAGTCAGTTTCATGTGGTGGGTCTCGTCTCGTTATGGTGGTAGCCAATCAGCTGCGGGACTGGCCTGTGGCAGTACAGTCAGGCGTCCATCATACCAGCGTGCGGCGGGCATGCGCCGCCCCTGGCGCGTTGACTTTGCCCCCGTTTCGCCTTAGATTGCTGCAGGGGAACGCTGACCACCAGTTCCAGCGATGTCCCCAACACGTCATCAACGCTCGCAGCCTATCCGGCTGGCAAGCGTTTTATCCATGAAACTAGGGCATACCATGCATCGCACACCGACTCCGCGCTTCCGGCGCAGCCAACTGGCAGCCGCCGTCCTGGCACTGGCTACCATCACCGCAGCCCATGCGAGCCACGCCACCACGGCACCCAAATACGCCTCGGCCAGCCATGCCGCCACGACCACCACGCAGCTGCCGCGCGGCGTCACGCCCTTGCACTATATCGTGTCGATCACGCCGGACGCCGCCGCCGCCACCTTCAAGGGTGAAGCCGCCATCAAGGTGGCCGTCGACACGCCGACGGCAAGCATCACCTTCAATGCACTGAACCTGGCGTTTGCGGCCGCCGCCATCGAAGGCCAGGGCGGCAGCAAGCAGGTGACGCGCAAGATCGAGTTCGATGCGGACAAGCAGACGGCCACCGTGCACTTTGCCGTGCCACTGGCCAAGGGCGAGTACCTGTTGCGCATCGATTACAGCGGCAAGATCGGCACGCAGGCCACGGGCCTGTTCTCGCTCGACTACGACACGCCGCAAGGGCGCCAGCGCGCGCTGTACACGCAGTTCGAAAATTCCGATGCGCGCAGCATGCTGCCGTCGTGGGACGAGCCGGACTACAAGGCCACCTTCGATCTCAGTGTGGTCGTGCCGAGCAGCCAGATGGCCGTCAGCAACATGCCGATCGCCCGCAGCGAGGAGATGGGCTATGGCAAGAAGCACGTGTACTTCGCCACCACGCCGCGCATGTCGACGTATCTGCTGTTCTTCGGCCTGGGCGACTTCGAGCGGGCGACAAAGATGGCCGACGGCACGGAGATCGGCGTCATCACCAAGCGCGGCGCGCTGGCGCAAAGCCGCTTCGCGCTGGAAGAATCGGCCACCCTGCTGCGCGAATACAACGATTATTTCGGCGTGCGCTACCCGCTGCCCAAGCTCGACAACATCGCCGCGCCGGGCCGCAGCCAGTTCTTCGGCGCCATGGAAAACTGGGGCGCCGTCTTCACCTTCGAGTACGGCCTGCTGCTCGACCCGGCCATCTCGACCCAGTCGGACAAGGAAAACATCTACACCACGCTGTCGCATGAAATGGCGCACCAGTGGTTCGGCGACCTGGTCACCATGCGCTGGTGGGATGACCTGTGGCTCAATGAAGGTTTTGCGTCGTGGATGGAAAGCCGCACCACGGAGCGTCTGCACCCGGAATGGAACACGGCCCTGTCCAGCGTGGGCGGGCGCGAATCGGCCATGAGCCAGGACGCGCTGCGCACCACGCACCCCGTGGTGCAGCGCATCGCCACGGTGGAGCAAGCCAGCCAGGCCTTCGACGGCATCACCTACCAGAAGGGCGAAGCGGTGATCCGCATGCTCGAAGCGTACGTGGGGGCCGACACCTGGCGCACGGCCGTACGCAGCTACATGCGCAAGCATGCATATGGCAATACGGTGTCCGACGACCTGTGGCGCGAAGTCGATGCGGCCGCGGGCAAGCCCGTCAGCGCCATCGCCCATGATTTCACGCTGCAGCCGGGCGTGCCGATGATCACGGTGGGCGACGCCGTGTGCAGGAAGGGCAGCACGCGCGTGACCCTCACGCAGACGGAGTTCAGCAAGGACCAGCCGGAGAAGAAAGCGCTGTCGTGGAAAGTGCCGGTGATCGCCTCGACGGTCGGCAACGGCAAGCTGGCCCGCGTGCTGGTCAAGAATGGCAAGGCAACCTTGAACGTGCCCGGTTGCGGCGCCCTGCTGGTGAACGCGGGCCAGAGCGGCTACTACCGCACCGTGTACGCGCCCGCCAACGCGCGCGCGCTGGCGGGCAGCTTTGCGCGCCTGGCGCCGATCGATCAACTGGGCTTGCTGGCGGACAGCCAGTCGCTGGGCCTGGCCGGTGCGCAAAACCTGGCTGATTTCCTGGAACTGGTGAAGGCGACGCCGCTGTCGGCCGACCCGCAGGTGCTGGGCAAGGTGGCCGGCGCCCTGGGCGGCCTGTACGAACAGTATGCCGGTGATAGCACGGAGAGCAAAGCGCGCCAGCAGGCCTTCGGCCGCTTTGCCATGGCGCGCCTGGCGCCCATGATGGCGCAGACGGGCTGGGAAGCGCGCGCGGGCGAAGCGTCGAGCGTGGCGACCCTGCGCGGCCGCCTGATTGCCATCCTCGGCGACATGGGTGAACCGGGCGTGATCGCGGAAGCGCGCCGCCGCTATGCGGCCAGCGAACAGGATCCCTCCGCCATGCCCGCGCCGCTGCGCCGCACCATCCTGGGCGTGGTGGCGCAGCATGCGGACGCCGCAACCTGGGAGCAGCTGCACGCCAGGGCGCAGCAGGAAAAGACGCCGCTGATCAAGAACCAGCTGTACGACCTGCTGGCGTCGAGCGACGACACGGCCCTGGCGCAGCGCGCGCTGGCGCTGGCGCTGACGGATGAAGCGGGCGTGACCAACAGCCCGGCCATGATCTCGCGCGTCTCGCGCACGCATCCGGAACTGGCCTTCGACTTCGCGCTGGCGCACCTGGAGCAAGTCAATGCGCGCATCGACGCCAGTTCGCGCAGCCGCTACTTCCCACGCCTGGCCGCCGGCTCGGCGCAGCCGCAGATGATCGCCAAGCTGGAAGCGTATGCGCAGGCCAACCTGCCGGCCGGCGCGCGCGGCGATGCCGACAGTTCCGTGGCCGGCATCAAGTACCGCATCAAGGTGCGCGCCGAACGCCTGCCGGCGGTCGACGCGTGGCTGGCCAGGCAAACGGGCTAAGTGGAATTGCCGGCGCTGCGGCGCCGGGCGGAAGAAAGCGCAGGCAAAAAAAAACCGGCTTCGCAAAGTGCGGTAGCCGGTTGAAACGCTGTTTCAGAGCGCAGGGATAAACTGGGAAAAAAGCGGAAATCGTGCCGGTCATTGAGGTGTCCGGCAACCCTGCGCCCGGGGTTTCCGTGCGCCATGTATCCACTATGCCAGCCCTTCGTTGAGACAGGCTTAGGACTTCATTAAATCCCCGCACCATCCCTGCATTTCCCCTGCCCCACCCTGCAATCATTACTACAAAAACAAGCTTCACGTGTCTGGTGCCGATGGTTGAGCTCACCGGCTAAGCTGTTGAGTCATGCCTGCATCCTATCGCTCCCGGAACGTAGTGATGTGCGCAACGCATGCTGTGTGCCAACAAAAGCATCATAGCAGCGCCATATGACCGCATTATGACGTAGCGCTAGGGTGCGCCGCCCTCCTTCGCGGAACTTTTGATACCCGTCAACTCAATTTCCACGCGGCGGTTCGGCTGCAAACAGGCGATCAGGGCAGCGCGAGGCATCACCTTTTCGCAAGCGGCGACGGGTTCGGCCTTGCCCTTGCCATAGGCGCTGATGACATTGGCGATGCCTTGCTCGCGCAGCAACTGCTTCACCGTCAAGGCGCGCCGCTCGGACAGCGCCTGGTTGTAGCTGTCCGTGCCCAGGCGGTCCGTATGGCCCGTCACGGAGAGCGTATCGATCTGCACGTAGCCCTGCTTCAGGCGCGCCGCCAGTGCGCGGATTTTCTCGACGCCCTGCGGCAGCATGTAGGCCGCGCCCGCCTTGTCGAAGCGGAACAAGGCATCCATGTCGAGCGTGATGCGTTCGTGCTCGATGCGCGGCGGCAGGATTTCCGGCTGCGGTTCCCGCTTCGGCTTGTCGGCCGGGCATGCTGCGGCGGCGGACTGGGCTGCCGCCCGCGCATCCTCGGCCAGCTGCACATACGGGTTCGCATGGCGCCAGCCCTGCTGCTTGTATTCATTGCCCGCATGCACCAGTTCCACTTCACCGCACGCCACCTTCTGTGCCGCACAGGCGAAGCCGGGCGACGCGCGCAACGTTCCAAAGCTGGACCACAGATCGTCGCGCAAGCGCGTGGCATCGTTCACTAGCGGCGTGGCGTCGCCAGGATTGGGTGTGCTGCCATCTTCCAGCGCGGCGACGATCTTTGCCGATTCCTGCAAGGCTTGCAGAGGAAAGGCCGAGCGGTCGTTGCGCGTGTATTCGTGGAAAGACACGTCGAGCCAGCATTGCGCCTTGGACAAGTAATAATCGCCCATGCGCACACCGCCGTCGTTAAGCTTCTTGATGCGTTCCTGCAGCACACGATAAGCCTGCTGGTCGGCAGAGACGGCCTGGTCGCTGATGCGCAGCTGGGGCATGGCCAGCGGCGCCGTTGGCAGGGGCGGCGTGGCCGCCTGGGCCAGGCCCATGGCCAGCAGGCTGGCGAGCGGCAGCAATACCTTCATCGTGGTCGGGGTCAGTTTCATATTGGATAGTTTTCGCATGGTAATAGTCATGGCCGGGCCAGAGTACGGTTGATGGTGGCGTCTTTGCCTTTGAACAGGTTTTCATCGAACTTGAAGCGCAGGCGCAGGTAGGGCCCGCGCGCCGTGTAGTCGGCACCCGTCAGGTCGCGGTCGGAGAATCCCGACCAGTTGTGTCCGGCCGAGAGCCACAGGTTTTGTGCCAGCAGATAGCCCACTTCAACGCCATTGGCCCACTGGCGGCTGCCCCCTTGCGGGCTGCCCATCACGGCCGCCAGCACGCCGATGTCCCAGTTCTTGCTGATGTCGTACACGGTGCGCCCGGAAAACAGCCACGCCGTGTACTTTTCCTGCCCGGCAGGCAAGTTTTTGTCGTTGTTGTGCTTGGCGGCGATCCTGCCCGTGAACCACCAGGGACGGCTTGGGTGGTAATCGAGGTGCGTGGACACGATGTGCGCACGGTAATTGTCGCCATCGATCTGCGACTGGTCGCGCACGGTCTTGTATTCGTAGCGGGCCAGGCCATTGAAACGGTTGTCGTCCACCGGACGCCAGGCAAAGCCCAGCTGCGCCCGGTCCTGCAGCACGTTGCCGACGGGCGCGCCGCTGGCGTCGTCGTTGTTGCGCGTGTACAGAAGGTAATTGCGCGCAAGCAAGGTCCAGTCGCGGCTCAGCTTGCGCGCCCAGGCGATGGTATTGAGCCACTGGTCCTGGCGCTGGTTGCCGGGCGCAATCTCGCTGTCGAACAATCGCCGATACTCGAGCTTAACGGAACCGCGCCACAGGGGATTGGCCGAATAGTCGAGTCCTGCCGCCACTGCCACGGCTTGCTGTTGCTGGCCATTCATGACTTTCAGGTATTCGATATTCGTGTTCGCCGCCAGGCCTTCGCCCAGCTTCCACGTGTTGCGCAAGCCGGACGCCAGCTGCAAGTCGCGCTGGTTGCTCAGGCTGTAATCCATGGCATCGCGCATGCGGTACTCGCCAAACACGGTGCCGCCCGGCATGTAGCCTGTATCCGCGCCGGCGACGAAACTGGTGCTGCGGTCGGCCGGATTGAGCGAGTAGGCGGATGCCAGCCCCGTCTGGTTTTCATAACGCGCGTACAGCCGGCTGCGTTCAGCCAGCTGGTACTGCGCGCCCAGGCCGTAGCGGTGCTGGTCCGCGTCGGAGACGCTTTTTTCCACGTCGCCATTCAGCGTCCAGCGCTGCGTAGCCTTGTATTGCGCCCCGAGGCGCACGGTGGTGGCGTCCAGCGGCGCCGTCGTGCCCGCGCCAGCACCGGGATTGATCGGCGCAAACGTGGTGATGCTGCCGCCCGTGACGGGGTCGATGGCCGTATTGGCCGTGCCGTTGCCAAAGAAGCCGCCGGTAGGATTCAAGCCCGTGCCCAGCGGCGAGGTATTCGGCGCGATGCCGGCCGTCGACGGCATGCCGCCGCTCTCCTTCATGTGCTGGATGGACACGTCGAGCAACCAGCGTTCGCTGGCATTCCACGCCACGCCCAGGCGCTGCGCATCGCGGCGCGCATCCGTGCTGCGCTCGTCGCTACGGATGGCCTCGCCATACACGGTGACGGCGGGACTGAGCGTGTAGCCGGCCTTCACGCCCGCCTCGCCCCGTCCGCCCGTGATGCCGGCCGCCGTGTTATTGAAATCCCTGTCGGAACGGTTCCAGAAGGCTTTCGCTTCCAGCTTGTCATCCTTGTGCTGCAGCTCGACCCGGGCCGCATTGCCGCTGACTTCATCGCGCAGCTCGCCCGCCTGGCCGGACGGCGTCGTGTAGAGGCTGCCGCCCGCGCTGTAACTGGTGGACGTGGTGCGCGCCACTTCAAGAACCAGCAAGCTGTGCTCGCCGAAGCGCAAGCCCGCATTGACGCTGTGCAATTTATACGGCGACAAGGGATTCTTGTCTTCCACAGCCGAGCCACCCAGCGAAACCATTTTGCCCAGTTGCACTTGCCCATCCACGCCCAGGGTCCAGAATTTTTCGCCGCCTTGATCTACCTCATAGCTGATGCGGATCGATTGCGGGTCGCCATTCGGCGTCAGCGCGGGGATCGCCTGCTTGAACAGGATACGCCCGCTGAACGGCTCGAAACTGTAATCATCGAAACGGCGCAGCTGCGTCACTTGTACGATATTGCCGTTCTGGTTCTTGTCGCGCACCACGATCTCGATCTTTTCCGAGTTTTCAATCGCGTTATTGTTGCGCACGGCAAACGGCCCCGACGTGCCATTCGCACGGTATTCCTCGACCACTTGCTTGAGGCTATCGTTGATGGCGAAGGCATTGGCGACGATGCCATCCTGCTCGTAATGGCCGCGCCCGCCCGTGGCCGTGCGGTTGTACTGACCCAGCTTTCTCTGCTGCAAGTTGGCCACGGCGCCGCCGCCCGTCATCTGGCTGAAGCCGTCGCCGGTGGCGAAGTCGCCATACAGCACATAACTTTTTTGCTGGTCGATGCGCACGTACAGGCGGTCGCTGGAGCGGGCGTCGAAGTTGCGCACGGAACTGTCGCCGTACACGGGGTAAAATTCTTCCGGATTGACATCGCGCAAGAGACGCGCACGCGTATCCTTGTCCGAGTCGTAGGCGGCCGTCAGCAAGGCATCGCCACGGATCGTTCCTTTCAAAAACATGGCCGCGCGGCCGGCCACGTTGGCCTTGCCATTGTTAAACGCCCGGCTCCAGCGCTGAATGTCCCGTTCAAAGCCATCATTGAAGCGCGACGGCGAAATCGAGCTGCTCGACAGGCTGCGCTTGCTGATGATACCGTCAATCAAGCCTACGGCCAACATGTCGCGCAGTTCTGGCAGGAAACTGATCGTACCCTGGGCTGCCACACTGCCGGCCGACACGCGCAGCAACACGTCCTGCGGCGTGGCCGGGGCCAGCAGTCTGAAGCTCGCTTCTCCGTGCTCCACCGTCAACTGCGTGCCGGGCGTAACCTTGTCGACGTCGCGCCGCTCGGGGCCCAACTCGTCCGTGCGGGCGTCGGGCAGCAGGATGCGCCCGCCGCTGGCTTCAATGGTGAGCAAGGCCGTGCCCGTCAACGGTTTGCCCTGCTCGTCAAACAATTTCACCATCACCTTGACAGAGCTCTGGCCATCGGCCGGCATGTCGTTCCCATCCGTTTCGACGGCAATGCGCGCCACGCCGCGATTGATGGCGTAGTCGATGCCGCCGACCTTGCCGGCGAGGAGGGACGGCGCCGCCACGGCAGAGCCTGCCGCGTTATCCGACAAGGGCAGTTGCGCCATGCTGGCCGCCGGGAGCGCCAGCAGGGCCAGCGCGGCGGCCAAGCGGCGCGGCGCGGGGAGAGTTCTCTTCATAACCTGTTTCTCTTTAACAGCATAAGCTGGCGGCAAGTGAGGTGAAAGATGCTTATTGCGCATGGCTGCCTCCTGCGGCTGGCACATGGGCTGGCAAGGGTGTGGGCAAGCGGGGCGCCACGACAGGCTGGTTGGCGCTGTCCGTCGCTTGCGCGGGCGCGCTAGCGGGCTGGCTGCTGAAACTCAGTCCCGGCCCCGCCCTGCCCTCCCTTTCCACGCTGCGCACCTCGCCCTGCGCGCGGCGCGCCTTGACTTGCTCGAGCACGGGGTTCGAGCACGAGCCTTCGATGAAGTCGGCGCGCAGCAGTTCGCCGTTCTTGGTATCGAGGAACAGGCTGTGCGGGTCGCCCAGGTTACGGTTCGACGCTTCCATCATGCGGCTGGCACGCGGCAAGGTGGCGCCATCGACCTTGATGACGTGGCTGTTCGGCGTAATGCCGCAATAGCTGTACTTGCCTTCCACGTCGGTGGTGAAGTTCGTGCCATCCTCCATGTACAGGCGCACGCCCGGGATGCCCAGTTCCTCGGCGTCCTGCACGTGGTTGTTGTTGCAATCGACAAACACCTTGCCGGCGATGCAGGCATCCGTCGTGAACACGCCGCCCGTCACTTTCACCTTCGCGCGCGCCTCGTTCGATGGCGGCCCGTTAGTGGTCGATGCCTGAGCGCGGTTGATGCCGTCGCCCTGCAGCGAACCGACACCCACCCGCAGGCGGTAGCGGAAGCTGGCGCTGGCGTTCGGCGCCAGGGATTCCAGCTTGAAGCGCAGTTGGGGTCCTGGCTTACCGGACGGATCGGGCTGCACCACATTGTTGCGCGTGGTGGTGCCGTCGATGTAGCGGAATCCTGCCGGCAGTTTATCGAGCACGCTGACGCCAAACGCCGTCGCCACACCCGTGTTCTTCACTTCGATCGTGTACTGCAGGCTGTCGCCGATCTCTGCCTGAGTCTTGTTGACACTCTTGCTGATCACTAACATCGGCTTGTCCGTCGTATTGAACACCACGGGCGTAAAGCTCGGTGGCGTAGCGCCTGGCGTGGCCGGCAGCAGCAAGGTATCTGCCGAGCTGGCCAGGGCCAGCACGCTGGCGGGCGCCACCGGCGTCCCCGTGCCGGTGTAGCTATGGCCAATGTTCATGCCGCCACCGTCCGTGCCCAGCATGGTGCTGGCATACACCTGGTTCAGCTGCGGCACGGCGGGAATCGCCGCCACGCTGCCAAAGTCGACCAGCACCGTGAAAACGATGTTGCAACTTTCCTGCGGCTGCAAGTCGCCCTTGCCATTCAACAAGCCAAACACGGTGGTGCCGTTGAAGTCGGCGTTCGCAACGCAGGCCGTGGCGCTGGCGGGCCGCGCCGTGACGGCCAGGCTGCCCGGCTTGAGGGTGACGCTGGTCGCCGTGGGGAAGACGGCCTTCAGGTTTTCCGCCACCTGCACCATGGTCGAGGTCGGATAACCGGCAGGATAGCGGTTGGCCGCCTGCACCGTGTAGCTGATCTCGAACTTGCTGGCGTCGACTTGCTGCTGGGCCGACACTGCCTTGATGACATCGACCACCTGGCGCAGCAACACCACGGGCGTGGGCGTGTCTTCACCCGTGAACGGCACGCCGCCGACGGTTTCCGACGCATTGCCGTTGCGATTGGGATCGACTTTTCCCGCCAGTACGGCCACGTCCGCTGCCGTGGCCACGGCGCCCGCATGGCTGCCGCCATTGTTGGAAGCGTCAAACACCAGGCTGCCCACTGGCGGCGTGTAGGCCGGGTTGGCAGCGATGACGCCTACGGCCGGGGCTGGTGGCACGCTGATGCTGCCGCCCGCATTGGCGACATTGCCGCCCAGCGCGCTGGCAAACACACTGTTGTTGTATTGCGGCAAGGTCGCATCCTGCACCGTAATTTCCACGGTGAAAGTGATGACGCTCAATTCGCCCTCGCCCAGGGCCGCGTCGCCGCTGAGCAAACGCAGGTCGCTGCCGCCGCAACCGCCGGTAAAGCCCGGGTTGACGGCCAGCAGCTTGCTGCCGCCGATAGCGGGTGCGGCAGGTGGCGCAACGATGCGGCAGGTGACCGGTTCGGGGAAGGCGGCGCGCAGACTGTCGAGCGCCTGCACATTCTGCGCCGCGCCCTTGCCCACATTCCGGATCACCACCGTGTACGGCACATTGAAGACTTTGGCCGACAGCTGTGTCACCTTGCCCACGCCCAGCGCCACGCCGACGGCCGGATTGGCCACGTCCGTGACGGCCGTGCAATCGGATGCCTGCGCGCAACGTGGCAAATCGGGACCGGCGGGCACGATGGTATTGCTCAAGGTGCCGCTGGCGGCCACTTTTGCACTCACCGTGACGGCGGCCACGGCGTTCGGCGCCAGGCCGGACGGCACCGTGCACACCAGCTTGTTCGCGGCTAGCGGCGCGCAAGTGGTGGGTGCGGCGGGCGTGACGACGATCTCGGCCAGGCTGGTGGCCAGATCATCCGTGAGCGTGATGGCGGCCGTGGTGGCGCCACTGCCGCTGTTGGTGGCCGTGATGGTCCAGCTGACGCTGTCACCGATGCTGGCGTTGACCTTGTCCACTACTTTTTTGACCATCACGCTGGGGCTGGTGACGTTGGTGGTGGTCAGGCAATCGGCTGGCGCCAGGCACAGCGGCGCATCGGGACCCGATGGCAAGACGCTATTGCGCGCCGCCCCAGGCTGCGTGACGGTGGCCGACACTTCCACGCTGGCTTCGCCGCCATTGCCGATCAGGCCGGCAGGCACGCTGCAGGTCAGCACATTGCCGGCCACGGGTGCGCAGGTGGCACGCAGCGGCGTCACCACCACATTCGCCAGGCCGGCCGGCAAGGTATCGACCAGTGTCATGACGGCGCGCGTGGGACCGCTGCCCGTATTGCTGGCTGTGATGGTCCACACGACGGTATCGCCCACATTGGCAGCGGCGCGGTTGGCAATTTTCTTCACGGCGACTTTCGGCCCCGTCAGCACCACGCTCGATTCGCAGCTGCTGGCCTGCGCGCAGGCTGGATTGTCCGGACCGCTAGGCATCACGCGGTTTGACAGCACGCCTTCCAGCGTGCCCGTGGCCGTCACACGCACGCTGCGCGTGCCATTGCCGATAGCCAATTGACCAGCAGCAATGCTGCAGCTTTGCACGCTGTTCGCCACCCAGTTCGCCAGCGGCGGGCAGCTCACGCCAGCATCGGCGTTGACCGCCAGCACCGTCAGGTTCGGCGGCAGGATGTCTGCCAGGGTCACCACGCCCAGATTGGCCACGCCGCCGCTGTTGACGGCGGTAATGGTCCAGATGATGCTGTCGCCCACGTTGGCATTGCTGCGGTTGGCCGTCTTGCTGACGCGAATCACGGGGCCAGGCATGGTCACCGTAGCCGTGTTCGGCAAGTCATACTGCACTTCTGTCGAGCTGGTGGCGATAAGGCTGACGATGGTCGAGACGTTGCTGGCCGGCTGGATATACGACAGGCCGAAGCTGTGCAGCTCGTTGGGCGCCAGGCTGGGGGGCAAGCCCGTCACCGTTAGCATGCCGCTGATGGCGTCATAGCTGCCAGCCGCGCCGCTCAGGGTCACGCCCACCAGGCCCTGCGCCAGTTTCAAGCTGTACGTCACGTTTTCGGCCGTGCCGGGACCAACGTTGCTGTAGCTGACGATGCCGTTGATCTGGTCGCCGGCACTGGTGGTGCCGGGGAAACCGTTCAGGGTGGTGGTCACGTCGACCAGCAGCTTGATGGCCGTGGTGCTGGTGCTGCAGTCCGCCGCCTGCGCGCAAACAGGATTGTCCGGCCCGCTTGGCAACACCGTGTTCTGCAGCACTCCGGCGGCGCTGGCCGTGGCGCGCAGCACCACTTGCGCCTGTCCGCCCGGCGCCAGGCCGGCCGTCACGCTGCATGTGACGATATTGCCGGCCACGGGCGCGCAGGTCGCCAACTGCGTGGACAGCACTTGCACGCCGCTGACGCCGGCTGGCAGGTTATCGGTCAGCACGATGGCGGACCTGGTCGCACCCGTGCCGCCATTGCTGGCAGTAATGGTCCAGGTCAGCACGTCGCCCACGCTGACATTGCTCTTGTCGACGCTCTTGCGCACCGTCACTTGCGGCGCCACCAGGGTCGTCGTGGCCTGGCAGGCGCTGGCCGTATCGCAGGCGGGATTGTCGCCACCGCTGGGCAAGACACGATTCGACAGGGAGCCACCCAGGGTGCCGCGTCCCGTGACGACGACCTTGCGGCTGCCGTTAGCAGCGGCCAATTGACCTGCCGCAACCGTGCATGCCTGCACGCTGCCAGCCGTCCAGCTTGCTACCGGCGGGCAGCTCACGCCTGCGTCGGGCGTCACGCTGAGCACGACGATGTTGGCCGGCAGCACATCGGCAATGACGACGGCCTGTTGATTCGGCAAGTTGCCCGTGTTCGTCGCCGTGATGCTCCAGGTCAGGATATCGCCCACGGCCGCGTTCACCTTGTCGACCGTCTTGCTGGCGCGGATCACGGGGCCGGGCAAGTTCGTCGTCGCCGTGTTCGGCAAGTCGTTCACGATTTCCGTCGAACTGGTGCCCACCACGCTGCTGATGCGCGAACTGTTGCTGGCAGGTTGGGTATAGAACAGATTGAAGCTGGCGCTCTGGCCGGCGATCAGGGTGGCCGGCAAGCCGCTCAGCACATACAGACCCGTGCCGCTGTTGTAGACGCCGCTGATACCGGGCGCGCCACTGAGGGGACTGACGGAAACGCCGCTCAGGCCCGCTTCCAGCTGCAGACTGTAAGTCATCGTTTCCGCCACGCCAGGGCCCACGTTGGCAAACGTCACCACGCCACGGATGGCGTCGCCCGCATTGCTGCTGGAGGGGAAGCCGTTCAGGGTGGTCGTCACATCGACCAGCAGTTTCGACACCACCGTGGTGGTCTGGCAGTCGCCGGGGACGGCGCAGACGGGGTTGTCCCCTCCGCCCGGCAGCAGCGCATTGACGAGGCTGCCAGACAGGGTAGCCGTGGCGCTCAGCTTGACGCTGGCGCTGGCGCCGGCGGCCAGGCCGGCCGGCACGCTGCAGCTCACAACATTGCCGGCCGGCGCAGCGCAGGTGACGGGCGCCGTCGGCGTGACCAGCACATTCGCCAGGCCTGCAGGCAAGGTATCGGTCAGGCTGGCGATGGCTGTGCTGGGACCGCTGCCACTATTGCGCAAGGTCAAGGTCCACGTCAGGGTATCGCCCACATTGGCCGCCGTCTTGTCGACGCTCTTGCTGGCGTTCAGCAAGGGCGCACTGACGGTGCTGGTGGTGCTGCAATCGCCCGCCTGCAGGCAAGTCGGGTTATCCGTGCCGCTGGCGCTGACGCCATTGACGAGACTGCCGGCCACGGCGGCGCGCGCGGTCACTTGCAGCGTGGCGTTGCCGCCTGCGGCCAGGCCAGCGGGCAAGGTGCACGTGAGGACATTGCCGGCCAGCGGCGCGCAGGTGACGGGCGCGGCGGGCGTGACGACGATATTTGCCAGGCCGGCCGGCAAGGTATCGGTGATGGTGGCGATGGCCGTGCTGGCCCCCGTGCCGCTATTGGCCAAGGTGACCGTCCACGTCAGGCTGTCGCCGATATTCAGCGCCAGCTTGTCGACACTCTTGCTCAGCGCCAGGCTGGGACTGGTAATGGTGGTCTGCGTCTGGCAGCTGCTGGCCTGGAAGCAGGCTGGATTGTCCGGGCCGCTCGGCATGACCTGGTTGGCCAAGGTGCCGCCCGCGCTGGCCTTGCCGGTCAGCACGATCTTGCGCTGGCCATTGCCGGCCGCCAACTGGCCGATGGCCACACTACAGCTCTGGCTGCTGTTGGCCACCCAGCTGGCCAGCGGCGGACAGTTGACGCCACCGTCTGGTGCCACATTCGTCACGACGATATTGGGTGGCAGCAAGTCCGTCAAAATGACGGCGCCCTGGTTGGCCAAACTGCCCGTGTTGTTGGCCGTGATCGTCCAGATGATTTCCTCGCCGACATTCGCCACGGCCTTGTTGGCCGTCTTGCTGACGCGAATAATCGAGCCGGGCATGGTGACGGTCGCCACGTTGGGCTGGTCGTTCGGCACTTCCGCCGACGTCGTGGCAATGCGGCTGACCACGGTTGACAGGTTGCTGGCCGGCTGAATGTAGCTGAGCTGGAAGCTGAAACCCTGCCCCTGTGCCAGGGTGGCCGGCACGCCGCTGAGCGTCAGCAGGCCGGAGCCGGCGTTGTAGCTGCCCGCCACGCCGTTGACGCTCACGCCAGCCAGGCCCGGCGCCAGTTGCAGGCTGTAGGTCACGCCTTCGGCCGGGCCGGGGCCGATATTGCTGAAATTGACCGTTCCGGCGATCGTATCGCCCGCATGCGTGCTGCCAGGAAAACCGTTCAGGGTGGTGGTCACGTCGACCAGCAGTTTCACGACCGTGCTGGTGGTGCTGCAATCGGCGGGCCGCAGGCAGAGCGGATTATCGGGGCCGCTTGGCACGACGGTATTGACGTAGGCGCCGGCCGCATTGGCCACGCCCTTGACGACGATATTCAGCGTGCTGCCTGCCGCCATGCCGGCGGGAATGGAACACAGCAGTTGGTTGCCGCTTGGCACCGCGCACGTGGCTGGCGACGCGGGCAACACTTGCCCCAGGGTCAGGTTGGCCGGCAAGATGTCGGTCAGGGTGATGATGCCCGTGGTTGCGCCCGTGCCCGTATTGGCCACGGCAAGCGTCCACGTCAGCGCGTCGCCCACGTTGATACTGCTCTTGTCGACGCTTTTATGCACGGCTACTTGCGGGCTGAAGATGGTGGTGCTGGTCTGACAGGAAGCGGCCTGGGCGCAGGCGGGATTGTCGGGTCCGCTCGGCAGCACTTTATTGCCCAGGCTGCCGCCGGCCGAGCCCCTGGCCGTGATGATGATGCTGCGGCTGCCATTCACGGCGGCCAACTGGCCGGCCGCGACGGTACACGCTTGCGCGCTGTTGGCCAGCCAGCTGGCCAGCGGCGGACAGCTGACGCCGGCGCCCGGCGTGACCGACAGCACCGCCACGTTGGCGGGCAGGATATCGGTCAGAGTCACCGCGCCCAGGTTGGCCAGGCTGCCCGTGTTCGTGGCCGTGATGGTCCAGGTAATCGTCTCGCCCACGTTGGCCGTCGTCTTGTCGGCCAGTTTCGTCACGCGGATGATGGGGCCAGGCACCGTCGCCATGGCCGTATTCGGCAAGTCGTTCGCCACTTCCACCGAGGTGGTGGCGACGCTCGACGTCACCGTCGACAGGTTGTCGGCCGGCTGCGTGTAGCTGACATTGAAACTGGTGCTCTGGCCATTCGCCAGACCTGCGGGCAAGCCGCTGAGGATCACGACGCCCGTGGCGGAATTGTAGCTGCCCACGGCGCCCGTCAACGCGACGTTGCTCAGACCCGGCGTCAGCTGCAAGGTGTATGTCACGCCTTCGGCCGGGCCTGGCCCCACGTTGGCGTAGGTGACGGTACCGGAAATCATGTCGCCCGCCCCGGTATTCGGCGGGAAATTGTTCAGGGTGGTGGTGACATCGACCAGCAGCTTGACCACCGTGGTGGTGGTGCCGCAATCGCCGGGCAGCACGCAGGCGGGATTGTCGGGCCCCGATGGCAGCACGCTGTTGACGGCAGCGCCAGCCAAGGTGGCCGTGGCGCTCACGAACACCTTGACGGAAGCGCCAGCGGCCAGGCCGGCCGGTACGCTGCACGTCAGGTTCTGGCCCGCCACAGGCGCGCAAGTGGCCGGTGCCTGCGGGCTGACGACAACGTTTGCCAGGCCGGCCGGCAAGGTGTCGGCCAGCGTGACGATGCCCGTGCTGGCACCCGTCCCGCTATTGCTCACCGTCAAAGTCCACGTAAGCGTGTCGCCCACGTTGATGCTGGCCTTGTCGACGGTCTTCTTCACCGCCAGGTTCGGGCTGGTGACGGTGGTGGTAGTCTGGCAAACGGCCGGCGTGGCGCACGCGGGATTGTCGACGCCACTCGGCACGAGGCTGTTGGCCACCGTGCCGGGCGCATTCGCCACGGCCTTGAGGAGCACTGTTGCCTGCATGCCGCTGCCCAGTCCTGACGGCACGGTGCACGTCAGCGTCGTGCCCACAGGCACGCCGCAACTGGTGGGCGCCACGGGCAGGATCTGCAGCGCGCCCACGTTGGCGGGCAAGCTGTCCGTCAGGGTAATCGGGCCATTCGTCGGGCCGCTGCCGCTGTTGATGGCTTTCAGTGTCCATGTGATGGTGTCGCCGAGGTTGACGGTGGTTCTGTCGACGCCTTTCGTTACAGCCACGCTGGGGCTGGTCACCGTGCTGGTGGTGGCGCAGCCTGCAGGCGTGACGCAGGCAGGGTTGTCGGCGCCGGATGGCACGACGCTATTGGCATACGTTCCCGCCGCGGAAGGCTGGGCCGTGACGGTGAAGCCGGCGACGCCGCCGTTCGCGGCCAGGCCGGCCGGCACCGTGCAGGTGAGGATATTGCCTACCGGTACGGCACAGGTGGCGCTGCCGACCAGCGCCACGTTCAGGCCTGCCAGGTTGGCCGGCAAGGTATCGGTCAGGGTGATGGGCGCAGTGCTCACGCCATCGCCACTGTTCGTCGCCGTGACGCTCCAGGTCAGGCTGGCGCCGATATTGATGCTGGCATGGTCAACGGTTTTCGTCACCGCCACCTTGGGGCTGGTGATCGAGCTGACCGTGCGGCAATCTTCCGCCGTGGCGCAGGACGGATTATCGGGTCCGCTCGGCATGATGCGGTTCGCCAGACTGCCGCCCGCCGTGGCGTGCGCCGTGATGACAATGGTGCGGCTGCCGTTGATGGCGGCCAGCTGGCCGGCGGCGATGGTGCAGGTCTGGGTGCTCGACGCCACCCAGCTGGCCAGCGGCGGGCACGTCACGCCAGGTGCGGCCACCACGTTCGTCACCACCAGGTTGGGCGGCAGCAAATCGGCCAGGCTCACGAGACCCTGGTTGGCGATATTGCCCGTATTGCTGACTGTGATGGTCCACGTAATGTTCTCGCCCACGTTGGCCGTCAGCTTGTCGGCCACCTTGGTGACGCGCACGTTCGGCCCCGGCACCATCACGGTGGCCGTATTCGGCAAGTCATTGGCTACTTCGACCGAGGAAGTGCCAACCACGCTGGTGACAAACGAGCTGTTCGAGGCGGGCTGCGTGTAGCTGAGATTAAAGGTGACGCCCTGCCCTGCCGCCAGATTCGGCGGCAGGCCAGACAGCGTGATGACGCCTGTGCCCGCGTTGTACACGCCCGTCACGCCGCCCACGGAGACGCCCGTCAAGCCTGGCGGCAACTGCAGCGTGTACGTCACGTTTTCGGCTGTGCCCGGTCCCAAGTTGCGGTAGGTGACCGTGCCGCTGATGGCATCGCCCGCATTCGTCGAACCGGGAAAGCCGTTCAGGGTGGTGGTGACGTCCACCAGCGCCTTGCTGACCACGGTGGTGGTCTGGCAGGAGGCCGGCGTGGCGCAGCTGGCGCCATTGCCGCCCGACGGTGCCACGCTGTTGACGAAATTGCCGGCTGCCGTCGGCACGCCAGTGATGCTGACCTGGGCACTGGCGCCCGGCGCCAGGCCGGCGCCTACCGTGCAGGTGAGACTATTGCCGGCCAGTGGCGCGCAGATGGCGGGCGCCGTGGGCGTGACGACGATGCTGGCCAGGTTGGCCGGCAAGGTATCGGCGAGGGTCAGCGCCGCCGCCGTGGCACCCGTGCCGGTATTGTTCGCCGTCAAGGTCCATTGCACGGTGTCGCCAACGAAGGCACTGCTCTTGTCGACGCTCTTTTGCACGCGCACCAGCGGGCTGACGATGCCCAGCGTATCGCTGTCGACGTTATTCGCGGGGATGGGATCGAGCGTGGTCGAGCCGGCCGTGGTGGTGATCGTCACGCTGCCGCTGGCGGGAAGGTTGAAGGTGGAAGTGCAATTGATGCGCGAGCCTGGAATGAAAGGAGACACGGGGACGCTGCAGCTGGCCGTGGCGCCGGCTGGCAAGCCGCTCATCAAGCAGGTGGGCGCGGCCGCGTTGTCCGGGCCATTGTTCGTGCACACGCCCGTCACCGTCACGGGGGAGCCAGCATTGTAGGGGCCGGCCGGCACCGTGGTGACGGCTTGCATGTCGGCCTGCAGGCGACGGTTGCTGATGGTACACGTGACGGGCGCCTCGGGCATCGTGAAGTTGCCTGCGTTGCCCGCGCCGGATCCGATGACGGCGGCCGTATCCGTACGCACACAACTGTAGCTGCTCTGGTATTGCACCAGGTTAGTGCCCGTGCCCGCGTTTTCCGCTAACGTTGCAAGGTTGCCCACGCGCACCACCGCGCTGGCCGTGGCGCCGTTGCCACCCTGCGCGCCGGCCGTGCCGTTGGCATTCATGATGAACAGGCCGCTGTCGCTGACAGGCGCCAGCGCCTTGAGCACCGTCAAGGTATTCGTCCTGACCGTGGCCGTGGTACTGCTGCTGTTGTTGCTGAGATCGCTGTCCGTTTCGTTGGGCGAGACGGTCACATTGGCCGTATTCACGATGCTGGCGGCGTCGCCCGGCGTGGCCGTGATCGTCACCGTCAGATAAGAACCCGTGGTGGGGTTGCTGACGGCCGCATTCACGGGAAGGTTGCCCATGGTAATGCCGACGCTGTTGCTGCCCGAGCCCGAGGTTTTCGTGCCGCAGGAAGCGCTGCCGCTGGCGGCGCAAGTCCAGCTGACGTTACTCAAGCTGGCAGGCAACACATCGTTGAAGGTAGCGCCCGTGCTGAGGGCCGGGCCGCGGTTCCACACTTTCAGGGTATAGCTCAATGGCTTGCCGACGGAAAACTGCGCCGGGCCCACCTTGCCGACGGCCAGGTCGGTCTTGCTATTCGTGCAATCGGCATAGGAACTGGCCAGGCTGGGGTCGCGCAACTGCGCAGCGGGAATAATTTCCGTCACATTGTCAGGACGCGTCCAGCGCATGTGCAAATAATTGATGCCACCCACGTTGTTCCACAAGACGCGGGCAAGATAACAGCCGCCAGGCGTGGCGCTATTGAAATTGCCGGCCAAATTCTGGAAATCCGTTTCATTATTCGAATACTCGGCCACGCTGCCCACGGCCACGTTGTACACGGTATTGCGGTAATTGGTCGAATACTGGGTCGAGAAATCGACCTTCACGTCGTCATCGTGCGAGACGCTGAATTTGTAATTGCCCGCCTGCGGAAACACCACCAGCGTGTACATCACGCGGCCCATGATCCAGGCCCGGCAGGCAGCCGACGTTTGCTGCGTATCGAAGTTACATAACTGCCCCGGATTGGCGGCCGTGCCATTGGCCCAGTCCAGCTGCGCCGAGGTACCCGTGCGCGCCGCGTTGGCGGCGGGGTTGGCGGCCAGTGCCGCCAGACTGCCGAGCCGGGCCGTGCTGCCCGCGTTGAAGCTGTTGTCGTAATTGGGCGCGGCGGGGCTGGCCGGCACCCGCGAAATGCCGCGGTAATCCTCCCACAGCACCTGTGCAGTAGCCGGTGCGGCAGCGCCCAGCAGCAAGGCAGCCAGCGCCAGCGGCACAATATGGGACTTGGAAAGACGGGGCCGGCGGGTGCTCCAGGCCATCGTGGTCAGCATCCTGATGTAGCGTCCGGCGGACGAAAAAGCTGCATGACGGCCGGAACGGCCTGCCGTTTCCTGTAGTGTTTTTATCATATTGTTCGCTATGAAATGTTCTGCTGCATGAAGCAGATGCATGTAAAAATGACATTTGATTGTCATGATTATATGAACAAGTAACAGTTCAAGCGTACGACAACGGTGATTTTTTTTGTTTCCAACAAAAAAATTAAATTATCTTGTTGATATTTCGCAACACATTCATCAAATTAATCGGGTATCCAAGGCGACATTCTATTTTCTGCAGCATACTTATCAATTCGACACAGCATATAAATTATCATTTATATAAACATACAAAACTATCAAATGCGTAGTTTGTTTTTCAAAAGAAACTATTAATGAAAATTTTCACTAATTATTTCAATATGCATTTTCTTTCCACGGTCGGCAGCCCTGCAATTGAGTTCTGCGCCGCCCCCCATTCACTCTCAAGCGCCTGCTGTTAATACCAAGCACTGCCTTCGCGCGTACCGTCTATCGCGCCGATGGCAGGATCGCTTACTATCTCCCCATTGCGCCCTGCACCACGACCGTTGCCATCCCTTTGCCAGGAGTCCTCATTGATGCCACATGCCCATCGCCGCGCGCTGCTGGCCTGCGCCTGCGCCGTGCTCGCGGCCTGCACCCCGTTCGCCCCGCCGCCGGCCGCCTCGCAGCCAGCCGCGCCAGTAGCGGCGCAAGCCATGCAGCTGCCGCTGTGGCAACAGCCGGGCATGCGCGTGCTGGACATCGTCGCGCAGGAATCCCTGCTGACGATCACCGTGCGGCGCGGCGGCGCGCTGGCCCGCCTGGGACATGACCACGTGATCGCCAGCCGTACCTTGCAGGGCGTGGTGACGCCCGCGCCGGGACGCGCGCAATTCCAGTTCCGGCTCGACCAGATGAGTGTGGATGAAGAGGGCTTGCGCCAGGCGGCCGGCCTGACGACGACGCCGTCGGCCGACGCCATCGCCGGCACGCGCCACAACATGCTGGTGCGCGTGCTCGACGCCGAGCGTTATCCGTGGGTCAGCATCGAGGCCCGGCGCACGAGCGACAACGAGGTGTTTGAGGCCGACATCACGCTGCATGGCGTGACGCGCACAGTGCAGCTGCCGGTGCGGGTCGAGCAAGCGGCCGATGGGCGCGGCCTGCAGGCCAGCGGCAGCCTGCTGCTGAAACAGAGCGACTTCGGCATCGTGCCGTTCGCCATCCTGGGCGGCGCCATGGCCGTGCAGGACCAGATGGAACTGGCGTTTCGCATTACCGCCCGGCAAGAACTCAGCGCGCCAGGATCAGGCGCAAGCCCAGGCCGATGAAGATGGTGCCGGCCACGCGGTCCAGCCACAGGCCGGCGCGCGGGCGGCGGTTGAGCCACAGGCCGACGGCGCCGGAAAAATAACCGAGCAGGCCGAACAGCACGCAAGCCTGCGCCGTAAAGACCAGGCCCAGCTGCGCCGTCTGCCAGCTGGCATTGCCCTGGCCAGCGACGATAAACTGCGGCAAGAACGAGAGAAAAAACAGCACGACTTTCGGATTGATACTGTTGGCAAACAGTCCTTTGCCGAACAGGCGCAGCAAGGACTCGTCGGGCAAGGCGTCCGCGCCATCGACTCTGGCGCCGCCACGGCTGCGCAAGGCGCCGATGCCCAGCCACACCAGATACAGGCCGCCAGCCACTTTCAGCGCCGTAAATGCCGTGGGCGAGGCGGCCAGCAGGGCCGACACGCCGATGGTCGCCAGCACCGTGTGCGTGAGGCAGCCAAGGGCGCAGCCCAGGCCGAATGCCATGCCCTGGCGGCGCCCGCGCGACATGCCCACACCCAGCACCATCAGGTTGTCGGGACCGGGACTGGCGGTGATCAAAACGGCGGCGGCCAGGAAGGCCAGGAACTGGTCGGGACTGAGCATGAATATCTCGCGGACAAAAGGCGCCATGATACCGGAGCGGGCGCCATGCCGGCAGGACATGAAATTGTCCTTATGCCACCGAGAGTCGATTAAAATGAGCCATCCATAGCCAAGGGCGTTGCCACCAGTCCCGCGCAACCATCACCACACTCATCGATGCCAGTCCACCCGCCCCCGTCCCGCCACCGCGCTTCCAGCTCCCGCGTCAGCGCCTGGCTATGCGGCTGGCCGCTCCTGTTCGGCCTGCTGTTCGGTCTGCTGGGCCTGGCGGGCGCGGCGCAGGCGGCTCCCTTGTCGCTGAGCAAGCAAGGCATCGCGCACCTGGGCAGCGGCGGGCAACTGTTTTTCGCCGGAAATGAAGCCGCGCCTGCCGATGCGGCCGCCCTGCCCGCCTGGCTGGCGCGCCAGCGCCCGGCCGAACGGGTCGACCTGTTCGGCGGCGCCTACTGGCTGCATGCGCAGGTGCGCAACGACAGCAGCGTCGCGGCCTGGGTCATCGACCCGAACGATACCCTGATCGACCTGGTCGACCTGCACGTGTATGGCCCCGCACCGCAAGCGGCGCCGCACACCTTGCTGACGGGCTACCAGCGTCCGCACGAGTATTTGCTGCACTACGGCAGGAACGTACAGCTGGCGCCGGGCGCCACGTATGACATCCTGATCCGCTTTTCCAGCCCCTACTATGCGCGCGCGCCCCAGTTCGGCGTGAGGACGCAGCAAGACTACCGCAAGCTGGTGGGCAAGGAAAACTTCCTGATGGTGGCGTCCATCGGCGCCCTGCTGGCGCTGGGCCTGTTCAATTTCTTCATCTTTTCCATCACCCGGGACAAAGCCTCGGCCTATTACGCGCTGTACGTGCTGACGTATGGCCTGGCCTGGGCCATGACTTTCCACGTCTTTGCCGACCTGTTCGACTGGCACCAGCTGCAGCTGCATTACGTGCCGTTCTTCCTGCTGCCCGTCTTCAGCACCCTGTTTTACATGCATTTCCTGCGCCTGCGCGACTACTCGCCCTTGCTGTACCACCTCAGCAAAGTCAACCTGGTGCTGCCCCTGCTGCTCTTGCCCAGCTGCTTCGTCGCCCTGTCGTATGCGCACACCCTGGCCACCATCGTCATCAGCATCTGGATGCTGCTGGCGCTGATCTGCGGCATCGTCGTCTGGAGCCGCGGCTACCAGCCGGCGCGCTTCTTCGTACTGGCCTTCGTCGCTCTGATGCTGCCCGGCTTCCTGATCCTGCCGGCCAATCTGGGCCTGATGCCGGCCATGGTGGCCAACGCCCAGCTGGTGACCCTGCTCGGCGGCACGCTCGACGGCTTGCTGCTGGCCTTTGCCCTGGCTGACCAGATCCGCCTGCTGCGCAACAACCTGGAACAGCGCGTGCAGGAGCGTACCCTGGCCCTGACCCTCAGCAACGACGCCCTGCTGAAGGCCAAGGAGCACGCGGAAGTGGTCAGCCGCCACCGCATCGATTTTCTGTCCGCCATGAGCCACGACATCCGCACGCCGCTGGCCGGCGTGATCGGCATGCTGAAATTCGCCCTGCGCGACCAGTCCGTCAAGGGCCGCACGCAGGAATACCTGCGCATCGGCCTGCACAATGGCGTGTCGCTCTTGACCATTCTCAACGACATCCTCGATTTCTCGAAGATCGACGCGGGCAAGCTGACCCTGGAAACGGTGGACTTCGACCTGCTGGCGCTGATCGGCGACGCGGCCGGCATCGTGCAGGGCCAGGCCGACGCCAAGAGCCTGCTGCTGCGCCGCGAACTGGCGCTGGACCTGCCGCGCTACGTGCGCGCCGATCCCACGCGTCTGCGGCAAATCCTCATCAACCTGCTGGGCAACGCACTGAAATTCACGGCCAATGGCGAAGTGCTGCTGGAAGTGCGGCGCGCCCGCACGCCGCCGCGCCGCGATGGCAGCAGCGAGATCGACTTCATCATCAGCGACACGGGCCCCGGCATCGACGCGGACACCTTGCCGCGTTTGTTCCAGAAATTCGAGCAAGCCGACCACTCCACCACGCGCCGCTATGGCGGCACGGGACTGGGCCTGGCCATCTGCAAGGAATTGGTCGAACTGATGCAAGGCAGCATCGGCGTGGAAAGCCGGGTCGGCATCGGTTCGCGCTTCCATTTCACCCTGCCGCTGCATGACGGCAGCGCGCCGGCGGCCGACGCGCGCCGGCCCACGCACCAGGCGCGCCATGCCTGCCGCCTGCGCATCCTGTGCGCCGAAGACGTGCGCACCAACCAGATCATCATCGGCACCCTGCTCGAAAGCATGGGCCATGAGGTGACCATCGTGGAAAACGGCGAACAGGCGCTGCGCGCGCTGGGCACGGGCGCCTACGACTGCGTGCTGATGGATGGCCGCATGCCGCTGATGGATGGCGAACAGGCCGCGCGCCTGATCCGCGACGGCGGCAACGCGCAATTCCCCATTTCCGACGCGCACATCCCCATCCTCGCGCTGACGGCCAACGCCAGCGAACATGACCGGCATCGCTACCTGGCTGCCGGCATGGACGACTTCCTCAGCAAACCCGTCGACGAAGCGCTGCTATTTGAAAAAATCGACGCCATCATCGACCTGCTGCTGGCGCGCGGCCACGCCCTGCCGCCGGCTGTGCCCTCCGGGGACGAGCCCCTGGCGCGCCAGTTCGGCCTGGACGACGCCGAAGACGAGCCATCCGCGCCGGCCGATCCCATGACGGCGCCCGTGCACATTGTGCCGCTGGCAGGCCTGTCGCCGCAGCACTTGCAGCGCATCGCGCAAGCGTTCCTGATGGAAGCGCCGCGGCGCCTGGACCTGGCCTGCCACGCCGTGCGCGATGGCAACGCCAGCGCGGCCGCGGCCGCCTTCCACGCCTTGAAAGGCAGCGCCGGCTACCTGAGCCGCCCCACCCTGCACGGCCTGTGCCACCAGATGGAAACCCTGGCCTCGAACGGCCAGCTGGAGAACGTCGAACAGTTCCTGCCGCAGCTGAAAGACGCGCTGGACGTGGCGCGGCGCGACCTGGAAACTCAGCCCGGAGCTTGAACCATCCAGCCATGCGATCGCAGCCAAGCCAGCAACAGTTGCGGCCACGCGGCCGGCTCGCTGCCCGGTTTGCCGAGGCCCCAGCCATGGCCGCCGCTCCGGAACTGGTGCAGCTCGACGGGCACGCCCGCGCGGCGCAGGGCCGCGGCCATCAATAGACTGTTCTCGGGCGGCGCAACCGGGTCATCGAGTGCCTGCGCGATGAACATGGCCGGCGTGCGCGCATCGACCTGCAATTCCACCGACAGCGCATCGCGCGCCGCCTGCGTGGGGTGGCTTCCCAGCAGCTGCTGCTTCGCATGCGTCGTGTCGAATGGCCGCTGCATGGTCAGCACGGGGTACAGCAGCACGGCAAAGTCGGGCCGCGCGGATGCCCCATCGATCGCATCGACGGGCGCATAACGCGCGGCGTCCGGCTGGACAGCCGTCATGCCGGCCAGGTGCGCGCCGGCGGAAAAACCCAGCATGCCGATGCGCGCCGGGTCGATGCCCCACTCGGTCGCGCGCGCACGGATCACGCGCATGGCGCGCTGGCCATCCTGGAAAGGTGCGGCCACCCCGCCGCCCTCCTGCGGCAGGCGGTACACGAGTTCAAACGCGGTAATGCCCTGCGCCTGCAGCCAGGCGGCGGCCGGGCCGCTTTCCTTGCCCGCCTCGATATGCGCATAGCCGCCGCCACTGATCAACAGGATGGCCGTGCCGTTCGGACGCGCAGGGAGGTGCACGAGCAGGTAAGGCTGATCGACTTGCGTGATGGAACCCCTGGCGCTGTCGCGCTGCGGGCCAGGCGCCGCGCCGCCGGGCGGCGCACCGGACCATAGCAGAAGCGCGCCGGCCGGCGCGGCAACCGCGTGCAGGTGGAGCAGGACAAGACACAGCAGTATCAGGCGTTTCATGCCTGGAAATCCGTCTCGCCCTGGATCACGGCCGGATAACCCGTCATGGCGCGCGAGGTCTGCATGCCCGCCATCACGGCCGCTTCCACGCAGCCCGCGTTGAGGCCCGTCCTGATCCAGTCGCCCGTCAGGAACAGGTTACTGAAGCCCGACTGGTCGGTGGCCAGCCGGTACTGCGTGCTGTTCACCACCGACATCACGTAGCGCTCCGACGGGTCGACGTTGGCGCGCCAGTACTGGCTGTCGAAGCGCGCCGGCCCCGTGCCGGCTTTCGCGTCGACCAGCCATTGCCACGGAAACGCGCCGGGCGCGCCCGCCTCTGGCCACAGTGCGCCGATCTCGCGTTCCAGCTGGTGCAGCGCGCCCTGTTTCGCCCTGGCCGCGCAGCGGGCGGGAAAGCCCGTGTCGGTGACGGGCGGGTAGCTGTCGATGGGGAAGGCGCTGCAAAAATACGAGACGTTTTTCGGCTCCAGCCCCGCCGGCCAGTCTTCGTGCGCCAGCAACTGGTCCATCGGCGCCCACGTGTCGTACGGTTCCGTGAAGGCCGACAGCACCGGTTGCTGCCCTTTCGGCTGCGTGGTCCAGCCCATCTGCGCCAGGTTCTTGTTCAGCCACACCTGATAGGCCTGCGTGGCCACGGTTTGCACCTTCTCGGCCGCCAGCTGCAGGGCCGGGCTTTGCGCCAGCAGTTGCGGGCACAGGGCGGGCAGCGAGCCGATGGAAATGCCGAACACCACCTTGTCAAAGTCGACGCCCTTCTTCAAGACCGTGGCGGGGAGCTGGCGGCCGAACGCCTGCTGGTACTGCTGCGGCCAGTCGCTCCAGTACGATTCCAGGTTGACGTCCTGCGCTTGCAGCAGCGCTGCCTGGGCCGGCTCGATCTGTGCGTAATCGGGCGTGCTGGGCCAGCAAGCCAGGCCTTTCACATCCACCAGCGGCGCGTAGCCGGCGGCAGGGTCCTTCAATTGCACCTGCTGCGTGATGCGGATGCTGTCGATGTCGCCCGCGCCCGGCACCAGCTCTTCCACGCGCTGGAAGAATTTGAATTCCACGCCCCTTTTTTTCAGCACCTCGTACAGCGGCGTAAAAATCGTGTCGCCCATGCCGGCCTGCATCTTGAACATGATGCCGCCCTTGTAGGCCAGACCGATGCGCGCCATCGCCCGCAACAGCGTCCCTGCCTCGATGTTCGGTTTCGCAAAATCGCCGCCCTCGTAGGCAAACACCAGGTCATAAAAACCGCGCACGGGCGCCGAATTGACGCTGAACCGCTCGTCGCCGCCGTGTTTTTTCAGCCAGGCGCGGAAATCGATGTCGTTGATGACGTCAAAGCCGTGCTTGAACACGCCATCCTCGAACATGCCCTTCATGACCGTGATGCCCAGGTCGAGGCAGGTGAACAGGCGGCGCAATTCATCGTCGCCATCGATCAGGCCGCGATAGCGCAGGCGCAGCCAGGCGCGGATGCCGTTAAGGGTGCTGGCCAGCAGCTGGTGGCGCGCCTGGTCGTGGCGCGAGGAGTCCGGCGCCAGGTCGGCCACCAGCGCCGCCAGGGCGCCGACAGACAGGCCCACGTCGAGCCCCAGTTCATCGGCCTGCCCCACCACTTCGTCGGCCAGGCGGCGCAGCCAGCCCGGCCACACGCCCTCTCCCGGCGAGGCGCTGGCGCTGGCACTGGCACGCTCTATGCGCGCGTCGGCGTCCGCCACCAGGCGGATCTGGCGCAGCCACTGCTCGATCCAGCCCACCATGGCGATGGCCATCTGCCACAGGGTGATGTCTTCGCCGCCCTCGCCCGGCTCGCCCGGCAAGGTGGGAAAGACGATCGACCAGTTGCGCCACTGGCCCTTGACGTCTTCCGCCAGGGCCACGTAATCGTGCTGCTTGAAAGCGTCGCGCCAGGTGGCCAGCGGTGCGCCGGGCGGGCGTTCCAGGCTCGCATACGCTTCCTTGATCATCTTGAAGGCGTTGGCGTAAAAGCCGAACCAGATGTGCAGGCCGTGTTCCTCGATGCGCTGGCCAAGCTGCGCATTGCGGCCGCTGGCACCCTTGCCGCCCAGGCGCCAGCCCAGCTGGTAGACGGTGATGGCATGCTGGTTTTGCCAGCCAGGCTGGCTCGTCAAATAATATGCCGCCGTCATGGCCGCCACGCCGCCACCGAGGATGGCGATCTTTTCCGGTGCGATCTGCGAATTGTCGACCAGCTCCTCGCCCGGCATGGCCGTGAAGTCGAAGTTCACATGGAACGGCAATATCGCCGCCTGTGGCCCCAGCTGCAAGCCCAGGGTCTGCTCCAGCGGAAAGCTGTCGAAGGCGTGCAGGGTGCATTCATACTCGTAGCCAAGCAGGCGCGCGCTGTGCAGGCGGTTGATTTCGGCCGGCGCTGCCACCAGGGCCTGGTACACGGCTTTCACGCCGGCGCTGTCGGGGAACTGCTTGAGGAATATCTGGTCGATGCGGGGCTTGCGCAACAGCGACAGGATGTCGGCCCAGCCGGCCTGGTCCATATCGAAGAAATCGGGAATGGAGAGGAAAATCTGGAAGGCCTGCTCGATAAGTTCCAGGAAACTGTTGACGGGTTTGTGCTGCCCCGTCCGCACGGTGGCGTTGACTTCCAGCAACGGGTGCAGCGCCAGTTTCGTTTCCGGCGAAAAATGCTGGAAACCCTTGGCGGCGACGGCACAGCGCAGCGGCTCGCTGCCGGCGGCGGGAATCTCGTAGTCGCACAGGTATTTCGGATACCCGAACAGCTCGCGCCCGTTGATCAGGGCCATGGCGTCATCGACGAAAATATGGCACGGGTACCAATAGATATGCGCGAGCTTGCCTGCCGCATCCATCTGGCCCACCATGATCCAGGTGACGATGTCGACTTCCGTGATCCAGCCCTTGGCCTGGTCGACGGGATTGGCGGAGTCCGCATGGTTAACGCGCGTAAACGTCAGCATCACGTATGGCGACAGCGCTTTCAGGGTCATGCGCTTGCCCGCCACCTGGTTCAAGGTGGTATTCACGGTGGCCTGCAGCCTGGCCAGGTCGCCCCTGACGAAATAGCCGAACATTTCCGACTGTTTCAATTGCAGCGGCGAGTGCATCATCACCGAACCGCCCTGATAGATATACGAAGGTCTTGCCGAAGGTTGCGCCGTCATTGCCCTGCCCCTGTGAAGTTTCAGACAAACAAGATTGCTACAGTGTATTGAGAAAGAACAATGAATGATATGAAATAAATGAAAGGATTTGCCAAGATGCATAGGCTCAGCAGCCCGCCACACGCGTGGCGGCCGGGGCAAGCCTGTGCCATCGGGTGTACGATGAGCCATCTTGCATATCCGAGCACAGGCAATGATTACCACCGACTACGTTTCCACTTATTCCGGCAACCGTTTTTATCCCTTGCGCCCGCATATCGACAAGGTAGTCATTGAAGACATTGCGCACGGCCTCGCTTACCAATGCCGCTTCAATGGACAGACGCAAGTGTTTTACTCGGTCGCCCAGCACAGCCTGATCGTCGCCGGGCTGGTGCCGCCCCATTTGCGCCTGGCCGCCCTGCTGCACGACGCGGCGGAAGCCTACCTGGGCGACATGGTGAAGCCCTTGAAAGTGCTGCTGCCGGAATTTGCCGTACTGGAAGACAAGGTCAGCGCCATCATCGCCGCCACGTATGGCCTGGATTTTTCCGATTACGCCCCCATCAAGCGGGCCGACCTGATCGCGCTGGCCACGGAAAAGCGCGACCTGATGCCGCACTCGGCAGAGCGCTGGGCTTACCTTGACGGCATCGCCCCCTTGCCCGGTATAATCGAAGCCATGGGTCCGGCCGAAGCCAAGCAGCGCTTCCTGCATGCCTTTGCCCAGCTGAGCGGGCTGGGGCTGGCAGCGTGAATGCTTCCTGCCTGCCGCACGAACGGGCGCTAAGCCCCGGTTTTTGCACGGCTTTTTCAGATATCCACAGCAACTGTGGATAAAGTTGTTGATAAGCCCCTCTTGACAAGCCGCAACGCCAGTACCGATGCGGCTTTCAACAATTTGCTGATTTCACAGGCAATTTTTTACTCCAATGAAATCAATGACTTAGAATCATGATTTTACGCCAAAGCAAAGTTGCTCGAACACCATGAAAATATATTTTTCTGGGCATACGCAATCTTGCTCCAGACCGTCTTGCCTGAACCGCATTGTTTTGACAAACCCCGCAGACTGGCATAGTGTGGAGTGAGTGAGCACGATCAACGGTGGATAAATGCATGAATATGGATAGCGACAGTGCCGCCAAGGGAGCGGACGAACCCGACTGGCTGGTCGAAGAGCCACCCGGGCGGGCAGACGCGGCGGCGGAGTCCGCCAACGCGGCGCCATGGCGCGTGCTGATTGTCGATGACGATGTCGATGTGCACGTGGTGACCAAGTTCGCCCTCAGCCAGGCCAGTTTCCAGGGCCGCAGGCTGAGCTTTCTGCACGCGTATTCGGGCGCCGAGGCGCTCGCCTTGCTGCGCAGCACACAAGATATCGCCGTGGTGCTGCTCGATGTCATCATGGAAACCCAGGATGCCGGGCTGCAAGTGGCGCGCCAGGTGCGCGAAGACTTACACAACAGTGCCGTGCGCATCATCCTGCGCACGGGCCAGCCTGGCCAGGCACTGGAACACCGCATCATCATCGACTACGACATCAATGATTTCTGGTGCAAGACCGACCTGACCACGCGCAAGCTGTTTACCACCGTGATCGCCTCGCTGCGCACCTATGCCACCTTGCGCGAAGCGCAGCAACAAGTCGCCGACCTCGCCGCCGCCCTGGCCCACTGCGGCGACGCGCCAGCGCAACCGGCTGGCGGCAAACCCTGAGCAGCCGCCGCTACTTTCAGTCATAAAAACAAAAGCACTGGATAGGCATACAGGCTTGTGGCATGCCCCATTCTGGCCCATCTTGCTGGCCGATGGCAGGCGCTGACCGGCCCCTATTTCCTAAGTAGCGGATTGTTAAGCGCTTTTTCAGATATCCACACGGACTGTGGATATCTTTGTGGATAAGCGCCTATTGACAGGCTTCAAAGCCACAGCCCGTGCGGCTTTCAATAAACTGCTCAATCAAACAGCAAAAATAAAACCCATTAAAATCAATTACTTAGAAATCCACGCATAATCACAAGAAAATTATTTCGCCAATTTCGTTAACCCATCATTTGTGCATAACTGAGCCGTAATGATCAATCCGACAACGCCGGATTGACGCTGCCGGCAACACAGTTGCCGTGTGGCTACTCAATGCATAGTCTGGCGGCGCTGCTCCGGATGCAGCAGCACGCGTTCGATCAGTTCCGGGGCGATATTGTATGACTTCAGGTATTCCAGCGCACACAAGGTACTGAACGCGGCCTGCACGGCAATGCCCAAGTTGACGATATCGCACATCTTTTGATCGACCCGGGCATGCGGCATTACGGTTTTGACGGGCATATGCAGCGTTTCTGTGGCATTAGGCATGATGAACAACTCCTGCGAAGGGGAACGGAGGGATGGAGACGGCGTAGCGCTACGAACCGCACCCGCGCTGACCGGAGCAGTGGTCGTGCTGCCGATAAAGTATTGCCGATAAACTCTCGATGTCAATGGCAGGGAAACATGAGCCACAGTTTTTTTCTTGCAGGCACAACTGGAGCCGAAAGCGATGGACAAGCGCAATCGGCCACGGCGATAATCAGCCATGCCTTCATCCCCCCTTGCCGCCCTCCCGCCCGACCTGCCCCGCCCGCAACCGGCCTCGCTGGCCGACCTGTTCTTCTCGTTCACCTGGCTGGCCTTGCAGGGATTCGGCGGCGTGCTGGCCGTGATCCAGCGCGAAATGGTCGAGCGCAAGTGCTGGCTGACGCAGGAGGAATTCCTGGAAGACTGGGCCGTGGCGCAAATCATGCCCGGACCGAATGTCGTCAACCTGTCGCTGATGGTGGGCGGGCGCTATTTCGGCTTGCGCGGCGCGCTGGCGGCGCTGGCCGGCATGCTGGCCGTGCCCCTCGTCATCGTGCTGCTGCTCGGTGTGCTGTACACGCGCTTTGGCGACAACCCGCAGATGGCGGGCGCACTGCGCGGCATGGCCGCCGTATCGGCCGGCATGATCGCCGCCACGGGCGTGAAACTGGCGACCGCGCTGGCCAGACATCCGCTGCCCCTGTGGCTGACCTTGTCCATCACCGCGCTGGGCGTGCTGATGGTGGCCGTGCTGCGCTGGCCCCTGCTGTACATCCTGCTGGGCCTGGGCGGCATCGGCTGCCTGCTGACGTATCGAAAGCTGTCCGCATGAATCCGCCGCTGCAACTGGTGTTGAGCGCGGGCGACTGGCTGAACCTGTTCGGCCACTACCTGATGCTGTCGCTGATGTCGATCGGCGGCGCCATTTCCACCACCTCCGAAATGCACCGCTTCCTCGTCGAGCAGCATGGCTGGCTGACGCAGGCGCAATTCAATGAGTCGATCGCCATCGCCCAGGCCGCGCCCGGCCCCAACGTGCTGTTCGTCGCCCTGATGGGCTGGAACGTGGGCATGAATGCGGGCAGCTACACGGCCGCGTACCTGGGCGTGCTGGTGACCATGGTGGGCATCATGCTGCCCAGCACCACCCTCACCTACGTGGCGGCCCAGTGGGGCTACCGCAACCGCGACCTGCGCCCCGTGCGCGCGTTCAAACAAGGCATGGCGCCCATCGTCGTCGCCCTCCTGATTTCCACCGGCATGATTTTGGGCGGCGCCAACCATGACCTCCGCACGGACTGGCCCCTGTGGAGCCTGTCCATCGTGGCCGGCCTGATCATCTGGCGCACGAAGATCCATTTATTGTGGCTGCTGGCGGCCGGCGCCGTGCTGGGCTGGTTCCAGCTGGTTTAGTACGCCTATCAAAACCTACTGCGCGTCGTAATTTGCGGCCTGCGATGCTCACTGGCTCGGCGCCCCCGTACCTTCGTACAGTTGCGCTTCTCAAGCCAACGGGGGCGCCGAGCCTTCCTTCCGCTCGCTACGGTTTTGTTAGGCGTTGTTAAGCCAGTTATTAAACCTACACGGCCAAATGGCGCTTCACCTCCTCGCCATCCATCTGTTCTGCACTTCCGCTGGCCACCACGCTGCCGCGCGACAGCACGATGAAGTCGTCGGCCAGTTCGCGGGCGAAATCAAAATACTGTTCGCACAGCACGATGGCCATGTCACCGCGTTGTTTCAACAAGGCAATGACCCTGCCGATATCCTTGATGACGGACGGCTGGATACCTTCCGTCGGCTCGTCGAAGATGATCAATTGCGGTTCGGCCAGCAGCGCGCGGGCGATGGCCAGCTGCTGCTGTTGCCCACCCGACAAATCGCCGCCACGCCGCTGCAGCATCTCTTTGAGCACCGGAAACAGTTCATACACGTGGGGATCGATGCGCGAGGCTTGCCTGCCCCGCTTCACCGCCATACCCATCAGCAAGTTTTCCTCGACCGTCAGGCGCGCAAAGATGTCGCGCCCCTGCGGCACGTAGGCGATGCCCAGCTTTGCCCGCGCATGCGGCGCCAGCTTCGTGATGTCGCGCCCGTTAAAGGCCACCGTGCCCTGCGCCACGGGCAGCACGCCCATCAGGCATTTCAACAAGGTCGTCTTGCCCACGCCATTCCTGCCCAGCAAGGCCAGGCACTCGCCCTTGCGCGCCGACATGTTGATGCCGCGCAAGGTATGCGAGGAGCCATAGTATTGATTCAACTGTTGCACTTCGAGCATGGTTACCTCCCCAGATAGACTTCGATGACCCGCTCGTCGGCTTGCACTTCGTCCATGCGGCCCTGCGCCAGCACTGCCCCTTCGTGCAGCACGGTGACGATGCCTTGCTGGGCAATGTCCGTGACGAAACCCATGTCGTGCTCGACCACCATGATGGAGTGCTTGCCGCGCAATTCATTGAGCAATTCCGCCGTGCGCGCCGTTTCCGCGTCCGACATGCCGGCCACCGGTTCATCCAGCAGGATCAGCTGCGGCTCCTGCATCAAGAGCATGCCGATTTCCAGCCACTGCTTTTGCCCGTGCGACAGCAAGCCGGCCGGCCGCGCCTCGTGGCCGTTGAGGCGGATCAAACGCAATATCGCTTCGATCCTGCCCGCCTGCTCCGAGCTCAAGCGGGCAAACAGGGTGGGCGCCACGCGCTTGTCCATCTTCATGGCCAGTTCCAGGTTATCGAACACCGTATGCTGCTCGAACACGGTGGGACGCTGGAACTTGCGGCCGATGCCCGCGTGGGCGATTTGCGCTTCCGTCATCGTCGCCAGATTCATGGTCTGGCCGAACCAGGCCGTGCCGGACGTGGGCCGCGTCTTGCCCGTGATGACATCCATCATCGTCGTCTTGCCCGCCCCGTTCGGGCCGATGATGCAGCGCAATTCGCCCACGGAAATATCCAGGCTCAGCTTGTTGATGGCCTTGAAGCCATCGAAGGACACGCAGATGTCTTCCAGATACAAAATGGCGCCGTGCGTCGTGTCGACGCCCTCGCCTTTCACGCGCGAATACGTGGGGCCAGCTTCGGCGCTGGCCATGCCGGGCAACATGCGGATGCTCATGCGGCCTCCTCTGCCACGACGGGCTTGCGTTTGAGCTTGCTCAACACGCCAAGCATGCCTTGCTGCATGAACAGGGTGACGACGATGAACAGCAGGCCCAGCGCGAACAGCCACAGCTCCGGCAAGGCAGCCGTGAACCAGCTCTTCAAGCCGTTCACGGTGAAGGCGCCCAAAATCGGGCCGAGCAAGGTGCCGCGTCCGCCCACGGCCACCCACACCACCATTTCGATGGAGTTGGCGGGCGACATTTCGGACGGGTTGATGATGCCCACCTGCGGCACGTACAGGGCGCCGGCGATGCCGCACAACACGGCCGACAAAGTCCAGACGAACAGCTTGAACCACAGCGGGTTGTAGCCAAGAAACATCAGCCGCGCCTCGCTGTCGCGCACGCCCTGCAGAACGCGACCCAGCTTCGAGCGGACGATGGCGCGCGCACCGATCAAGGCCGCCAGCAGGAAGGTGAGGGTCAGCAGGAACAGCACGGCCCGGGTGGCGGGTGCAGTGATGCTGTGGCCAAGAATGGTCTTGAAATCCGTGAAACCGTTGTTGCCGCCAAAGCCGGTGTCATTGCGGAAGAACAAGAGCATGAAGGCATACGTCATCGCTTGCGTGATGATGGAAAAATACACGCCCTTGATGCGCGAGCGAAAGGCAAAGTAACCGAAGACAAAAGCCAGCACGCCTGGCACCAGCACGACGAGGGCCATGCAGTACCAGAAATGTTCGGTAAACGCCCAGTACCAGGGGTAAGTTTTCCAGTCGAGAAAGACCATGAAGTCGGGCAAGCTGCTGTGGTACTGGCCCTGGTCGCCGATGGCGCGCATCAGATACATGCCGTGCGCATATGCGCCCAGCGCAAAGAACACGCCGTGGCCCAGGGACAGGATGCCCGTGTAGCCCCAGACGAGGTCCAGCGCCAGTGCGGCCAGTGCATAGCACATGAACTTGCCCACCAGCGCCACCACGTAGGCGGACACGTGCAGCGCATGCCCTTCGGCAAACGCCAGGTTAAAAATCGGCAACAGCGCCGCCAGCACCGTGCATGCGGCAATCGCCAGCCAGACAGGCCGCGTGAACAGGCCCTGCTTTATCGGGTAGGAGGTAGTCATTCGACGCTGCGTCCCTTCATGGCAAACAGGCCCTGCGGCCGGCGCTGGATGAAAATGATGATGAACACGAGAATGGCGATCTTCGCCAGCACAGCGCCCGCCACCGGTTCAAGAAATTTGTTGACTTCGCCCAGGCCCAGCGCGGCGATCACGGTGCCGGCCAGCTGGCCCACGCCGCCCAGCACCACCACCATGAAGGAGTCGACGATGTAGCTTTGGCCCAGGTCCGGCCCCACATTGCCCAGCTGCGACAGGGCCACGCCGCCCAGGCCCGCGATGCCGGAACCGAGGCCGAAAGTCAGCATGTCGACCTTGCCCGTGGCCACGCCCACGCAATCGGCCATGCGGCGGTTTTGCGTGACGGCCCGCACGAACAGGCCCAGCCGTGTCTTGTTCAGGATCAACCACACGGCCACCACGACGATGACGGCGAAGACGATGATGGCCAGCCGGTTGTACGGCAACACGAGGCCGCCCAGCACGCTGACGCCGCCCGACATCCAGGCCGGGTTGGCCACTTCCACGTTTTGCGCGCCGAAGATGGTGCGCACAAGCTGCATCAGAATCAGGCTGATGCCCCAGGTGGCCAGCAGGGTTTCCAGCGGCCGGCCATACAGCCAGCGGATCACCGTGCGTTCCAGCGCCACGCCCACCAGGCCGGCAACAAAAAAGGCGGCCGGCAAGGCGGCCAGCAAATACCAGTCCTGCATGGCCGGCAAGTAGCTGCGGAAAAACAGCTGGCACAGATAGGTCGTGTAAGCGCCTATCATCAGCAATTCGCCATGTGCCATGTTGATGATGCCCATCAAGCCGAAGGTGATGGCCAGACCCAGTGCCGCCAGCAGCAGTACGCTGCCCAGGGAAATGCCGTAGAACACATTGCCGGCCAATTCCATGCGTGACACTCGTCCCTTGATCTGGCGCATGGTCTCGATGGCGGCCAGCTGCACAGTCTCGTCGGGCTCCCCCCCTTTCTCCAGCATGGCTTGCAGCACGGGCAGCAAGCGCGCATCGCTGCTGCCGGCCAGCGCCTGCACGGCGGCCTTGCGCGTAGCGGTATCGGGCGCATGCAGGTTGGCGCTGGCGATCAGCACCTGCAATAGCTGTTTAATTTCAGCATCGTTTTCCTGCGCCAGCGCCGTGCGGATCAGGGGAAGCTGCGCGGGATCAAGCGCCTTTTGCAAGGCTTGCGCGGCCTCCAGCCGTACCGTCCGTTGCGGTGCCAGCAACTGCAAGCCCGACAAGGCGCCCGCCACGGCCGCGCGCAAGCGGTTGTTGACCATCACGCCATCGATACCGTCCGGCACGACACCCAGCTGGCCCGTGGCCGGATCGTAGGCTTGCTCGCCGTCGACGACATACACCTTGCCATCGGGCGCGGCATACAAGGCGTCGTCCTGCAAGGCTTGCAGCACACGGGCGGCCTCGGGCGTGGCCAGGGCGGCGATCTGCGCGACGGCAACGACGCGGGCTTCAGGGTCGTCGCCGGCCAGCGGTTTCAGCAGATCAGGAGAGATGGCGGCCTGCGCCATGGATGACAGGCACAGGCAGGCGAAGACCAGCAGCGATGTAAATAGCCTCATTGAGTTCCCGGGAAAGCGTTGATGGTCAGCACCACCGGACGCATGCCCGATGGCGCCGGCGTTGCTTTTACAGCTTTTGCTTGCCCTCATTGCCCTTGATATACGGGCTCCACGGCTGGGCGCGTATCGGTTCCTTGGTTTTCCACACGACATTGAATTGCCCATCGGCCTTGATCTCGCCGATCATCACAGGCTTGTGCAGATGGTGATTCGTCGCATCCATGGTCAGCGTGAAGCCCGATGGCGCCTTGACGCTTTGGCCGGCCATGGCGGCGATCACCTTGTCCGTGTCCGTCGACTTGGCCTTTTCCACGGCTTGCGCCCACATATGGATGCCCACATAGGTCGCTTCCATGGGGTCGTTCGTCACCACCGAACCCGCGTTCGGCAACTTTTGCGCCACCGCATACGTTTTCCACTGCTTGATGAAGGCTGTATTCACGGGGTTCTTGACGGATTCAAAGTAATTCCACGCCGCCAGGTGACCAAGCAAGGGCTTGGTATCGATGCCGCGCAGCTCTTCCTCGCCCACGGAAAACGCGACGACGGGCACGTCCGTGGCTTTCAAGCCTGCATTGCCCAGTTCCTTGTAGAACGGCACGTTCGAATCGCCATTGATGGTGGAAATGACGGCCGTCTTGCCGCCCGTGGAAAACTTCTTGATGTTGGCGACGATGGTTTGATAGTCGGCATGGCCGAACGGCGTGTAGACCTCGCTGATATCGCTATCCTTGACCCCTTTGCTTTTCAGGAAGGCGCGCAAGATCTTGTTGGTGGTGCGCGGATACACATAGTCCGTACCCAGCAGCACGAAACGCTTGGCGCCGCCGCCATCCTTGCTCATCAGGTATTCCACTGCCGGGATCGCCTGCTGGTTCGGCGCGGCGCCCGTATAAAACACATTCTTTTCCAGCTCCTCGCCTTCGTATTGCACCGGGTAAAACAGCAGGCTGTTGAGTTCCTTGAAGACGGGCAAAACCGACTTGCGCGACACGGACGTCCAGCAGCCAAACACGACAGCCACTTTATCCTGCGCCACCAGCTGGCGCGCTTTTTCCGCGAACAAGGGCCAGTTCGACGCGGGATCGACGACGACGGCTTCCAGCTTCTTGCCCAGCACACCGCCCTTGGCATTGATCTCGGCGATCGTCATCAGCGCCACATCCTTGAGTGACGTTTCGGAAATGGCCATGGTGCCCGACAGGGAGTGCAAAATGCCCACCTTGATGGTGTCGGCGGCCAAGGCGGCCTGCATGGTGGTGGACGTGGCCAGGGCGAATGCGGCGGCGGCCGCCGCTTTCAGGATGATACGTCGTGACATGGGGACTCCTGTGATGTATTCGTGGGGGGATGGACTGGGCATACGATGTTGTTAAAGCAGAATGCATGCCAGGCTTACAGCAAGCTGCGCAGCCAGGAAGCCAGCTTCAGCGGCGAGTCCGGAATGGGGCAGCCCTCCCCTGATTTGGTGCGACAGCGCTATTTTCCGGTGAGGAAACGCTCCCAGCGTTGCCTTTGATCGTGTCGCGTGGGGAACGGAGGCGCCCCGCGTCGAATAAACTGCGCTATTTACCGGGGACAGAGCCCGAAATTATCGCAATGAAGATATTTATTCAAAAAACAATTGAGCCTTATTGATAACTGGATTAAGATCAAATAACAACATGTCGCGATTCAAACGGCATGCAAAAAAATGGAAGCAATGTCTTTTTATTTTCCACCGAGGTTAATTTCATTCATGAAAAAAATTCTTCTGAGTTTATTTGCATTATCCCTTTTGAGCGCTTGTGCTTCCTCGCCCATGCCGGCGGGAACGCCAGGCAATCAGGTGGCCTATGAAGATAGTGAAGCAGTTACTGGCAGCAATATCAAGAAACGCCTGAGAAAAGGTCACGACGTAATGTCCGTGGTATCGAAAGATGAAGTCGATGATTTTCGCCAGCAAATGCCGGCACAGCCAGCAGCCAAAGGGTTTTAAAGGGCGGGCCATACTGGCCAGCGCGGTCGCCCTGTTTCAGGCCGCTATCATGCATATCGCCTGACAATAAAAAAGCCTGCTTGCGCGCCGAAATGAATTTTCGGCAACGCAACCAGGCTTTTTATCGGACAGCGCAGCAGTTCACATCCAGCCGCCTCAGCGCGTTGCCTCCCCGGATCTGCCACGCAGGCGGCGCCAGCCCCTGCGTCCCAGCGGGAACAGCAGCACGAACGCGATCAGCCACGGCAGAATATACGCCATGGCCGTGATGGCGTTGGCCACGCCTTCCGACAGGTTTTCCGTGAAATTGCCCAGCGCGCGCTTGACGGGACGCCAGAACGACTGCTTGCCTTCGGTACTGATGGCCACGTTCAGCAAGTCCGTGTCGATGCGCTGCATCAACAGCGCATTGGCCGCCGTCGCCTGCTCCAGTTCCACTTGCACGGTGGCCAGTTCCTTGGTCACCTTGATCAGCGCGTCGACGTTCGCGCCCGAGCGTTTTTCCAGGTCCTGCAATTGCGCCTGGTATTGCTTGAGCATCTCCAGGCGTTTCTTGCTGTCGAGCACGGGGCGCCCCAGGTCTTCCACCTTGGTGCCCTGGCTGGTGACGTCGCCTCCGGCCGCGACCAGCGCCACGAGCTTCTTGATGCCGGCCGGCTTGGCGCGCATGCTGATGCGCGCGTGCACGTAACGGCCGCCGTCAATGCTGGAGTCGAGCAGCAAGCAGCCGTTTTCCGTGTCGGCCTTGCAGGCGGCGACCACTTGTTCATACAGGGGGCGCACTTGCGCCTCGTGCGTATCGACGCTGACATTGTGTTCATAGGCAAGAAACTCGCTGCCTTTTTCCTTGCCATCGAGACGCGCGGCACTGGACTGGCCCGCGCTCTCGCCCTTGCCGCCGCAACCGGCCAGCAGCAACAGGCCGATCAGGCTGATATACAGTTTTTTCATGCTTTCTTTCTTTGAATTATTTTCGAACCGGCAACATCTCAACATCGGGCAAATGCGCGGCCACATCCTGCACCGTGGCGTAGCCGGTCAGGGACGCCACCACCTGCGCCAGCGGTGCCGGCCAGATTTCCGGTAGATCGCGCTCCTCGGGCGCCAGCACGGGAAAGGCCAGCTGCTCCTGCGGTGGCGTGAAGGCGGCAGCGACGCCGGGCTTGTTGCCGCGCGCATCGATGCGGTACCAGCCAAACTCTTGCAGATACACGGCATTCAAGCCATGCAGGCAGAACGGCGGCCCCACTTCGCCCACGGCCAGGCGCTGGTAGCACAGGCCGGCAGGAATGCCGTTGGCGCGCAGCAGCGCGGCCAGCAGATGGCTCTTTGCATAACAGTAACCCGTGCCATGCTGCAAGACCTCGGAAGCGCGGCAGGTGACGGGATTGCGCTGGTAATCCCAGCTGTGGGCAATCTCGTCGCGCACGAAGGCAAAGCAGCGGGCCGCGATGGCGGCGTCGCCCACCGCGCCGGCAGCCAGTTCGGCCGCCCTGGCGCGCACGGCCGGATGCTCGCTGTCGATATAGGTGCTGCTGGCCAGATAGATGGAAAAGTCGGTAACCATGGCATCAAGATCATGCAAAAAGATAATGCGCGATTCTAGTCGAAACGGCCCGAAATCGAGCGTTTCCTTGCGCAGGAACAAAGAAAAACCATGCGTCAGCCTGGCTGCGCCGGGGCCGGCGGCTTTGGCGGCGGCCCGGTAGCTGGTATCATGCGGGCAAACGCAGCCGGCCCTGTCGGCCCGGCACCTGCACTACCCTGCGAAGCGGCCCCGCCACCCGGCGCGCCGCCGACGCCACCCTACAGATCAGAGAAACGAGTTCCTATGAGCACACCATCGTCCCACCCATCGTTCTGGCGCCGAGTCCCGCTGGCTTTCGGCGCCTTCTTCAGCACCCTGTCGGACGCCGCCTATGCGGCCCGCGTGGAAAAACTGTCCTTGCCCGAGGCGGCGCCGGTGGCTCCTGCTCCTGCACCAGCCCCCGTGCCAACGCCGGCCGCCGCGCCCGTCATATTAAAAGAAGCCACGCCGGACGCCGCCCTGCAACTGCTGGCGCTGCTGCAACGCGAAGCACGCCTGATCGACTTCACCCAGGAAAACCTGGGCAGCCATGCCGATGCCGACATCGGCGCGGCCGCCCGCGTGGTGCACGAAGGCTGCGCCAAGGTCATGCGCGAATACTTCACCATCGAGGCCGTGCGCCAGGAAGCCGAGGGCAGCCGCATCGTGCTGCAGGAAGGTTTTGATTCCGCGCAAGTTCGCCTGACGGGCAACGTGGTCGGCTCGGCGCCATTCACTGGCACCCTGAGCCACCGCGGCTGGCGCGCCGCCAGCGTGCGCCTGCCGAAACTGAGCGGGCAGCACGACGCCGCCATCCTGGCTCCGGCCGAGGTGGAACTGTGAACGATACCGTCAACCCTGGCCCGCGCTACGCCATCGGCATCGACCTGGGCACCACCCACAGCGCCCTGTCATATGTGAACCTGGTCGAGAGCGACGGCGAAAAGTCCAGCCATGGCGTGCTGAAAGTGCCGCAACTGTCGGCGCCGGGCACCGTCGAAGACCTTTCGCTGCTGCCCTCGTTCGTGTATCTGCCGCACGCCGACGAAGTGGCGGCGGGCGACCTGGCCCTGCCCTGGGTCACCGAGGAAGCCGAAGCACCGTTCGTCGTCGGCGAAATGGCCCGCAGCCGCGGCGCCACCACGCCGATTCGTCTGGTCTCGAGCGCGAAAAGCTGGCTGTGCCACCCGGGCGTCGATCGCCGCGCGGCGATTTTGCCGAACGACGCGCCGGCCGAAGTCGCGCGCATTTCGCCCATCACGGCCGCCACGCGCTACCTGACGCACTTGCGCCAGGCCTGGGACAACGCCCACCCGCAGGCGCCGTTCGCGCAGCAGGAAATCACGGTGACGATACCCGCGTCGTTCGATCCGGCCGCGCGCGAGCTGACGATGGAAGCGGCGCAGGCGGCCGGCTACACCTCGCTGACCCTGCTGGAAGAGCCGCAGGCGGCCCTGTACAGCTGGATCCAGACCAGCGAAGGCCGCTGGCGCAAGGAAGTCAAGCCCGGCGACATCATTTTAGTGGTCGACGTGGGCGGCGGCACCAGCGACTTTTCGCTGATCGCCGTGCTCGAACGCGACGGCGTGCTGGAACCGCATCGCGTGGCCGTCGGTGAACACATCCTGCTTGGCGGCGACAATATGGACCTGGCGCTGGCCCACCTGGTGGCACGCAAGCTGGCCGCCAATGGCACGCAGCTCGACGCCTGGCAAATGCGCGCACTCACTTATGGCTGCCGTAGCGCCAAGGAAAGCCTGCTGGCCGACAGCGGCCTCGATGTGGCACCGATCGTCGTGCCGAGCCGCGGCTCGAAACTGATTGGCGGCTCCATCCGCACGGAACTGACGCGCGCCGAAGTGTCCACCTTCATTCTCGACGGTTTCTTCCCGCAAGTGGAAGCATCGAGCCGCCCTGCCGTGCGCACGCGCGCCGGCCTGACGCAACTGGGCTTGCCATATGCGCAGGACGCGGCCATCACGCGCCACCTGGCCGCGTTCCTGGGCCGGCAAGTGGCGGCCACCAGCGAACTGGAAGGCTTTGCCGGCCGCCAGGCAGAAGGCGCCAGCTTCTTGCACCCGACGGCCGTGCTGTTCAACGGCGGCGTCTTCAAGTCGGACTTGCTGGTGCAGCGCATCATGGCGACAGTCAATGACTGGCTGTACCTGGAAGGCGCGGAACCGGCACGCATGCTGGCCGGGGCCGACCTGGACCTGGCCGTGGCGCGTGGCGCGGCCTACTACAGCTACGTGCGGCGCGGCCATGGCGTACGCATTCGCGGCGGCACAGCCAGCGCCTTCTACGTCGCCATCGAATCGGCCATGCCGGCCATCCCCGGCATGGAACCGCCGATCCAGGCCCTGTGCGTGGCACCGTTCGGCATGGAAGAAGGCAGCGAACTGGAACTGCCGGGCCAGCAATTCGGCCTGGTGGTGGGAGAGCCCGTGCACTTCCGCTTCTTCGCCTCGTCCACGCGCCGCAACGACCAGATCGGCGACTTGCTCGACTTCTGGGGCCCCGATGAATTGCAGGAGCTGAGCGAAATCCAGGCGACCCTGTCCGCCGAAGGCCGGTCGGCCGGCGACGTGGTGCAAGTGAAATTGCACGCCAGAGTCACGGAAGCGGGCACGCTGGAACTGCTGGCCGTTTCCCCTGACGGCGCCGAGCGCTGGAAAGTGGAATTCGACGTGCGCGGCACGCCGCAGCCATAAACATGCGCAGCGCTGTGGGCAAGCCGGCCTTCCTGGTCGGCATCGACCTGGGCACCACCAACACGGTGGTGGCGTATGCGGATGCCAACGATGCGCAGGCGGGAATACAGCTGTTCGCCATCGAGCAGCTGCTCGCTCCCGGCGAAGTGGGCGCACGCCCCCTGCTGCCTTCCTTGCGCTACCATCCTGCCGCCGGCGAGCTGGCGGCGGGCGACTTGCAGCTGCCGTGGCCACAGCAGGACGTTGAACACCCCGTGCTGGGCGCCCTGGCGCGCCAGCTCGGCGCGCAAGTGCCGGGCCGCCTCGTTTCCAGCGCAAAGAGCTGGCTGTCGCATGCGAACGTGGACCGCCAGGCGCCGATTTTGCCGTGGGGCGCCGATGCCGACGTGGCCAAGGTGTCGCCCGTGGCGGCCAGCGCCAGCTACCTCGCGTATGTGCGCGCCGCCTGGAATCACCGCTTCCCGCAGGCGCCGCTCGAAGAGCAGGAACTGGTGCTGACCATCCCCGCCTCGTTCGACGAGGGTGCGCGCGCACTCACCCTGGAGGCGGCGCGCCTGGCGGGTTTGCCCACCTTGCGGCTGGTGGAAGAGCCGCAGGCGGCCTTCTATGATTTCCTGCAGCGCAGGCGCACCACCTTGCGCGACGACCTGGCCAATACGCGCCGCATTTTAGTCTGCGACGTGGGTGGCGGCACCACCGATTTCAGCCTGATCGACGTCGCCTTCGACGAGGATGGCGAACCGCAGCTCACGCGCAGCAGCGTGGGCAACCATTTGATACTCGGCGGCGACAATATGGACCTGGCGCTGGCCCACCTGGTGGAAACGCGCATGGCGGCAGGCGTCGAAGGTGGCATGAAGCTGTCCGCCGCGCGCTTGTCGCAGCTGATGGAGCGCTGCCGCGCCGCCAAGGAATTGCTGCTGTCGAACGATGCGCCGGAAAGCGCCAGCGTCACCCTGCTGGGCGCCGGCGCGCGCCTGATCGGCGGCAGCCGTTCCGCCGACGTCACGCGCGAGGAAGTGGCGGCCCTGGTGGTCGATGGCTTCTTCCCCAAGGTGGAACTCAGCGAGGTAGCAAGAAAAACCCGCGCCGGCATCGTCGAATTCGGCCTGCCGTATGCGCAGGATGCTGCCATCACGCGCCACCTGGCCAGCTTTTTGCACCAGCAACAGGGCGAGCTGCCCGACACCCTGCTGCTGAACGGCGGCGTGTTCCGCGCCGACGCATTGGCGCGCCGCCTGGCAGAGACCCTGGCGCATTGGCGCGGCGCGCCCCTGACCATCCTGCACAACGATAATCCCGACGTGGCCGTGGCGCGTGGCGCTGTCGCCTACGCGCTGGCCCGGCGTGGCCAGGCGCCGCGCATCGGCGGTGGCTCGCCGCGCAGCTATTTCCTCGTGCTGGGCGAAGCGGGCAAAGACAACCGTGCCGTCTGTATCCTGCCCCGTGGCAGCGCCAGCGGCGAGGAAATCCGCCTGACGGAGCGCCTGTTCGCGCTGCGCCTGGGCCGGCCCGTGCGCTTCCACCTGGCCACTTCCCTCTTTGAGGCGGGCGCGCCGCCCAAGCTGGGCGAGATCGTCGACCTGGATGCCGGCGAATACCTGCGCCTGCCGCCGCTGGCCAGCGTGCTCCATGATAAACAAGATGCCAGTGACAAGCGCGAAATCACCGTGCAACTGGCTACCGTCATGACGGAAGTGGGCACGCTGGAAGTACACTGTGTGGCCGAAGCCGATGCCGGCCAGCGCTGGCTGCTGGAATTCCAGCTACGGGGCGAAGAGGAAAACCACGCCGTAACGTCCACTGCCTCGCCGCGCGTGAAGGAAGCCATCGAAAAAATCGAGCGCATCTTCGGCGGCAAGGCGCAAAAGGTCGACACCAAAGAAGTGCGCCAGCTGCGCCAGCACCTGGAACGCGGGCTGGGCGGACGCGAAAGCTGGGAGACGCCGCTGCTGCGCCGGCTGTTCGACGCCTTGCTACAACGCGCGCGTGGCCGGCGCCGCTCCGCCGAACATGAGCGTGTCTGGCTGAACCTGGCCGGCTACTGTTTGCGTCCCGGCTATGGCGACGCGCTCGACCCGTGGCGCATCGAGCAACTGTGGGACCTGTTCGACACGGGCATCCAGCATCACAAAGATAACCAGGTCTGCGCCGAATGGTGGACCCTGTGGCGCAGGGTGGCCGGCGGCTTGAGCACGCAGCAGCAATTGCGGCTGCTCGACGACTTCGCCTTCAACCTGCAGGCCGATGCGGCCCAGCGCGGCAGCCGCCCCGTCACCCTGGTGAACGGCAGCGACGACGACATGCTGCGCCTGGGCGCCTCGCTCGAGCGCATCCCCGGCGCTTACAAGGCGGAAGTGGGCGCCTGGCTGATCAAGCGTCTGCAGAAGGCGGATAGCGAAGTGGCGGATACGAATACCCTGTGGGCGCTGGCCAGGGTCGGCGCGCGCCAGCCCTTCCACGGCAGCGCGCACGAAGTGGTCGACAGCGCCACCGTGGCCGGATGGCTCACCATGCTGCTGGCGCTGGACTGGAAAAAGACGGAACCGGCGGCGTTTGCCGCCACCCACCTGACGCGCATGACGGGCGACCGCTCGCGCGACATCGCCGACGACTTGCGCGCCACCATCCTGGCCCGCCTGAAAGCCGTGGGCGCCCCGCCCCTGTGGCAGGCGATGGTCAGCGAAGTGACGCAGCTGGACGAAGCTGTTACCCGCCGCATGCTGGGCGAGGCGCTGCCGCCGGGCTTGAAGCTGATCGGCTGAATCAGGCTGGCGCGCCGCTGCGCGCCGCATGGCGACGGCGCAAGCCGGCTGCGCCGCACAGGGCCAGGCCGGCCAGCAGCATCGCGTAGGTGCCGGGTTCCGGTACGGGCGACGTGAAAATGGTCAGTGTCGGATTGACGACGCGGTAACTCGCATAGGCAGGAAGGCTCCCGTCATAGCTATAGTCGGGGTCGTCTACGCGATATTGACCCAGCTGTGCATTGACATAGCTCATGCCGCTGATAAACAGTGTGAACGAATCCGTCAACGACAAGCCGATTCCTTGCAGCAATATGTTTTGCGTGCCGTCTAGGCTTTCCTGGCGGAATGACTCGCCCGCGATGCGCTGCCCATTCGGCCCAGTCAAAGCGCGAGCTTCCATCGACCCACTGTTGTGGGCGTTGCCAGGCTGAACCATGCTGGCGCCAGCGGGCGCCTCGGCAATCTGCAACATACCCACCAGCGTTGCGGCAAAGGAAAAGCCCGTCACGCGATACCCGTTACGCACGCTGATATCGAACACGCCCGTGTACAGATCGCCATTCGACATGCTGGTTCCATGAGTATCCATGCTGAGACTGCTGGCCAGGCTCGTCATGCCAAGTTTCGTCACGCCACCGGCATCGGACAACAAGGTCACCTTCTGTGCTTGCGTATTGCCATAGTACTCAGGATACTCCGTCATCAAAAAATTGCTTGTTTGCAAAGGTTGCATCGTTGACTGGGCATGCGCCGTGTGCATCGACGCAACGGCCAGCATCACGCTCAAAAAGCACAGTTGTTTTCGCATCAGGTTCATTTGTCGGTTTTCGCGGAAAGGGAAAGTGAGCACCTGCGGCGCAGGTGACGCCTCACGTGAAATTATCAAAAAATCATTTTAAATTAGTAAACAAATAAAAACAACAGTGTTTTTAAATTCACTTAAAGATAATTCCGTACTCCTGCCCAGTCCTGCCCGGCCCGCGCCATTTCCGGGAATTTATACCAGCACCACCGCCAACAGCACCACCGCCAGCGGCGCCTGCACCAGCACGATGCCGGGATGCGTGCGGCGCAGCTGGGCCCACACGGACAGGCCCGGCACTTCTTCGTGCGGGTGGTGGGCTTCGTCGCGCAGCGACATCGCGTGCAGGAACATGCCGGCGATCAGGGGGCCGGGGTTGACCCACCAGCCCTGCTCCAGCAAGCCGCGCGACAGGTAGATGGCCAGCGCGCCGATGACAAACGGCGAAGCCCACACCAGCGCCAGCATCAGGCGGATGCCATAGAATTCGAACAGGGTACCAAGACGGTGCAAGCGGCTGAAATCGTGGTCTTCCATGCGCTTGTCGATGGCCAGTTCGGCGCGGCCGTACAGGGTCCACAAGCCGCCGAACAGGCAGCCCAGCAGCACGCCGATGACGATGTCGGCCACGAACACCGCATATTTATTGACGTCGGCCGTGCCGATGCCCAGCGACGTGTGGGCGGCCGCGTGCAGGTGCAGGCCGGCCTGTTCGCCTTCTGCCGTCGTATAGCGGTCGCGCACATCATAGGTGCTGCCGATATACACGACGTTCTTGCGTAGTGCATTCGCCGCCACGCCGGCCTGGCCATCGATCAGTTGGACGCGCGTGCGCGTGGGGTTCAGAAATTGCGGCGCCACGGCGGCCGGGTGAAACGGCGCCGTGACGGCGTTCTGTTCGGCCGCATCCTTCGCGTCGCCGTGGATCACGGGTTCGAACGCCCAGCGCGCCAATTCCTTTTCGCTGTCCGTGCGCCGGGCCAGCTGGCACACGCGGGCGGCCAGCGCCAGCCCATCCTTTTGCTCGGACAAGACGGCCGGCATCGGCTGCTGCTGTTCCTGTTCATCGGCGCCATGCGCCAGTTCAAAGGCCACGGCCGCCAGCACGGGGCTTTTCAGCTCGATGCGCGTGACTGCGCCCATGCGTTCGCGGATCCGCGGGCTGGCGAAGTGAATGCCGGCCGCGCAGCGCGCGCGTATCCAGGGCAAGTTCGCGTTCTGGTCCGATTGTTCGGGCAGGATCAGCACCAGTTGCCGGCCATTCGCGGCCAACTGGTCGAGCATGCGGTCCAGCGGCCGTTCGCCAGCCTTGTGCTGTTCATACACGGCTGGCGCCAGGTCGAGGTCGATGGCCAGCACCTTGCTGCCGCGCGCGGCGGCGCTGGCGAGCAATTGCTCCAGGCGGGTGCGCTCCAGCGGTTCACGCTCGTCGAAGACCTGTTCGAACGCAGGCTGGTCGATTTCGATGATGCCGGGCCGGTAGGCGGCGCCCGGGTCCTTGCCCCGCTCCAGCAGCTGCCCCTGTTCCGCGCTGGCGCGCAGCATGGCCGCATCGAGCCATTCGAGCACGTGAAAACCTTCCAGCACCAGCATCAGCGCGGCGATCAGGCTGGCGCCGATCACGTGGTGCAGCAGGTGCGTGCCCGTCAGCTTGAAGGCCGAGCCCAGCTGGGCGACCGGCCACAGCAGGCGCCGCCAGAGCGGCGGGCGCGGTTGATCTGGCGGGCTGGTTTCCACAGTGTGCTTCCCTTGCGTGCGGTGCATGAATTACTATTCAGGCAACAATTAATGACGAAAGGACAGTGTATTCCAGTTGTGCCCAGCCCGCCGCACGGCTGGCAGCCTATTTCGGCTGGGCCAGCAGCAGCTTGCCCAGCGCTTCGAAGGCCGGCGTGGTGGTCGGGTCATTCGCCGCATTGGCCGCCGTCGGCGTGGACGCAAAACGCACGATCACCATTTCCGCCTTCGGATCGACATAGATGCGCTGGCCGTACACGCCGCGCGCCATGTAGGCGCCATGGTCGTTATGCGTGACCCACCACATGTCGCGGTAGCTCCAGCCCTTGAGCAAATCGTAGCCGCCCTTGGCGAACAGCTGCTTGTCGCCGCCGCGGCGGATATCGTCGACTGCCGCCTTGGGCAGTATCTGCTGGCCGTTGTAGCGGCCATCGTTGCGCAGCATTTCGCCGAAGCGGGCCAGGTCGCGCAAGCCCGCATTCAAGCCGCCGCCGGCAAACGGCGTGCCCGTCGAATCGACCGTCATGTAGGCATCCTGCTCGGCGCCCAGCTTTTGCCAGATGCGCTCGGACAGATACGCGTTGACGTTCTGCCCCGTGACGCGGGCAATGATCCAGCCCAGCACGTCGGAGTTGACCGTGCGGTAGCCGAACGCCTCGCCGTGCCGGCCTTCGTGCTGCACCGTTTGCAGGTACTCGAAATAGCTGCGCGGCCCCGTGTAATCCTTCGGCTTGGGCAATGGGCTGCCTGCCGCCGCGTGCTGCCACACTTCCGCTTTCGGGTCGGCGTAATCTTCGCTGAATTTCAGGCCCGTGGTCATGTCGAGCACCTGGCGCACGGTGGCGTCGCCAAATGCCGATTTGGCCAGTTCCGGCACATACTCGGCCACTTTCTTGTCCGGATCGAGCTTGCCTTCGGCCACCAGCGCCGCGCCGATGGTGCCCATCACGGACTTCGTCACCGACATGGCGCCATGCTGGCCACTCTCTTTCAGCACGCCAAAGTAACGCTCATACACGATGCGGCCCCGGTGCAGCACCACGATGCCGTCCGTGTAGTTGGCACCCAGCGACTGCTCCCAGGTCATCGTTTCCTTCGCGCCCAGGGGCGTGAAGCGCAGGCTGTCGATATCCTTGCGCAGCGCGCGTTTCAATGGCACGGGCGCCTTCAAGCCGCGCGCTACTTCCACCGTCGGCATCAGCTGGCGGAAGTGCGACACGCTCCAGCGCAGCTGCGGGAAATTGAAATAGCTGCCATCGTCGAAGCGGATGATTTTATCGGCCGGCGGCGGCGCGCCCACCATCCATTGCAAGGCAGCCGGATCGCTGGCGGCCGCTGACAGCGGGGTGGCAGCCACCTTGGTCGTCTCTGCCGCGTGGGTGCCGGCGGCCAGCGCCAGACAGGCGGCGGCCAGGGCCAGGCGTTTCATGCTGGGAAAATCGTTCATGCGATGCTCTCCTTGATAAACAGAATATTTAATAAACCCACACGACATTCGCCAGCCAGCCCGTCCACGTTTTGGCCTGTCCATTCACCAGTTGGTTGACGCCGGACTGCGCGAACGAGGCGCTGAAACCCAGGGTCAGATAGGTATTCGGGTTCACCACGCGCACATACTTGACGAAGACATCGTTGGCCAGCATCGGGCGCAGTACGCCGGCGATCACCACGGGGGCGTCGCCCGGCACGTCGAGGCGCGTGGCCTGGCCGAACTGCAGCGGGCTGCCCATCTGGTTGGCCCGCACCTGGGCCAGGTAGGCCGTCACGGTGTCTTTCGGCGTCGGGTGCAGCTCGATGGTGGCCTGCAGCGCGTTCACGTTGGCATTCACGAAAACCCAGGTGGCCTTGCTGCCTGAAGCCCAGGCGCCCGGCGTGCCTTCGAAGAACAGCGGGTCGAAGCGCTCGTTGCGCGCCGTACGCGGATCGTCGCCTGAAAAACTCTGGTAGCCAAGGGTGAACTTCGGTGTCCACGCCACGTCGGGCAGCGAAAAGCCCCCTTCCGTGCGCCAGCCCCAGCCCCGCATCGGCTCGCGCGTATTCCATTCGCGCGCCGCATCGACGCCGAACCAGCCTTTCGACAACAGCGTGGGCAGCGCGGGAACGCGCGCGTAGCCATACACGAACTGCAGATCCTTGCGGCCACCGGGCACGGCCAGCGGCGCGCCGATGCCGCCCGGCGCCGCCTGCGGATACGCGGCATGCGAACGCGGCACCTTGCCATACGCGATGCCCGCCTTGCGGTCGTTCGCGGGCGCGTAGCTGACATCCACGCCGACGACGCGCGTGCCGCTATCGTTGTCGGGGTTTTCATTCGGGTCGAGATAAAACGCCTGGGCGCTGAACGCATCCTGGCTTATTTTGGCCACCACGGAATTCTGGAAGGCCTTGCGCGGGCCGAGCTTCAGCGCGCCGCGGTCAAAGCCGTTCGAGCCGCCATTGGCAATCAGCATGCCCGTGCCCAGCGTGAAATTCTGCGCGCCGGCCGACAGGTCGAGCATGGCGCGCGTGCCGCCGAGCGGCATGCGGATGCCGGCGACGAATTCCTCGATCGAGATGCGGCCCGTGTCGCCCGCGCCGAAAGGATCGTGGCGCAAGGTGCCCGAGCCGACGCCAGACACGCGTGCATACAGCTGCCTGCCGTCGCCGAAATTGCGCTTGAAACCGAGCGCCGGCTTGACATAGAACTCGTACCAGTAGGGCTTGAAATCGAAGTCGGGATTGCGCGCCGGCGTATTCGACAGCTTCCAGAACAGATTGCTCTCGCCGGCCACCTGCACGCCCGCTTCCACGGAACGCGTCACTTGCCAGCCGGCGCCGATGAGCGGCTCGGCGGCGGCGCGCCGGGCCACCTCTTTTTCCATGCTGCTCTGCCCATCGGGATCGAGCTGGCCGGCGGCGCCGCAGGCGGCGCTCGCTCCCAGCAAGGCCAGCACCATCGTTCTGCGTATCAGGAACATCGTTTGCATTGCCATAGATATCCCTTGCGCTAACTGACTGTCAATTTGAGCGGATGTTATCAGAGATGCTCTTTTTTATTGTTGTAAAGCATTCTATTGTGCGGGCCACGCGCTGAGACGATCGTCTCACGCGCGCGCCATGCTGCAGCGCAGGATGCGCGGCCCGGCGCTTCGTGCTACAAACGACAACACCATAAAAACCTGACCCGAGACACCGGAGAGCGCCATGCCCTACGTCCGCCAGACCAGCCATATCGAGCGCGTGCGCGACCTGATCGCCGGGCGCATCGTCAACCCAGGGGCCGAGACGGCCAGGCTGGCGTCGTCGTACCGGCGCTCGCTGGACGACTACCGGCTCGACCCCGCCTCCACCACGGGGCCGCGCATCCTGACGGGCGCCGAACTGCGCGCCATCCAGCAGTCCGAGGAAGGCTTTCTGCGTTCCACGGGCCAGTGCCTGCCGCGCCTGCACGCCATGGTGCGCGAAGCGGGCTACTGCGTCATCCTGGCCAATGCGCGCGGCGTGACGATCGACTACGTGGTCGACACGGACCAGCGCAAGGACTTCAAGAAGGCGGGCCTGTATCCGGGTTCGTGCTGGTCGGAGGAAGAGGAAGGCACATGCGGCATCGCCTCCGTGCTGCTCGACCAGGAAGCCATCACCGTGCACAAGAGCGACCATTTCCGCGCCGCCTTCACGGGCCTGACCTGCAGCGCCGCACCGATTTTTTCGCCGCACGGCGACTTGATCGGCGTGCTCGATGCGTCGGCCTTGAACTCGCCCGATGCGCGCGACAGCCAGCGCCTGGTGAAACAACTGGTGCGCCAGGGCGCGACCCTGATCGAGGACGGCTTTTTTCTCAAGTCCTACAGCCATTGCTGCATCCTGCTGGCGCACCGCAACCGCCACTTCGTGGAAGTGCAGCCGGAGATGCTGCTGGCCATCGACGAACATGGCGACATCGTCGCCGCCAACGGCTGCGCGCGCGACGTCATCGGGGGGCTCGACACCCTGCCGCGCCCCGTCGCCGAGGTGCTGGAAGTGCGCGCCGAGCGGCTGTTCGACGCGCGCGCGGGACACAATCTGCTGTCGCTGCGCCTGGCCGGCGGCAGCACCTGGCTGCACGCCCGCGTGCGCGCGCCGCTGCGCCAGGCCAGCGCGCGCCTGCGCGCAGCACGCAAGGCGCCCGTCGCGGACGGCGTGCTGGAGTACACGCCGCCGGAGCTGGCCGAGCGCACGCGCATCGTCCACGCCATGAACGCCGCCAAATGGCATCCGCTGCAGGCGGCCGCCATGCTGGGCGTCTCGCGCGCCACGCTGTACCGGCGCCTCAAGCAGCTGCACATCGTGCCGCCGCACCGCCAGTGAGGCATCCGGCAAGCTGAGATTTCCGTCTCATATTCCGCCATGCTGCGCTGCAGGATGCGGGGCCGGAACGCCAGTGTTACAACATCGTCAGCGGCAACACAGCCGCATCCCATCATAAAGTCAGCAGACTTGGAGGAGACACGATGCAAACCGATAACAACCCGCACGACCTGGCCGTAGCCGGCATCCTGGAGCAGCTCGAAGGCTTTCTTCGCGCCAGCGACAGCACGGGCGCCGCGCAACTGTTCGAACAGGATGGCTACTGGCGCGACCTGGTGCTGTTTACCTGGAACCTGAAAACCCTGGAAGGCCGCGAGCAGATCGCTGCCATGCTGGCCGCCCAGCTGGGCGCCGTGCAGCCCGTTTCCATCCGCATCGCCGACGGCGAACATGCGGTGGAAGCGGGCGGCGTGCTGCAAAGCTGGATCACGGTGGAGACGAACGTGGCGCGCGGCGTGGGCTTCATCCGCATCCGCGACGGCAAGATCTGGACCCTGCTCACCACCATGAGCGAATTGAAGGGTTTTGAAGAAGCCAAGGGCCGCCGCCGGCCCATGGGCGCGGAACACGGCGCGCGCACGGACCGCAGCAGCTGGCTGGAGCAGCGCGAACAGGAAGCAAAGGAACTGGGCTACGCGCGCCAGCCCTATTGCGTCATCATCGGCGGCGGCCAGGGCGGCATCGCGCTCGGCGCACGGCTGCGCCAGCTGAACGTCCCCACCATCATCATCGAGAAAAACGCGCGCCCGGGCGACAGCTGGCGCAAGCGCTACAAGTCCTTGTGTCTGCACGACCCCGTCTGGTACGACCACATGCCGTATATCCCCTTCCCCGACAACTGGCCCGTCTTCACGCCGAAGGACAAGGTCGGCGACTGGCTGGAGATGTACACCAAGGTGATGGAGCTGAACTACTGGGGTTCGACGTCATGCGAATCGGCCAGCTTCGACGCAGCCAGCGGCGAGTGGACGGTGCAGGTGCTGCGCGACGGCCAGCCCGTCACCCTGAAGCCGAAGCAACTGGTGCTGGCCACGGGCATGTCGGGCAAGGCGAACATGCCGAAGTTCAAGGGCATGGACGTGTTCCAGGGCGAGCAGCAGCACTCGTCGCAGCATCCGGGGCCGGACGCGTATGTGGGCAAGAAGGTCGTCGTGGTCGGCGCGAACAATTCCGCGCACGATATCTGCGCCGCCCTGTGGGAAGCGGGCGTGGACGTGACCATGGTGCAGCGCTCGTCGACGCACATCGTCAAATCCGACTCGCTGATGGACCTGGCGCTGGGCGACCTGTATTCGGAACGGGCGCTGGCGGCCGGCATGACGACGGCCAAGGCCGACCTGACGTTCGCCTCGATTCCCTATAAAATCCTGGCCGACTTCCAGAAGCCCGTCTTCAAGGCCATCCGCGAGCGCGATGCGGCTTTCTATGCACGCCTGGAAGAACGGGGCTTCATGCTCGACTTCGGCGACGACGATTCCGGCCTGTTCATGAAATACCTGCGCCGCGGCTCCGGCTACTACATCGACGTGGGCGCTTCCGAGCTGGTCGCCGACGGCAAGATCAAGCTGAAAAGCGGCGTCGGCGTGCAGGAACTGAAGGCCCATTCCATCGTGCTGTCCGACGGCACGGAACTGCCGGCCGACCTGGTGGTGTACGCCACCGGCTACGGCTCCATGAATGGCTGGGCGGCCGACCTGATCTCGCCCGAGGTGGCGAACAAAGTGGGCAAGGTGTGGGGACTGGGTTCGGCCACGACGAAGGACCCGGGTCCGTGGGAAGGAGAACAGCGCAATATGTGGAAGCCCACGCAGCAGCAAGCGCTGTGGTTCCACGGCGGCAACCTGCACCAGTCGCGCCACTACTCGCAATACCTGTCGCTGCAGCTGAAGGCGCGCATGGAGGGTTTGAACACGCCCGTGTATGGGCAGCAGGAGGTGCATCACCTGGCGTAAAGGTGATGCAGCCCGCGTAGGTCGGATTAGCGGCACGCCGCGTAATCCGACACATTGTTGGCGGCTCATGTCGGATTACGCGCGGCTTTGCCGCACTAATCCGACCTACTGCCACCCAAAAAAAATGGCGGCGGACCGAAGTCCGCCGCCATTTTTCATCCCGCAGCCAACAATATTATTGTTTGATGGCTTCGATGGCGAACGTCAAAGTCACATCATCGCTGACGGCTGGCGCATATTTGCCGGCGTTGAACTCCGAGCGCTTGATCTTGGCCGTGGCGTTGGCGCCGCAAGCGTCTTTTTTCAGCATCGGGTGCGGTGCGCAGGCGAACGAGGTGACGGTCAGTGTCACTGGCTTGGTCACGCCTTTCAGGGTCAGGTTGCCTTCCACGGAGGCCAGCTTGTCGCCGTCGAAATTGAACTTGGTCGATTTGTAAGTGGCGACCGGGTACTTGGCCGTATCGAGGAAGTCTTCGCCCTGGATGTGCGAGTTGAACAGGGTAGAACCCGTATCGACGGACTTGGTGTCGATCAGCACTTCGACGGCGCCCGTCTTGGCGGCGCGGTCCAGCGTGACCTTGCCGGTGGTGTTATTGAAACGGCTTTGCTGCGTCGAGAAGCCCATGTGGGTGTACTCGAAACGGGGGAAAGTGTGGCTGCCATCGATGACATAGACTTCAGGTGCGGCAACGGCGGACAGCGAGAAGCCGGCGGCGGCGATAAAAGCGAGCAGTTTTTTCATTGTAGATTCCTGATAGAAAGTGGAGGATGTCAAAACCGCAAGCAGCTGCAGGCGAACGACGCATGCGGCTGATTGTCTGGCTTCAGTTACAACAGATTATGCATGGCATGAAGATCGATGTAAAACGCAAAATATACCTAGTTAGCATCGATAAAATCGATAATAACAACGATGATGTCCACGACAGCGCCTTCTGCTGCCGATTATTGTCTGCATTGCCCAAAATATCCAGCGTTATCCGGCGCCGCCGAATGCATCAAATGAGAATGATTCTTGTTATTATTCTATAGGATGGGTATCATCGCGGCCTTGGCGCGCATGCAGCGTCGCCTTGATTCCCGCAGCCAGGGCATGACCGCCGGCGTCTTCGCCTGATGCAGGAGCCGCACGCCCAGACACCCCTGCGCGAAGCGCACGGCATGCGCCTGCGCCGCTGGGCCTGGACCGCCGCCGGCGCCTTGATGGTGCTGCTGGGGATCATCGGCGCCATGCTGCCCGTCATGCCGACGACGATTTTCCTGATCCTCGCCCTGGCCTGCTTCAGCCGCGCTTCGCCGCGCCTCGAGCACTGGCTGCTGCAGCATCCCCGCTTCGGCCCGCCGCTGCGCCAGTGGCGCGAACACCGCGCCGTCTCGCGGCGCGGCAAGACCATGGCTTGCCTGGGCATGGCCATCGGCTTTGTCGCCATGTGCCTGGGCCATCCGCCGTGGTGGGTCATCGCCATGGTGGGCGCCATGGAAATCGCCGTCCTCGTCTACCTGTTGCGGCGGCCCGAAGGCCCTGCCGCCAGCGGAGCAGAATCTGCCCGCGAAGAGGGCCATGGCAGGCAGTAAACGGCCCCGCCCACGTCAAAAAAACGCCAAGTCAGGCGAACCACACATAAAAGCGCCGCGATGCTCACGCAGGGCGCGTCGAACTTTTCACCAACAAGCGGCTCCACCACGCCAGTCCACGCGATTAAATTCGGCAGGAGCGCCATTTTTCCGCTTTTTCAACTTGAAAACCGGCGCATAGACATTATTTGCATATTCAAAGCAAGATTCTGTCGTAGGAGTAATAACACGATCGGAGGTATACTACGCAACCGACGTAGCAGGCCGGGCGATTTGGCCCCTGCAAACAAGCCTGTCACGGTCCAATAAAAAAGGAAACACTGCATGACCACACCACCCCGTACGCCGGTGATTCGCATCGATGGCGCGAACAAGACCTTCGCGCTGCCCAAGGGCGAACAATTCCACGCGGTCAAATCGGTCACGCTGGACGTCTATCCCGGTGATATTTTCGGCCTGATCGGCAAGAGCGGCGCCGGCAAATCCACCCTGCTGCGCCTGATTAACCTGCTCGAGCGTCCCGACAGCGGCACCATTACCGTGGCCGGACGCGAACTGACCCGCCTGGGCAAGAGCGAACTGCGCGACGCGCGCCAGAATATCGGCATGATTTTCCAGCAATTCAACCTGCTGCAAAATGCCAGCGTCTTCGACAACGTCGCCTTCCCCTTGAAAATCCATGGCACCACCAAGGGCGAGCAGATCGCCGCCCGGGTCGAGGAATGCCTGGCCCTTGTAGGCCTGTCCGACAAGCTGCACAGCTATCCGGCGCAATTGTCCGGCGGGCAGAAACAGCGCGTGGCGATCGCACGCGCCCTGGCCAGCCACCCCGACGTGCTGCTGTGCGACGAGCCGACGTCCGCGCTGGACGCGGAAACGACGCGCGCCCTGCTCGACACCCTGCGCGACATCAATGCGCGCCTTGGCGTGACCATCGTCATCGTCAGCCATGAGCTGTCGGTGCTGGGCGCCATCTGCAACCGAGTCGCCGTCGTGGAAAACGGCGCCATCGCCGAACAATTCGATTTGAGCGACACGGCCACCCCGCGCAAGACGGCGCTGGGACGCGAGCTGGCGTATTACGGCACCGAGGCGTTTGAAGCCACCGCATGGAAGGATGCAACACATGTTTGAAGAATCGATCAATAACGTCGTCAATCTGCTGCCGGAAATCTGGGTCGCGCTGGGCCAGACCATGACCATGCTGGGCATCGGTCTCACGGCCGCCATTCTGATCGGCGGCCCGCTGGGCATTGTGCTGTTCCTCGTTTCGGAAGGCCAGTCGCTGGAAAACCGTCCGCTGTCGACAATTTTGGGCTGGCTGGTAAATACCGTGCGCAGCTTCCCCTTCATCATCCTGCTGGTCGCCCTGACGCCGTTTACGCGCATCATCGCGGGCACCTCCATCGGCCCGCTGGCAGCTGCCGTGCCCCTGTCGTTCGCCGCCATTCCCTACCTGGCGCGCCTGGTGGAACAGAACCTGCGCGAAGTGCCGCGCGGCGTGATCGAGGCGGCGCACGCCATGGGCGCGTCGGAAATGCAGATCATTTTCCGCGTGCTGCTGGTCGAAGCGCGCTCCGGCCTGGTGCTGGCGCTGACCGTGCTGTCGATCAGCTTCCTGTCGTATTCGGCCGTAGCCGGCGTGGTGGGCGGCGGCGGCATCGGCGACCTGGCCATCCGCTACGGCTACTACCGCTTCGAGACGGACATCATGGTCGTCACCGTGGCCATCCTGATCGTGCTGGTGCAAACCATCCAGTTCGCCGGCACGCGCATCGCCAAGCGCCTCGACAAACGTTAATTCATATTCAGTATTTCAGTACAAGGAAAAGCATGAACCATCTTCGCCGCAATCTGCTCCTGGCAGCCGCCAGTCTGGCCTTCGCCACCGCCGCCCACGCCAAGGACCCGAAAGAACTCGTCATCGGCACCAGCTCCGGCCCGTATTCGGACCAGCTAAAGCTGGGCATCAAGCCTATCCTGGAAAAACAGGGCTACAAGGTCAGGATCGTCGAATTCAACGACTATGTGCAGCCGAACTACGCGCTGGCCGAAGGCTCGCTCGATGCCAACGTGTTCCAGCACATCGTGTACCTGACCAAGTTCGCCACCGATAACAAGCTGCCATTGAGCGCATTGATCACCGTACCGACCATGCCGATCGGCCTGTACGGCGGCAAGCAAAAAACCCTGGCGGAAGTCAAGAACGGCGCCACCATCACCATGCCGAACGATCCGACCAACCAGGCGCGCGCGCTGGTGATGCTGGCCAAGATGGGCTGGATCAAGCTGAAACCGAACGTCGACCCGCTGCGCGCTTCCGAGCGCGACGTGCTGGAAAACCCGAAGAAGCTGAAACTGGTGCCGCTGGAAGCGGCGCAGCTGCCGCGTTCGCTGGCCGACGCCGACTACGCCTTTGTGAACGGTAACTTCGCCCTGGCCGCCGGCATGAAGCTGACCTCGGCCCTTAGCGTGGAAAAGATCTCGGACAGCTACATCAACCTGGTGGCCATCCGCACGGCCGACAAGGCCAAGCCATGGGTCAAGGACCTGGAAGCGGCCTACCGTTCGCGCGCCTTCCTCGACGCGACGAACAAATACCTGGCCGGCTACGAAAAGACGGACTACCAGCTGGCGCTGGAAAAGACGCTGAAAAAATAAACTGCTGTATGTAATGCAAAAAGGACGGCCAAGGCCGTCCTTTTTTATTCTGCGCGCCACACGGGCGCTGTCACGCCATGCTTAGAAGCGATAACCCACGCCTACGCCGATCAGGACAGGGTCGATCTTGACTTCGCTGGCCTTGGCGGCACCGACGAAGACGTCGCTGCGGATCTGGACTTTTTTGATGTCAAAGTTCAGCGACCAGTTTTTGTCCAGCTTGTAGTCGACGCCGGCTTGCAGCGAGAAGCCCCAGCTGTCGTGCTCCAGGCGGCCAGCGCCATTCAGCAGTTTCACGCTCGAAATATTCGTATAGTTCACGCCTGCACCGACGTATGGGCTGAACTGTTTTTCAGGCATGAAGTGGTATTGCAGCGACAAGGTCGGCGGCAGATGCTTGAACGTACCGATATTTTGGCCACCCAAGGTGACGTCATGCTTTTGCGGATACGTCAGGATCAGCTCGGCAGCGATGTTCGGCGTGAAGAAATACGAAATATCGATTTCAGGAATCGTCTTGCTGCTGACGTGGATCGTGTCCGATGCGCCGACGCCACCAACAGGGGTGGATTTGTTTGCAGGATCGATGTGCACGGCGCGCGCGCGCACCAGCCATGGGCTTTCCTGCGCCATTGCATTACCGGCGAATGCGCCGATGGCGGCCAGGACGATTGCTGCTGCAGTTGCGGACTTCTTCATTCTAGTTCCCTCTTTTTTGTCGTTAAGTAACGCTGCGAAGTCTAAGAGTGCAGTGCAACAAAAACTTTGATCCACATCAAATAGTGCTAGATGGCATCACTAAAGGGATTTTTTTCTTTACCCAGGTCAAGAAAATGCGGCATTGCAAAATTAAGCCGGCTCGGCGAACAGACTGGCGAGCCAGTCTGCAAACACGCGCACGCGCGGCGACAATTGCCGCTGATGGGGATACAGTACGGACACCGGCAGCGGGTCGGGACGCATGGCCGACAACACTTCCACCAGCTCACCGGCGGCCAGCGCCTGCTGCAGATGGTAGCGGGGCGCCTGGATCAGGCCCAGGCCCGCGCGGCAGCAGGCGTGATACGCCTCGGCATTATTGACGGATACCGTGCCCGGCAAGGCCACGCTGTGGCGCTGGCCGTCCACCTTGAAATCGAAGGGCCAGACCTTGCCCGTCTGGGCGGAAAAGAAATTCACGGCGCGGTGGCCCGCCAGTTCCGCCAGATTGCGCGGCGTGCCGTGCACGGCCAGGTAGCCTGGGCTGGCGCACGTCAGCTGTTCCAGCAGCGCTACGCGGCGCGCCACCATCGACGAGTCGCTCAGCTCGCCCACGCGCAGCACGCAATCGACGCCTTCGCGCACCAGGTCGACGAGGCGGTCGCCCATGCCGATTTCCAGTTCGATCAAAGGGTAGCGGGTGCAGAACCGATCCAGCACGGGCAGGACGAAATGCATGGCCAGGGTCGCGTGCAGGTCGATGCGCAGCTTGCCGGCCGGCTGCTGCATCGCCGAGGAAAACACGGCTTCCGTTTCTTCCAGGTCCGCCAGCAGGCGCACGCAGCGCTGGTAATACGCCTCGCCATCAGGCGTGGGCGTCACTTGCCGCGTGGTCCGCTGCAGCAGGCGCACGCGCAGCCGCGCTTCGAGTTGCTTGATCGCATGCGTGACGGTGGCCTTCGGGTAGCCAAGGTCATGCGCCGCCTGCGTGAAACTGCGCAGCTCGACGATGCGGGTAAACAGACGCATCGCATCAAATCGGTCCATGCCCCCTCCATTGTTATTGTCTGCTGCACAGTGTAACGATTCGAGCGCCACTTTTCCATATTGAACCAACACCCTGGCAGCAGTTGCCCGCCACGCAATGGCCACTTGCGCCGATGTCACTGGATACCCAACTGGCTACACCGCATAATATTTCCATTTCGCACATGCGAATGGTAATGATTATCATTTGCGATATAATGCAGGTTCACGCTTAAGCGCTCGCTCAGGCGATCATAAAAAGGAATGGGAGACATGGATATATTGAGGGAACTGCGTGAATCGGGCTTGAAAGTAACCATCCCCCGCTTGCGGATTCTGCAGCTGTTTCAAGAAGGGGGCATCAAGCACCGGAGTGCGGACGATGTCTACAAACTCTTGCTGGCTGAAAAAATCGACGTGGGCCTGGCCACCATCTACCGCGTGCTGATGCAGTTTGCCGAGGCGGGCATTTTGTTTCGCCGGCACTTCGAATCGGGCCATGCCGTCTTCGAACTGAATGAGGGCCAGCACCACGATCACCTGGTCTGCACCGGTTGCGGCAAGGTCGATGAATTCGTCGATGAAGGCATCGAACTGCGCCAGAATGAAATCGCCACCGAGCGGGGCTTCGTGCTGCACGAGCACGCGCTGTCGCTGTACGGCACCTGCGCCGAATGCACGGCGAAGAAAGTCCCGCCGCGCAAAGCCTCCTGAGGCAGCGCGCAAGCTAGCGCCTGGCAAGCCACCTGCGCTACACTGCGTGCGCCGCAGCTCAACAAGGGACAAGCATGTACATCGGAGAAATCGCCCGCCTGGCGCGCACCTCGCCCAAGGCCTTGCGCCACTATGAAGCGCTGGGCTTGCTGGGCGACGTGCGCCGTTCCGGCGCCTACCGCGTCTACACGCAGCAAGACCTGGCGCAAGTCAGACTGATACGCCAGGCGCAGGCGCTGGGCTTCCGCCTGGCCGAACTGCTGCCCATCCTGGCCGGCGACGAGACCGACTGGGCCGCCCTGTCGCAGCACATCGCCGCCAAGCGCGCGCAGATACAGCAGGAGTTCGTCCGCCTGCGCCAGCTCGACGCGCAATTGGCCGACATCGACACGGAAATCCGCGACTGCCTGGCGCGACAGCACCTTTCAGCGGCCGCTTGACTCTGCCACTAGGGGCAGGCTTTAGCATGCAAGTTGTTCTTTAACGGAAAGCCTGCAGCATGAGCAACATTACACCGAAACACATTTTAATTCTTCTCGGCCACCCGTCCAGCGACAGTTTCTGCGCCGCCCTGGCCGAAGCCTACGCCGCCACGGCCCGCAACGAAGGCCATACCGTGCGCGAGCTGCGCCTGGGCCAGCTGGACTTCGATCCCATCCTGCACGAAGGCTACCGCCAGGTGCAGCCGCTGGAAGCGGACTTGCTGGCGGCCCAGGAAGCCATCAGCTGGGCCGAACACCTGGTGTTCGCCTACCCCATCTGGTGGGGCGGCGCGCCGGCCCTGCTGAAAGGCTTTGTCGACCGCGTCTTCCTGCCCGGCTTTGCCTTCAAGTACCGCCCGGGCAAGGCTTTCCCGGCCCAGCTGCTGAAGGGCCGCACGGCCCAGCTCCTGGTGACGATGGATACGCCGCCCTGGTATTTCCGCTGGGTCTACCACATGCCCGGCATCCACCAGCTGCGCAAGACGACGCTGGAATTTTGCGGCGTCAAGCCCGTCAGGGTGGCCAGCTTCGGCCCCATCCTCGATTCCACCGAAGTGCAGCGCGCGCGCTGGCTGGAGCAGGCGCAGGCGCTGGCCCGGCGCCTGTAGGGCCGGAAACGGATTGCCATGCAGCCATCTTGCATACGGTTTTGACAAGCTGGTAATCAAGCCGTCACATTCCAGGGCTACCATGATGATATTGCCTGTTTGTCAGTCGCCTTGCCGTCGCGACAACAAGGGCCCGCTCGTCATGTAAAGGTAGCCGCTGTGGAGTTCAACGCTTCTCGATTGCATCTTCCCCGTTATCGCACCTCCGTGGCGTTCGATCTGTGCATACCCACGGAATCGGTGCAGGCCGACGCCAGCAATTTCGCCGTGCTGGAGCTGTTCACGGAACGGCGCGACATGATGAGCCTGCCAGTCACGGAGCAGCAGAAACCCATCGGCTTGATCAGCCGCAACATCTTCATGTCGCAGATGTCCAAGCCCTTTTATCACGAGGTGTACGGCAAGAAGAGCTGCATCGCCTTCATGGACAAGGAACCGCTGATCGTCGATGGCGCCATGAGCATCGAAGACCTCACCTTCCGCGCCGTGGAAGCGGGCGAAAAGGCGCTGGCCGACGGCTTCATCATCACGGAAGGTGGCGCGCTGGCCGGCGTGGGCTTCGGCTTGCAGCTGATGAACGTGGTGGCCACCATGCAGGCGGAAAAGAACCGGCAAATCATGCACAGCATCGATTACGCCAGCGTGATCCAGCGCGCCCGGCTGCGCACATCAAGCGCGGAATTGCGTGCCACCCTGCCCGACGCGCACCTGGAATGGCAGCCGCGCGACGTCGTCGGCGGCGATTTTTACTTCTTCGAGCGCCACGCGGGCGGCTGGTTTGCCGCCATCGCCGACTGCACCGGACACGGCGTGCCGGGCGCCTTCATGACCCTGATCGCCTCGTCGGCCCTGAGCCAGGCGCTGCGCGAACTGGGGCCGCGCGATCCGGCCGCCCTGATCGGCGCCGTCAGCCGCTCCATCAAGACCTTGCTGGGCCAGGACGGCGCCGGCAGCGACAACGCAGGCCACGCCGGTTCGAACGACGGCATGGATTGCGCCTTCCTGTGTTACGACGACGCCAGCGCCAGCCTGCGTTTCGCGGGGGCGAAACTGGCGCTGTACGTGGTGGCGCCGGGCGAAGAGGCCGTGCGCGCCATCGACGGCGCGCGCATGGGCGTGGGCTATGTCGATACGCCACCCGGCTACTGCTGGCACAACGAGACGCTCGCCATACCCGCCGGCAGCCTGCTGTTCATCACGACCGACGGCTTGCTCGACCAGATCGGCGGCGCGCGCGACATCGCCTATGGCAAGCGGCGCATGCGCGAGCAGCTGCTGGCGCAGCGCGACGCTCCCGCCGGCGACGTGGCGGCGGCGCTGCTGCAGGACAGCGCCGCCTGGCAAGGCAAGCAACCGCGCCGCGACGACCTGACCTTTTTCTGTTTCCGCCTGTAGTTTTGGCGCCATCGAAGCACCTTATCAACAAGAAACCGGGTCACCGGCTAGCCAGGAGCACGGACGTGCTGTACGAAGAATTCAACGAGTTTTGGGATGTGGCGCGCAAGCGCAACATCATCTTTTTTTACGTGGGCTATTTCTCGCAGCACGTGGTGAGCGCCATTTCCGAAACCATCAAGGCGCGCCTCGACACGGCCGGCGCGGCCGGCCCCACGCGGCGGCGCATCTTTTCCTCGTTCATCGAGATGTCGCAAAACATCATGCACTATTCCGCCGACAGCCTGACGCCCGATGCGCAGCTGGACCAGCAGATGCGGCGCGGCTCGTTTTGCATCGGCACGCGCGGCGACAGCTTCTTTCTGCTGTGCGCCAACCCCGTCTCGACGGACAACGTGGCGCAGATCCGCGCCCGCCTGGAGCCGCTGCACACGATGACGATGGAAGAAATCCGCCTCGCCTACAAGAAGGCCCTGCGCGAGGAAGCGCCGGCCGACAGCAAGGGCGCGGGCCTGGGTTTTCTCACCATGGCGCGCGACGCCAGCGAGCCGCTGGAATTCGAATTCGTCCAGGACCCACAGGAGCCGGGGCACACCATCTTCTGCATCAAAGCCATCATTTGAAAGAGCCGACTCAGGAAAGCATATGCAATTACCGTCACCACTGTTCATCGCCGCGACCCCGTGTTCGCCCGAAATCGACTTCCGTTTCGAGCAGCACACCCTGTCGATCAAGGGCGAGTCATATCCGGAAAACGCGGCCGCCTTCTATGGCCCGCTGATCGCCACCGTGCGCGCCTATCTGGACGCCTGCGGCGAGAGCGCCATCACCGTCAACGTCTCGCTGGCCTACTTCAACAGCTCCAGCACGAAGATGCTGTTTACCCTGTTCGACACCCTGAACCAGGCGGCCATCGATGGCAACCAGGTGCGCCTGAACTGGTATCACGACGAAGACGACGACACCATCCTGGAGTTTGGCCAGGAGCTGCAGCAGGATTTCACGGCGCTTGATTTCTGCGACCATCCCGTGCGAGGCAGCTAGAGCATGCACGCCGCCATCTCCGAGTCCGGCCTGGAACCCGACCTGTTCACCGTGGAAGCGGCGGCGCTAGCTGCCGCGCGTCGCATGCACGCCGACGTCCATGCCAGCGGCGAGGCGCAGCGCCGCGTGCTCGGTGAACTGATCAATCACTACGAACGGCTGATGCGCGAGACACGGCGCCTGATCGGCCGCAGCGACCGCGCCGAGCGCGACATGCATTTGCTGAACCGGCAATTGCAAACCCTGGCCGGCCAGCTCGAATACCGCGCCACGCACGACCCGCTGACGGGCGCCCTGAACCGCGGCGCCGTGATCGAGCATGCCTCGCACTGCCTGGCGCAGGGCGACATGGCCCTGATCGTGCTCGACATCGACCTGTTCAAGCAGGTCAACGACGATTTCGGCCACCCGGCCGGCGACGGCGTGATCCAGGCCGTGGTTGACTGCCTGAAGGGATTATTGGGACAGGAGACGGCCATCGGCCGGGTCGGCGGTGAAGAGTTTTCCGTGGTCTGGCCCACCTCTTCGCGCGACGAGGCGGCGCACATCGCGCAGCGCATCTGCGAGAGCGTCGGCCGCCAGCGCCATGCGGCGCCCATCACGCGCGCCATTACCGTCAGCGTGGGCCTGAGCTGGAACCGCGCCGGCACGCCGTTCGAGACGGCCTACAGCCATGCGGACCAGGCCCTGTACCAGGCCAAGCGCGAAGGTCGCAACTGCGTGCGCCAGTGGCTGGAAAGCTGACTCAAAGCACTGCCTCAGCGCAGCTGTTCGCGCGCCATGCTGCCGTCGCGGCGCATGGCGGCAGCGGCGCGCTGCATGGCAGCCACCTGCGCCTCGGGTACCTTGAGGTTACAGGCCAGGTAAGTCTGCACGCGATTAAAGGTCAGCAGCGGTTCCACCTTGCCCTCCCACTCCTTGCCGGCAAACGGCTTGCTGCCCACCGCCATGCCCACGGCCCACAGGTCGATGCGCCCCAGCAGCAGTTTTTGCGGATTGAGCCACTCCTGCGTCACGGGCGCCACGTTCAGGCCATGCTGGCGCAGGTAGTCGTCGCGTGCGTCGCCCAGCACCGTGCCGATCACCAGGCCGCGCGCATCGGCCAGCGTGCGCAGCGTCAGATGCCGCTCGGCCAGGCCATACAGTACCCACTCCGCTTCGTTGAGGGGGCCGATCCAGCGAAATTGCGCTTCGCGCTCTTGCGTGCGGCTGGTGGAAAAGATGCAGGTATCCGGCTCGCGCAGCGCCTGCGCATACGCGCGCTTCCACGGCAGCAATTCAATACTGTAGGCGATGCCGGCGCGCGCCATGATGTCGCGCACCTTCGTCGTTTCGCGTCCGACAACGACATTACCTTCCATCATGCTCGATGGCGGCAAGTGCTCGCCAACGATGCGCAGGCCAGCCGCCGCGGCCAGCACCGGCATCAGCAGCGCCAATGCCAGCAGCCGCGCCATGCTTGCTTGTTTCATGCTTGCTTTCATCTGCTACAGGGGATTCAAACCGATGTTACCATCGCCCCGTGCCGGCATCGCCGCATATTATCAATTACACCATCTATTTTCCGCAACGTGGCAACAGGCCAACGCCTGGACGATCAGCATGCAGGGGGAAGGAAGAATCACTGGCGGAAAACAGTAGGAGTCGAACCTACGGGAGAACGTCTGACGCCCTCCACCGGGTTTGAAGCCCGGCCACATCACCGGATGAGTGTGCTTTCCGCGGTGCCTGAGCTAACTGTTGGGCAAGGCTGCAGTATAGGACCACAGCGCTTGCGGGCGTAATAGATGCCCATTGCCAACACGGCGAGTATAACCGACGCGGTCAAAGAATTCCAAGACCTGGATCGCCCGCTTGCGGCCCAGACCACTGGCATCGCGGAAAGCGGCCGCGCCCACGGCGCCGGAACCGGGCGCCAGATTCTCATCCAGCTCCGCTTTTTCGGTCAGAGTGCGTACCAGTTGCGCCAGCTCGGCCAGCGCCGCCTGGTGATAAAACAGGTCGTGCACCACCTGGCTGATCTGCCCTGCCTTGGCAAGTTTACGCAACAGCCGGCGCGCGTCATCTTCGGCGAGGCCGAAGTCGCGCGCCAGGTCGCGCGTCCACGGCGGCTCGAAGCGCCCCCGCTCCAACGCCGCCAGCAAGGGCTCGGCCAGCGCCTGCTCCTGCGGCGTCAGTTCCACGCTGTGCGTCGGCAGATGCAGGCTGGCGCCGCGCGCCAGCACTTCGCCGCGCGCCAGCAAGCCTTCGACCAGATGGCTCCACAAGGCGTCTTCCATCTCCGCGTCGACGATGCGCTTCAGGCGCCACAGCTCCGGCCCTGCTTCATCGGGTGCGCGCGCGTGGAACACCGCCAGGGCGGCCAGCACCCGCTCTTCCAGCACCAGCAACGCTGGCGGCGCCAGCAGCAGGGCGTCGCCACCGCGCAGGGCGATGCGCCGTGTCTCGGCCGGCAGCGCGATGGCGTTCGCCGGCAGCAGCGACAGGCGCACCAGCAGCGACTCGCGCAGCCCCAGCGGGCTTTGCGCCAGCAAGGCAGCAACATCGCCCTGTGCAACAAAGGCGGCCAGCGCGGCCAGCCAGGCCAGCCTGGCCGGGCTTCGCCGCTTGCGCGCGGGGCCGAACGGGTCGAGCACCATGCCGCCGCCCACCGTCTGCGTCGCTTGCGCATTGCGCACGACGAAGCGGTCGCCCGGCACGCCGTGCATGGGCGTCTCGAACACCAGTTGTACTCTGCCCGTCTGCCCCGGCGACAGAGTTTCGCCATCGAGCATGACGGCGCGCGCCAGCTGGTGCGCCGCGCCCAGGTGCACGTGCAGCGGCGACCAGGCTTTCAATTGCACGCCGGCGTCGGGCAGCAGGGTCAGTTCCACGTCGAGGCGTTCGGAACACTGCGCCAGTTCCGGCGCGACGATCCAGTTGCCCCGTTCGATGCGTTCGCGCTCGATGCCGGCCAGGTTCAGCGCCAGGCGCTGGCCCGCCATGCCCGTCTCGGCCGCGCGGTTTTGCGCATGGATGCTGCGCACGCGCGCTTGCGCGCCGCCAGGCGCCAGTTGCAGCATGTCACCCACCTGTACGCGTCCCGCCAGCGCCGTGCCGGTGACGATGGTGCCCTGCCCCGACAAGGTGAACACGCGGTCCACGCCCAGGCGGAACAAGCGCCGTTCATCGCGCTGCGGCAGGCTGCGCGCCACTTGCGTCAGGTGCGCCAGCAAGGCGGCCACGCCGGGATCGTTGTCGCGGCTGGCGGCCGTGGGGAAAATCGGGCTGCCCGCCAGCGGCGTGCCGGCCAGCAGCGCCTCGATCTCAAGCTCCACCTGCGCCACGCGGGCGCCGTCGGCGCGGTCGATCTTGGTCAGCGCCACGGCGCCGCGCGTCACGCCCAGCAGCTGCAAAATCGCCAGGTGCTCGTGCGTCTGCGGCATGATGCCGTCGTCGGCCGCCACCACCAGCAGGGCGAAGTCGATGCCCGTCACGCCGGACGCCATGGTACGGATGAATTTTTCGTGCCCCGGCACGTCGATCACGCCCAGCACCGTGCCGTCGGCCAGCGGCAGATAGGCATAGCCGAGTTCTATCGAGATGCCGCGCGCCTGCTCTTCCTTCAGGCGGTCCGTGTGCACGCCCGTCAGCGCGCGCGTGAGCGTCGTCTTGCCATGGTCGATATGGCCTGCGGTGCCGACGATCATGCGGACAACTCGCCGAGCTGCGCGATGAAGGCCGTCTCGTGCGCCGCTTCCAGGCAGCGCAGGTCCAGCCACAGAGTGTCTTGACCGATGCGCCCGATCACGGGGCACGGCAAGGCGCGCAAACGCTGTTCCAGCACGCCCAATGGGTTGCTCAGGCGCGAGCCGGAAGCGCTGCGGATGGCCAGGCCAAAGCTGGGCAGCTGGTCGACGGGCAAGGCGCCGCTGCCGATCTGGCTTTGCATGGCTTCGGCCGTGACCACGTACTGCATGCCCAACGCGCCCTGCAGCAGCGGCAGCAGGGTTTGCGCCTGCCCGCGCATGGCGGCCGCGGGGCGCGTCAACAGGCGCAAAGTGGTCAGACGTTCGGCCAGCAAGTCCGGCGCGCGGTACAGCTGCAGCACCGGGGCCAATGCCGCCAGAGTCAGCTTGCCGACCCGCAGCGCGCGTTTCAGGGGGTTGCGCTTGATCTTCGCGATCAAATCGGCGCGCCCGACGATGACGCCGCATTGCGGCCCGCCCAGCAATTTATCGCCGCTGAAGGTGACCAGGTCGGCACCCGCTTCGATGGTTTCGCGCACCGTTGTTTCATGCGGCAAGCCATACTGGGCCAGGTCGACCAGGGTGCCGCTGCCCAGGTCCACGGCCGTCGGCACACCGTGTTTGGATGCCAGCGGCACCAGTTCGTCGAGTTCCACGCTTTTCGTGAAACCGGTGATCGCGTAATTGCTGCAATGGACCTTCATCAAGAGGGCCGTGTCTTCATTCACGCCATTGGCGTAATCGGCCAGGTGGGTGCGGTTGGTGCTGCCTACTTCGCGCAGCACGGCGCCGGCGCGCGTCATCACGTCGGGGATGCGGAAGGCGCCGCCGATTTCCACCAGTTCGCCGCGCGAGACGACGACCTCTTTATTCTGCGCCAGGGTATTCAACATCAGCAGCACGGCTGCCGCATTGTTGTTGACGATGGTGGCCGCTTCGGCGCCCGTCAGTTCGCGCAGCAATTCCTCGACCAGGTCGTCGCGGTCGCCGCGCTTGCCCATCTCCAGGTCGAATTCCAGGTTCATCGGCCACTGCAGCGCTTCCACCACGGCTTGCACGGCCGCGTCGGGCAGCAGCGCGCGGCCCAGATTCGTGTGCAGCACGGTGCCCGTCAGGTTGAACACGGCGCGCAGCTGCGAGCGCGATTGGGCCTGCAACCGCTCGCCCATTTGCGCGGCGATGGCGGTGATCGATGCGCCCTCCTCGCACACTGCGCCGGCCAGCATGGCCGTGCGCAGTTCGGCCAGCACGGCGCGCGCGCTGGCCAGGGTTTGCACGCGGCCGTAATTCGCAATCAGGGCCAGGCAAGCCGCGTCGCCCAGGATGCGGTCGACCGACGGCAGGCGCACGGTTTGCCCCGTCGTCATGCTGGCTGGCCCTCGCCGCTGTCGTTCTTCCCCAGCCACAGCAGCGGATTGCCGCTGGCGCGCTGGTAGCCCGCTTCGCCCACCAGCAGGTCGAGCATCAGGCTGGCCAGGTCGTCGGCCAGCGGTTCGACATTGTAATCGTGTTCCTGGTTGAAGACTTTGCGATAGGTATGGCAATCGTCGCAGGTTTCCGCACGCGCCACCTTCTTCGGATCATTCGCCTTGTTGGGCAATTTGTCGTCCTTCGCCGCCACGGGGTCGAACGGCGCAGCATCGGCCGCGTCCAGGCCCTGGTAGGCGATCTTGCCATTCTGTTCGCAAGTCGAGCACTTCACGCGCACCATATGCCATTCGCTTTCGCAAATGCCGCAGTGCAGATAGCGGTAACCCTGCGACTGGCCGCCGATGCGGATCACGCTGGCGACGGGGTGCGAACCGCAGACGGGACACAGGGTACCCGTTTCCAGGTCCGGCACGCGCGCGGCGCGCAGTTCACTGGCCGACACCGACCATAAAATCTGCAGCGCGGCGGCGACGAACGGCGCGTGCATGGGATTGAGGTTGTCGCCGTTTTCATCGAGCACGGCATCGGCGCAGGCGTCCAGCGCTGGCGCGTCGAGCGCGCGCAGCTGCGCCAGCACCTGGGTCAGGCCGCCGGACAATGCCGGCTGGCTGGCCGCCGTGCTCGCCAATTCATCGAGCAGGCTGGCAAAGATGTCGCGCCAGACGGGCGGACGGGCGCCATTCACGGGCAGCACCGGCATGCGGTGCTGCATCGCGCGGCGCAGCGCGTCGGGGTCGGCGGCGGGCACGGCGCCGGGCGTCAGCTTTCCCACCACGGCGGCCTGCGCGTCGGCCAGCGCGGCCATCAGCACCAGGTAACCCTGCATGCCCGCGTCGACGGGGATGCCCTTGATATTGCCTTGCGCCAGTTCGCGCAAGCGCAAGGCGCGCGCCTTGAACAAGCTGTCAGGCTGCGGCAGCAGCAGGCGCGGAATCGCGTTGTGGTCCAGGCCTTCGATTTCGCCTGGCTGAAGAATGCGTTGTACCAATGGAGTTTTCCCATCAAAAAAAGCAAGGCAGAGCCAGCGGAGTTGGCTGTGCTGTAAAAGTATTTTAATCGATAAAAAGAAAGGGGCCAGTCCTGGGGGACTGGCCCTGGCATACGAAAACGCCGGCGGCGGAGCATGTCGGCTTACGCGAAGCTAAGCCGACCTACCCTGCTGCCTACTTTTCCGTATGACGGATCACCGCTTCAAACCACTTCGGATGGTGCTTGCGCGCCCAGCCGTAGGTGACGGTGCCGCGCACCATGGCGCCGATCGAGCCCTTGACCCACAGCGCCGCATAGATATGCACGATGATGGCGCAGATGATGGCAAAAGCGCAACCGGCATGCAGCAAGGCGGCAAAGCGCACCACGTCGATCGGGAAGTAGAACGCGAAATACGCGCGCCAGATCACGATGCCCGACAGCAGCAAGCCGATCATGCTGACCAGCAACACGAAGAACAGGATCTTCTGGCCGGCATTGTATTTGCCGATCTTCGGAAGCTTTTCCTCACGGTTGTTGAGCACGTCGTCCATTTGCTTGAGCCACTGCTTGTCGCCGTCCTCGAACTTGTTGTGGTGCCAGAAGCGCACCACCAGGATCGCGAACGAGACAAACATCACCAGGCCGGCAAACGGATGCAAGATGCGCGTCCATTGACCGCCGCCGAACAGGTTCGCCAGCCACGCCATCGAGGGATGGAACATGGCCAGGCCGGACAGGGCCAGCATGACGAAAGTGATCGCGGTGACCCAGTGATTCGTGCGCTCGTTCGAGTCGTAACGCTGGATCAACGGGTTGCCATCCTTGTCGCGCAGCTTGCCATCGTGATGTTCACTATGCTTCATGCTGTTCCTCCCGGATGCGCTTGGCCTCTTCCAAGGCTTCGTGCTCTTCGTCCTTGCTCACTTCGTTCGGACCGACACGCGTGTAATGGAAGAAGCCTGCCAGTGCCGTGGCAGCCATGCCGGCCACTGCCAGCGGCTTGGACCAGCCCTTCCAGAAGCCCACCATCGGGCTGATGCGCGGGCGTTCCGGCAAGTTCGAATACAGCTTCGGCTTGTCGGCATGGTGCAGCACGTACATCACGTGCGTGCCGCCCACGCCCAGCGGATCGTACAGGCCCGCGTTCTCGAAACCGCGCGACTTCAGGTCGACGATGCGCTCTTCCGCATGCACCTTCATGTCTTCCTTGGTGCCGAAGAGGATGGCGCCCGTCGGGCAGGTTTTCACGCAGGCCGGTTCCTGGCCCACGGCCACGCGGTCCGAACAGAGCGTGCACTTGTAGGCGCGGTCGTCCTTTTTCGAAATGCGGGGCACGTCGAAAGGACAGCCGGCCACGCAGTAGCCGCAACCGATGCAGTTTTCCTGGTGGAAATCGACGATGCCGTTCGTGTATTGCACGATGGCGCCCGGCGCCGGACAGGCTTTCAAACAGCCCGGATCCTCGCAGTGCATGCAGCCATCCTTGCGGATCAGCCACTCGAGGTTGCCGTCGTTGTCTTCGTGTTCGGCAAAACGCATCACCGTCCACGATTGCGGCGTCAGGTCCGTCGGATTGTCATAAGTGCCATGGTTTTCGCCGACTTCATCGCGCAAGTCGTTCCATTCCATGCACGCCGTCTGGCAAGCCTTGCAGCCGATGCACTTCGACACATCGATCAGCTTGGCCACGGTACCCGTCACCGGGCTGCGCGCTTGCGGCGGCGTCACCGTGGTAGCCGACAGGCGCCGGATATCTAAGGATTGCAGTGCCATTATTGAGCTCCCATCATGCTTTTTCCACCTTCACGAGGAAGGACTTGAACTCCGGCGTTTGCGAATTCGCATCCCCCACGCCCGGTGTCAGGGTATTGATCAGATACCCCGGCTTGGCCACGCCCGTAAAGCCCCAGTGCAGCGGCAGGCCGACGGTATGCACCTGCTTGCCCTCGATCATCAAAGCCTTGATGCGCTTGGTGACCACGGCCTTGGCGATGATGTGACCCCGCTTGGAACTGACGCGCACTTCACCGCCGGCGACGACGCCGATGCTCTTGGCCAGCTCTTCGCCGATTTCAACGAATTGCTGCGGCTGGATGATGGCGTTCAGGCGCGCATGCTTGGTCCAGTAATGGAAATGCTCGGTCAGGCGGTAGCTGGTCGCCACATGCGGATACTCCTCGTGCGTGCCGAACATTTTCCGGTCATCGGCGAACACGCGCGCGGCCGGATTGCTGGTCGCTTGCGGGTTTTTCGGATGCATGGGGTTGTAGCCCAGCGGATTTTCGAACGGCTCGTAATGCTCGGGGAACGGTCCTTCGGCCATGGCGCCACGCGCAAAGAAGCGCGCCACGCCTTCGCCCAGCATGATGAACGGACCCATGCCGTTTTCCGGCGGCTCGTCGACCTTGAAGTCGGGAATATCTGCCCCGCTCCAGTTCGTCCCATTCCACTCGATCAACTTGCGCGTCGGGTCGAAAGGCTTGCCCTTCAAGTCGCACGAAGCGCGGTTGTACAGCACGCGGCGGTTGGCCGGCCACGCCCAGGCCCAGCCCAGAGTCTGGCCGATGCCGGTCGGGTCGCTATTGTCGCGCCGTCCCATCTGGTTGCCCGCCTGCGTCCAGCTGCCGGCGAAGATCCAGCAACCGCTCGACGTCGTGCCGTCGTCGCGCAATTGCGCAAACGAGGCCAGCTGCTCACCCTTTTTCACCAGCAGCTTGGTCGGATCCTTGAGATCGTACAAGTCGGCCAGCGCACGGCCGTTGAATTCGCGGGCGATTTCTTCCGGCTGCGGGTTATGCGGCTGCGCATAATTCCACGTCAGGTTGAGAATAGGATCGGGGAACTTGCCGCCCTCTTTCTGGTACATGCTACGCATGCGCAAGAACAGGCCCGACATGATCTCCAGGTCGCTGCGCGCCTGGCCCGGCGGTTCGGCCGCCTGCCAGTGCCACTGCAGCACGCGCGAGGAACTCACCAGCGAACCGCGCTCTTCGGCGAAGCAGCTGGTCGGCAAGCGGAACACTTCCGTCATGATCTTGGTGGGATCGACTTCGTGGTATTGGCCATGCGGCTTCCAGAATTCGCCCGTTTCCACGGCCAGCGGGTCCATGATGACGAGGAACTTCAGTTTCGACAGCGCTTCCGTGACCTTCTGCTTGTTCGGCGCGGACGCCAGCACGTTGAAGCCCTGGCAGATATAGCCCGTCATCTTGCCTTGGTGCATGTTCTCGATGGCTTGCATCAAGTCATACGGCTTGTCGAGTTTCGGCAGGTAGTCGAACGCGTAATTGTTCTCGGCCGTGGCGAAATCACCCCACCACGTCTTCATGAAGCTGACGTGGAACTTGCGGTAATTGCTCCAGTAGCTGAGCTGGTTCGGCCGCAGCGGCTTGGTGGCGCGCGCGCCGATATACGCATCGAAGTCCTGCTCGGCTTCGTTCGGCAGGGTCATATAACCTGGCAACAGGTTCGACATCAGGCCCAGATCGGTCAAGCCCTGGATGTTCGAGTGGCCGCGCAAGGCGTTCATGCCGCCGCCCGCGATACCCATATTACCCAGCAACAGCTGCACCATGGCGCCCGTGCGGATGGTTTGCGCGCCCGTCGAGTGGTGCGTCCAGCCCAGTGCGTACAGGATGGTGCCGGCGCGTCCCGGCACGGCGGTCGAAGCCAGGGCTTCAGCCACCTTGTGGAACTTGTCGGGCGACACGCCGCACGTCCGTTCGACCATCTCGGTCGTGTAACGTGCGTAGTGCTTCTTCATCATCTGGTAGACGCAGCGCGGGTGTTCCAGGGTCGGGTCGACCTTGGCATAGCCGTCGTCGCCGATCTCGTAATCCCAGGTGGCCTTGTTGGTGTACTTGCCTTTTTCTTTGTCGTAACCCGAGAACAGGCCATCTTCGAACGCATAGTCTTCGCGCACGATGAAAGGCATGTCCGTGTAGTTGCGCACGTACTCATGCTGGATCTTGTCGTTCGTCAGCAGATAATTGATGATCGCGCCGAGGAAGACGATGTCCGTGCCGGTACGCGTGGCGCAGTAGTAATCTGCCACGGATGCGGTACGGGTAAAACGCGGATCGACAACGATCAGCTTGGCCTTGTTATGCGCCTTCGCTTCCGTAACCCATTTGAATCCGCAAGGATGTGCTTCTGCTGCATTGCCGCCCATGACCAAAATCACATCGGCATTCTTGATATCGACCCAATGATTCGTCATCGCGCCACGGCCAAACGTCGGGGCAAGACCTGCCACCGTCGGTCCGTGTCATACACGCGCCTGATTATCAAAGGTCAGCATCCCCATGCTGCGCACTGTCTTGTGGGTCAGGTAACCGACCTCGTTGCTGCCGGCGGACGCGGCCAGCATGCCGGTGGAGAGCCAGCGGTTGACGGTCTTGCCGTCGGCATTCTTCTCGATCAGGTTGGCATCGCGGTCGTCCTTCATCAGGCGCGCGATCTTGTCGAGCGCCACATCCCAGGAGATCGGTTGCCATTCCGTGCCACCCGGTGCGCGGTATTCGGGCACTTTCAGGCGGTTCGGGCTGTGGATGAAGTCGACCAGACTGGCGCCTTTCGGGCACAAGGTGCCGCGGTTCACCGGGTGATCGGCATCGCCTTCCACGTGGATGATGCTGGAGACGGCATTTTTTGCGCCGTCGCCCAGACCATACAGCAGGACGCCACATCCTACCGAACAGTAAGGACAGGTATTGCGTGTCTCGGTGGTGCGAGACAGCTTGTATTGCCGCACTTCCGCCATCGCCTGGCCCGGTGCGAAACCGAGCAGGGCGAGGCTGGAACCAGCAATGGTCGCGCCAGTTACCCGAAGGAACTGGCGCCTGGACATCTGAACCATATTCAGGCCTCTATGATGTGAGTAAATAAAAAGTCATACAACGTCGTGGTGGTGTCATATCGCCAAGATATAAGCACCATGCCTGTGCCGTATGACAGTATTTTACGCCTCAAAACCCGTCAAGGCTCAGTCCGTCGGATAAAATTGCACATAGTCAACATTATTTGACCGGTACCGAATAGTTCCTCTAAACAATGGCAGCCCGCCCGGCCCAGCTCCCCCCATGAAAAAACCCGCTCGCGAGCGGGTTTTGAGAAAGCGACAAAATTACAGGCTGTAACGCAAGGTCAGCGCCACGTTGCGCGGCGCGCCCGGCAAGCTCAGGTTCGGGCTGGAACCGTGGCCCGAGACGATGTAGCGCGTATCGCCGATATTGTTGACGTTCAGCTGTACTTCATAGCGGCCCGTGCGGTATGCCGCCATGGCGTCGGCCGTCACGTAGCCGGGCAAGACCACCGTGTTGCCGGCATTGGCAAAACGGCTGCCGACGGCATTCGCGCCGCCGCCCACCGTGAAGCCGTGGCCCAGCTCTTTCGTCAGCCACAGATTGGCGGTGTTGCGCGCCGTCAAAGTGGCGCGCTTGCCCTTGATGGCGACGGAACTGGCCGTCGTCGTGCCCGGCGCATTCACGCTCTTGTCGACGGCGATGGAATCGGTGATGGTGGCGTCCAGCCAAGCATAGCCGGCCATCATTTTCCAGCCATCGTGCAAATCCGCGTTGAAGGTCAGTTCCAGGCCGTCCGTGCGCTGCGTGCCGACGGGCACGATGCGGTTCGTGATCGGATCGCTGGTCTTGATATTGTCGCGCTCCAGGCGGAACAGCGACACAGTGGCATTCGCGCGGCCGCCCCACAGATCGTACTTGGCGCCCACTTCCGTGTTGCGCGTGGTTTCCGGCGCCAGGTCGGTATTGTTGGCGGCCAGGGCGAAGTTCTCGCCGCTGGGCTGGAACGAACGGCTCCACGACGCATAGTACGACTGCACGGCGCTCGGTTGCCAGACGAGGCCGGCGCGCGGGCTGAACGCCGCATCCGTGCGCGACAGGTCTGCCGTCGTCACGCCAAGCGCATTGGCCAGGCGCGACTGCTGCTTGTAGCGGTCATAGCGCAAGCCGGCCAGCGCCTTCCACTCGTCGCTGAAAGCAATGGCATCCTGCACGTAGGCGGCGGCCGTGTCGTAGGTACCGAAGGTATCGCTGCGCACACCCAGCTTGCTGCGGTTGACCTGCTGCAGAACAGGATTGAAGATCGACACGTTCGGCGCCACCAAGATGGCGGCCCAGCTGTTGGCATCCTTGTTTTGCTTGCCGAACTCGGCGCCGTACAGCACTTCGTGGCGCAGGCTGCCGGTGACCAGTTTTTGCGTCAGTTCCGTCTGGTTGAACCAGCCGCTCTCGTCACGGTTCAGCTTGGCGTGCGCCAAGTTCATCGTGCCTTTGACTTCGTTGACGTTGCCGGAAATATTCGTGTTGTTGCGGTCCAGGTGGTAATCGTAATAGCGGAAGGCATTGCGCAGCGACAAGCTATCGCTGAACTTGTGCGTCAGGGTGGCGGCCGTGGAGACCACGCGCGACTGGCTGAAATCGGCATCTCGGGCATTGGCGGCGCCGTAGTAAGTACTCGCATCGACAGCCACAGCGCGGCCATGCCAGGACGGGATGCCGAAGTCCGTCAGACGGCGGTCTTCCAGGTAATCGCCCTGCAGCAGCAGCTTGGTCGCGCCAGAGAGGCGGATGGCCACCGATGGCGCCAGCGCCGTACGGTTGATGAATTGCTGCGCGCGGTAGCTGTCCGACAATTCGCGCGCGCCCGTGACGCGCCAGTCCACCGTCTCGCCCACGCGGCCCACGTCGACTTCACCGCGACGCCCTTTTGTGTTGGTCAGGCTCAGGGCCACGTCCGTGATATCGATACCCGGTTTTTTGGTGATGCGGTTGACCAGGCCGCCCGAGGAACCGCGACCGTACAGCACGGCGGCCGGTCCCTTGATCACTTCCAGCCGCTCCACATTCGACAGGTCGCGGAAATACAGCGCGTCATCGCGGAAGCCGTCGACGAACTGGTCGCCGATGGCCGTGAAGCCGCGAATGAACACCTGGTCGCGCTGGCCGTCGCCGGTGGACAAGCCCACACCGGGGATGTTCTTCATGATGTCCTGGATCGACATGGCGTTCTGGTCGCGGATGACGGCGGCCGGCACCACATTGATCGTCTGCGGCACGTCGCGCAGGGCCATTTCCGTCTTGGTACCGCTGGCGGACGTCCCGGCGACATAGCCGTCCTTGTCCTTCGATGCCGTCACGGTGACGGCGGGCAAACTTTCCTGCGCCCACGCCGCCAATGGCGTGGCGCCGAAGCTCAAGGCGCCCAGTACGGCGAGCGTGATCGGTTTACATCCTGGCTTGCGCTGTTGCTGCATACAATTCCCTGGTCGATGTGATCGGTTTACATCCTGGCTTGCGCTGTTGCTGCATACAATTCCCTGGTCGATGTTTTAATACGAATGATTATCATTAGTATTTTATCAGCCGGCACGGCGAAAAGTAAGGCGAAATGTAAGTGATAGTACTTATGGACTAGGTACTTGACGTAAAAACACAACAGGAAATAGATATCAAAAGGCAATTAAAATTGCCTTGAAAAACTATTTCTCTGCGTCAATGCTATACTTGCGGCTTGCTGGACAGCGGTCAGCCTGACCGACGTGCCCCTTGCTTTACCTCCATCGCCACGCTCAGCGTGGCGCGCCGCACAGCCATCACGCGGCACCCGAAGACCCCGATCCCCTGCGCCTTGCGGCGCCTGTCCGCCCCTGCTGGCGGCGGCGATCATGACTATTACATTGTTAGGACTTACATGAAAAACCTGAACATCGGCAGCCGCCTTGGCGTCGGCTTTGCTGTCGTATTGCTGTTGCTTGCCGCCTTGACCATCACCGCCCTGGTGCGCATGCAAACGGCCAGCGACCTGACCTACCGCCTCATCAATACCAGCATCAAGAACCAACGCATGGTGGCCGAATGGTCGAAGATCATTGAACTCAACAGCGTGCGCGGCGTCGCCTCGTTTGAAATCCCCGATCCCGTCGTGCGCGCCAAGATCGAGCAAGACTTGAAAGTCGATGCCGAGCGTTCCAGCAAGCTGCAGGACGACATCATCGCCTCGCTGCGCAACCCGGCCGTGATCGAGCAGTTCAAGGTCGTGCGCAAGGTGCGCACCGACTACGTGACGACGCGCGCGCGCGCCTTCAAGATGAAGGCCGACGGCGACGTGGCGGGCGCCAAGGAAGTGTTCGACAAGGAAGTCGCGCCGATCACTGTGGCCTATCTGGCCGAAGTGAAGCATTTTGCCGGCATGCAGATCAAGGCCGCCGACGGCGTCGGCGCCAGCATCATCGAAGCCTACAGCAGCACCCGTATCTTCCTGATCACCATGGGCGTGCTGGCCGTACTGATGGGCATCGGTTTCGCCTGGTGGATCACGCGCTCGATCACCGGCCCCATCCGCGATGCCGTGAAAGTGGCGGAAACCGTGGCAGCAGGCGACCTGAGCAGTATCATCACGGTGCAAGGCCGCGATGAAACGGGCCAGCTGATGCATGCACTGAAAACCATGAACGACAGCCTGGTCGGCATCGTCGGCCAGGTACGCAGCGGCACCGACACCATCGCCACGGCATCGGCAGAAATTGCCGCCGGCAACCAGGACCTGTCGTCGCGCACGGAACAGCAAGCCAGCTCGCTGGAAGAGACCGCGTCGTCGATGGAAGAATTGACCAGTACCGTGAAGCAGAATGCGGACAATGCGCGCCAGGCCAATAAACTGGCTGGCGACGCGGCCGGCATCGCCAGCCGCGGCGGCGCCGTGGTAGCCGAAGTGGTGGCCACCATGGGCGAGATCAATACCTCGTCGAAGAAAATCGTCGATATCATTTCCGTCATCGACGGCATCGCCTTCCAGACCAACATCCTGGCCCTGAACGCGGCCGTGGAAGCGGCCCGCGCCGGCGAACAGGGTCGCGGCTTTGCCGTGGTCGCCACGGAAGTGCGCAACCTGGCGCAGCGCTCGGCAGCGGCGGCGAAAGAAATCAAGGGACTGATCGACGACTCCGTGCAAAAGGTCGACGTAGGCACGGACCTGGTCGACAAGGCCGGCAAGACGATGGAAGAAATCGTGCAAAGCATAGCCTTCGTCACGTCCATCATGAGCGAGATCAGCAACGCAAGCGAAGAGCAGAGTGCCGGCATCGAGCAAGTCAACCAGGCCATTTCCGAAATGGACCAGGTGACGCAGCAAAATGCAGCCCTGGTGGAAGAAGCCTCGGCCGCAGCCGAAGCGATGCAGGAGCAGGCGAGCGAACTGGCGCAAGTGGTCAGCGTGTTCCGCCTGGACGCGAATGCGGCGGCGACCGACCGTTTCAGCATGAAAGCGGCACAGCGCAGCGCGCCGGCAGCTCCGGCAACCCCGGCCGCGCCTGCCCGCAAGGCCTCGCCCCCTGCCCTGCGCCTGCCCGTGACGCGCAAGAGCGGCAAGGCTGCGGCGCCGGCCGAAGGCGAGTGGGAAGAGTTTTAAATCTGCTTAAGCAAGCCGTGCGGCATCACGCCGCGCGGGCTTGCGCCTGGGTGATCAGTGCCGCCAGCTCGCGCGGCACGGATTGCGCCAGAAATTCCAGCGCCAGTTGTTCCGGATCGATGGCTGCATCCGGCGGCAAGCCAAGCTCGAAGCCCCCCACCATGATGCGGCAGAAATGCGGCGATTCGGGCCGCGTTTCCACATACCAGCAACCAGCATGGCCCTGCACGAAGTATTCGCCGATAAAGTAGCCGAGCATGGTTTTCACCCACTGCCAGCTCTCGTCGCGGATGACGATGGTGCGCATGGCCGCATCGATGTATGGCAGGTATTCGGCCGCGTTCGTCAACACTTCGTGCGCCGGCTGGATGCCCAGGCGCTCGACGAAGTTCACCAGCGAGGCGCCCAGCGCGTCATAGTAGGCGTCAAAAGCCGTTTGGCTTTGTTGCAATAATTGTTCTTGTTCGTTCGACAGCATTCACACTCCACAGGCATTCAACAATCCCCTATTTTACGCCACGCTCACATCCACCCCGGCCCGCTGCAGCAAGGCCTCATTGCGAGCGGACAACTGCGTCACCTGCAGGTGCTTGCCCGCCTTCTCATAGCGCTCATACAGGGCTTCGATGGCGGCGATGGCCGAGTGATCGGCCATGTGCAGGTGCCGGCAATCGAGCGTCACGCGCGCCGGATCGGCCGCGGGCTGGAACAGCTCCTGGAAGTGCGTGGCCGAGGCGAAAAACAGGGTGCCGTGCGGCAGGTACACGCGCATGCCAGGGCAGCTGTCATCGATGTCGGCGCGCATGTCGCGTGCATGTTGCCAGGAAAAATTCAAGGCGGCGATGACGATGCCGCACAGCACCGCCGTCGCCAGATCCGTGAACACCGTGATGACCGTCACGGCGACGATCACCAGCGCATCCTGCAGCGGCACCTTGCCCAGCACGCGCAAGGAACCCCAGGCAAATGTCTGCTGTGCCACGACGAACATCACGCCGACCAGGGCGGCCAGCGGGATGCGCTCGATCAGCGGCGAGAGGAACAGGATGAACAATAAAATCATCACGCCAGCCGTCACGCCCGACAGGCGCGAGCGCCCGCCCGAACTCAGGTTGATCATGGTCTGTCCGATCATGGCGCAGCCGCCCATGCCGCCAAACAGGCCCGACACGACATTCGAGGCACCGAGGGCGATGCATTCGCGGTTGGGCTGGCCCCGCGTTTCAGTCATCTCATCGGTGAGATTGAAAGTGAGCAAGGTTTCCAGCAAGCCCACCATGGCCATCAGCGCCGCATACGGAAAAATGATGTGCAAGGTCGCCATATCCAGCGGCACGGCGGGCCAATGCAGGGCCGGCAAGCCGCCGGCGATATGCGCGAGGTCGCCCAGGGTGCGCGTGGGCAAGTGCAAGACATGGCTGAGCACGCCCACTCCCAGGATGGCCACCAGCGCGGGCGGCACAGCCTTCGTGACGCGCGGCAGCACGTAGACGATGGCCATGGTCAGCGCCACCAGCGCGCCCATCACAAGCAAAGGCGTGCCTTGCAGCCAGGTTTCGCCGTGCGGCGTGGCCTGGCGAAAGTGTTCCAGCTGCGCCATGGCGATGACGATGGCCAGGCCATTCACAAAGCCCAGCATCACCGGGTAGGGCACCATGCGGATCAGTTTACCGAGACGCAAGATGCCAAACAGCGCCATCAGGATGCCGCTGAGCACCACGGTGGCCAGCAGATATTGCACGCCATGCTGGGCCACCAGCGCCACGATGACGACGGCCATGGACCCGGCCGCGCCCGAAATCATGCCGGGGCGCCCGCCAAAGATGGCCGTCAGCGCGCAAATGATGAAGGCGCCATACAGGCCCATCAGGGGATTCAACTGCGCCACCAGGGCGAAGGCGATGCATTCTGGCACCAGGGCAAACGAGGTGGTCAGGCCAGCCAGGACGTTTTTTTGTACATTCGAGAACCACTCTTCCCGAAAAGTTGCGTTGATCATTGATTCAAATCCAGGGTCGGAACAGGGAAATGCGCGCCTGACATAGATTCATCGGGCGCAACCATGCCAGCGGGCGTCAGAAAAATGCCGTGCCGAAGTTTAACGGAGAGGAAAATCGTCAGTGACTACATGGGGTTGGCGGAAAGGGGAAGTTTCATCACGGCGCCAGGCGGCGCGGCTGAGCGTGCGGGCATTATACAAGAAGCGCTACAGGCAAAAAAATAGCCCACTCGAAAGCGGGCTATTTTTTTCATCTGGAGGCGAGGACGGGAATCGAACCCGTCTAAACGGCTTTGCAGGCCGCTGCATAACCTCTTTGCTACCTCGCCAGAGGAACTGCTTGGATGCGCCTTGCGGCCCACCTTGAAAACTGGAGCGGGAGAAGAGTCTCGAACTCTCGACCTCAACCTTGGCAAGGTTGCGCTCTACCAACTGAGCTACTCCCGC
>JAEAMG010000186.1_pt1 | contig 98294 bp, 78 predicted proteins | sample 8958741 | NCBI WGS metagenome assembly JAEAMG01 (sample SAMN16933256, study PRJNA681125) | bioreactor sludge metagenome | isolation source: anaerobic bioreactor treating anionic surfactant - SDBS | place: India: Bengaluru | collected 2019-02-28
CAACGCGGGGCAAGCCCGCTCGCCACAGTTACAGTGTTCCTCCTTAACTGACTGGTATTAGGGTCAGCCCTCTCCCACATTTAGTTCGGTGTGGGTATCTGCTTGCGCATCAGCCTCCCCACCACCAGCGCTCCGAGCAATCCCAATAACCCTGCCACCCACAACACCCCGCTGAACCCGTCCACAAACGCCTGCCGCGCCAGCGGTTGCACCACCGTCCGGGCGGATTCCGGCAACAGACCCATTGCCGCCGGCATATCCCCAGCCACCACCCGCGAAGCAATTCCCGTCACCTGCGCCTGCCATTGCGGGTCGATACTTGCGCGCAACAACTGCTCACTGTGGCTGCTCAGCAGTGCGCCATACACGCCAATCGCCAACATGATCGCGCTGAACCGCATGGTGGTGCTCATGCCCGAGGCCATGCCCGCACGGTCCCGTGGCACGCAGGCCATGATGTTTTTCTGCGTATCGCCGTTGAGCAAACCGGCACCGGCCCCGGTGACTGCAATCGCCAGGGCGAAGGGCACGTAGCCGCCGATATTCACCGCCCAGGCACTTAACAGGTTGCCGTAGCCCACCAGGGTCAATCCGGCCGCCATCATCGTTGCCGGTGCGAAGCGACCCGCCAGGCGCGCGCCAATCCGTGGGCAGACCAGCATGGTCAAGGCGAACGGCAGCATGCCCAGGCCCGAGGCAATTGCGGACAAACCCAGGCCGTTCTGCAGATAAAACGGCAGCAACGTCATCATCACCTGGGCGCACCCGGCGTAGGCAAACATCCCGAGCAAGGCACCGATAAAACGCGGGTGGCGAAACAGTTGCAGGTCCACCATGGGCCGCTGTTGCACACGTTCGACCCCCACAAACACACCGAGCAACACCGCACCGCCGATCAGGCGCGCATAAGTCAGCGGGTTGTCCCAGCCGACGCGGTTGGCCTCGATCAGGCCCCAGATCAGACACAACAGGCTCGCGCTGAAGGCCAGGCTGCCCCACGGGTCGAGGCGGGCGGATTGGGTATCGCGGGATTCCGGAATCGCGCGCAATACCAAGGCCATCAGCGCCAGGCCCACGGGCAGGTTGAGGTAGAAAATCCAGCGCCAGCCCAGGTACTCGGTGATCAAGCCGCCCACGGTCGGCGCGGCCGTCATCGCCACGCCCATGCAGGCCCCCCAGAACGCCCAGGCCTTGGCCCGCTCGACCTCATCGTGGAAGGTGTGACCAATGGAGGCCAGGGCCGAAGTGAGCAATAACGCTGCGCCCACGCCCTTTACCGCACGGGCGATGTCCAGCCACAACGCACTCGGCGCCGCCCCGCAGCCAAGGGAGGCGAGGATAAAAACACTCAGGCCCCAGACCAGGGATTTCTTGCGGCCGAACCGATCAGCAATGCTCCCGGCCGGCAGCAGCAAAGCGGCAAACGCCAGCATATAGGCGCTGACCACCCACTCGATATCGGCGAAGTTCGCCCCCAGGTCGCGGGCGATGCTCGGCAGGGTCACGGCGACGATATTGGTGTCGAGCACGATCAGCGAGCAGACGCCGGATGCGGTCAGCAACGTCAGGCGCGGGCTGACCCGGCTCATGATTGGATTACCTTACAGGCAATATGGGGAATGCAGTTGACGGACATCGCAAGGGCTCTCTAGTGTTGAGGTGCTTCAAGCTTATCCCCGGCCATTGCTGACATTGTTAGCCGGTATGGAATACTTCATTACCTTTGAGCTAATCCTGCTATGGACATCCGCCATTTTCGCTACTTCCTCGCTGTGGCCCGGCAGCGCAACTTCACCCGCGCCGCCGAGCAATTGGGGATCGCGCCACCGACCCTGAGTCGGCAGATCCAGGACATGGAAACCAGCCTGGGCACTCGCCTGTTTATCCGCCAGCAACGCGAAGTCAGCCTCACCGAAGCCGGCGCGGCCTTGCTGGTCGAAGCTGAAGCCACCGTGCGCCAGTTCGAATTCGCCCAACGGCATGCCCAGCGTGCCGGGCGTGGCGAGATCGGCCATATCGAATTGGGTTATGTGGCCTCGGCGGTGTACTCCGGGCTGTTGCAGCGGCAGATGCGCGCGTTCGGCCAGGCATTTCCCGACGTGAGCGTGACTGTGCGCGAATGCGCCATGGCCACGCTGCCGGGTGCGGTGGCGGACGGGCGCTACGACATCGGCTACATCCGCTCGCCGATGACGTTGCCCGAAGGGCTGGAGGCGGTGCGCCTGGACAGCGAAAGTTTTGTCTTGGCGTTGCCCCAGGATTCCTGGCTGCTGGGGCTCGCGGCCATTGGCTGCGAACACCTGCAAAACGAGACATTTATCCTGCCGGAGCAGATCAGCGGCACCCTGCATATCGCCGCGCAAGGCGGTTATGCGCCGCGCCTGGGGCCGCAACCGGGCGGGCTGGTCGCGGTGGTGGCGCTGGTGTCGATGGGCCAGGGCGTGGCGGTGGTGCCCGCGTCAATGGTCGCGCATGTGCAGTTGCCGGGCGTGGTGTACCGCAGCATTCAGGGCAGCGACGCCTCGTCGTGGCTGTCGCTGATTCACCGGCGCTTCGAGAAAGCGCCGGCGGTGGCGCGGTATATCCAGCAGGTCAAACACTCAGGCGCGGCTGCACTGAATCCGCCAGACGCGTAAGGATCAGGCAGCACGACACCGCCCCCGCATCCAGCACGCCCAGTGAGCGCTCGCCCAGGCGACTGGCGCGACCGATCTTCGCCACCAGGTCCTTGGTGGAGTCGCGCCCTTGCGAGGCGGCGGTTTTCATCGCCTCCAGTGCATCGTTGAACGACGCCCCCGAGGCATGCGCGCGCTCAAACGCTTCCACCGCCGGGATCAACGTATCCATCAGGCACTTGTCACCGACGCCCGCTTCGGTGATGTCCTGCAACGAGGTCAAGCCACCGCGCAGCAGGTGGGCGAAGGTGGCGGCGTCGATGTCATCATGGCCGCGCACTTCGTCGGCCATACCGATAAACAGGCTGCCATACAGCGGCCCCATGGAGCCGCCGATGCCTTCCATCAGGCTCAGGGTCAGTTCATCCAGGGCTTCGGCGAGGCTCAGTTGGCGACCTTCAAGGGTGCGCCCGCAATGGGCAAAGCCCTTGGCCATGTTGATGCCATGGTCGCCGTCGCCAATCGCGCCGTCGACTTCGCTGAGGTATTCGCGGTTGGCCACGATCACGCTGACCAGGTCGGTGACGATGGCGCTGCCGTCGTGGCTGGAAAAATGCTGGCTCATGGTTCAGTCCGCCTGGGTCATGCCGATGGAACGGCAGGGTTGGTCGATCAGGGTTTTCAGCTCCGCGTCGAGGCCGAGCAGGGTCAGGGTCACGCCCATCATTTCCAGGGAGGTGAAGTAGTTGCCGACGTAGCAACGGTGAATCTTCAAGCCCTTGGCCTTGAGCTGTCTCTCGACCTCGGCGTAGAAAATATACAACTCCATCACCGGCGTGGCGCCGAGGCCGGAGACCAGCACCACCACGCTGTCGTCCTGGCTGAAGTCGCGGTCGGCGAGGACCGGCGCGAGCATGCGCTCGGCCATGGCGGCGGCGGATTCGATCGGGACAACCTCAATGCCCGGTTCGCCGTGATGACCGATGCCCAGTTCCATCTGGCCGTCGGCGATCTGGAAGTTCGGCTTGCCCACGGCGGCAATGGTGCAGGGCGTGAGGCCGATGCCAATCGAGCGGCAGTGGTCGACGGTTTTCTGCGCGACGCGAATCACACCGTCCAGGTCGTAATGCTGGGCGGCTGCGGCGCCGCCGATCTTCCACATGAAGATTTCCCCGGCCACGCCACGGCGCTTGGCGATCTCGGCCTTGGGCGCGGAAGCCACGTCGTCGTTGGCGACCACGGTGCGGATGCGCATGTCTTTGCTGGCGGCCATTTTCATCGCCAGCTTCACGTTCATATTGTCGCCGGCATAGTTGCCGTACAGGCAGGCCACGCCAGCGCCATGGTCGGCGGCGCGAAAGGCGTCGAAAAAGCTCTTGGCGGTGGGCGAGGAGAACACTTCGCCGACGGCCACGGCATCGACCAGGCCGGGGCCGACATAGCCGAGAAACGCCGGCTCATGGCCGGAACCTCCGCCCGTGACAATGCCGACACGGCCTGGCCCGGAAGGCCTGGCCTTGACGATCACCCGTGGGTTGCTCTCGTATTGGCGCAGTTCGGGGTGCGCGACCAGGATGCCGCGCAGCATGTCCTCGACCACTTGGTCCGGATCGTTGATGACTCGATTCATAACGCGGGTTCCTGTTTTTTATTGGTTCACCGCTAGCCAGTGTGGGAGGGGGCTTGCCCCCTTCCACATTTGGATAGTTAGTGGTCTTACGGCTCGAGTACAACCTTGAGCGACTTGTCGCCACGCTCCATCACCGCAAACGCTTCCTTGAAGTCCGCCAGGGCGAATTTGTGGGTCACCACGTCGCGCATATCAATCTTGCGGTTGCCGATAAAGTCGATGGCCCGCGGGTACATATACGGGCCCAGGTGCGAGCCGAGGATGTCCAGCTCCTTGCGGTCGCCGATGATCGACCAGTCCACCGTCGCCTCGTCGTTGAATACGCTGAACTCAACGAATCGGCCCAGCTTGCGCAGCATCGCCAGGCCCTGGTTCACTGCCTTGTGGTGCCCGGTGGCCTCGATATAGATGTCGCAGCCGTAGCCGTCGGTGATCGCGCGAATCTTGGCCATGACGTCGACTTCGGCCGGGTTCCACACTTCGTCGGCCCCCATGCGCAGGGCGAGGGCGGCGCGTTCGGGTTTCATGTCGAGCACGATGAGTTTTTTCGGGTTGCGCAAGCGCACGGCGCCGATGATGCCCAGGCCCAGGGTGCCGGCACCGGCGACCACCACAATGTCGTCATGGTCGACGTTGGCGCGCTCCGCCGCATGCAGTGAGCAGGCCAGGGGTTCGATCAGGATCGCTTCGTCGGGGGCGATGGATTCCGGTACTTTGTGAATGATGCCTTCCTTGGTGAAGATCATGTACTGGGCCATGGCGCCCTGCACATTGTTCTGGAAACCATAGAGGTCGTGTTTCTGGCACATCCAGTATTGGCCGTGGTTGCAGAAGCGGCAGCCCCAGCACGGCACGATCTGCTCCGAGATCACTCGGTCACCGACCTTCACGCCGCGTTTTTCCGCGCCGGGCCCCAGGGCGACCACGCGACAGACGAACTCATGGCCGGGGATCATCGGCGGCTTTACGTAGCGCGGTTGTTCGGCATCGCCCCAGAATGACGGCGCGCCGCGATAGGTCTTGATGTCGCCCATGCAAATGCCGCACAGCTCGACCTTGGTGAGGATTTCATCAGGGCCGGGCGTGGGTACGTCGACGGTTTCCAGGCGATAGTCTTCCGGGCCATGGCAAACCACGGCCTGCATGGTTTTCGGGATGACCGGGGAGAGTTGTTCGGGTGTGCGTTCGGTGGCGGTGGACATGACAGAGCCTCACGACAGATAAAATGAATTACTGAATGCTGTAGCCGCCGTCGATCACCATGTTGGCGCCGGTGATCATCTGCGCGGCATCGCTGAGCAGGTACAGTGCCAGCCCGGCGATTTCTTCCGGTTGTGCAAAGCGGCCCGCCGGGATCTGCAATTTGGCGCGTTCGCCGACTTCTCCGGCCCAGGCCTTCTTGCCCAGCGCGGTCTCGACGATGGTGGGGGAGATGGCGTTGACGTTGATGTGCGGTGCCCATTCCATGGCCAGCACCTTGGTCATGCCGACGATGGCCGCTTTGCTGGCGCAGTAGGCGACGTGCCGGTCGAGGCCGATCACTGCGGCCTGGGACGCGAGGTTGATAATGCGCCCACTGCCTTGGGCCAGCATGTGCCGGGCGCAGGCCTGGGCCACGAAAAAGCTGGCCTTGAGGTTGATGTCCAGGGTGGTGTCCCAGGCGCTTTCGCTGACATCGACAGCCTTGTCCAGCAGGGCCACGCCGGCGCTGTTGATCAGGTAGTCCAGGCGTTGGAAGTGTTCGAAGACCTGGTCGATGGTGTGTTGCACCTGGTTGATCTGGCTGAGGTCGACGGCAATGCCCAGATGCCCGGCGCCCAGGCTCGCGGCCACTTCAACCACCGCCGGGTCGCGGTCGAGCAAGGCCACGCGGGCGCCGCGCTCCACCAGCAGGCTGGCGCAGGCCAGGCCGATACCGGCGGCGGCGCCGGTGATCACCGCGCAACGACCGCTGAGGTCGAAGGCTTGGTTCCAGAATCCAGACATTTACATGACTCCATTTTCGAAAACAGTGAAGATCTCACGTGGGAGGGGGCTTGCCCCCGATGGCGGTGGGTCAGTCACCTGATCTATCACTGGTACACCGCCATCGGGAGCAAGCCCCCTCCCACACTTGACTGTATTTCAAGTCAATAACTACTTACCGCTGCTGACTTGTTTGTACAGCGCATCGGCGTTGGCGTTAGTCACAGGCACCCACGGCAGGATGTAGGTCTTGGCCGTGCCATCACCCCACTTCACGTCCTTGGCATAGCGCTCCCAGATCACCGACTGCGGCTTATAGTCCTTACCGGCCAGCGCGCGCAGGGCCACGTCCAGCGCGCCTTGGGACTGGGCCTGGGCGTCCTGGAGGAAGGTGGTGACTTCGTCTTTTTTCGCCGCCTGGATTGCGTCCGGCATGCCGTCGATAGAGGTGACGGGCACATCCTTGGACGTCAGGCCGTGGGATTTGAGGGCCTGCACGGCGCCGAGGGCCATGTCGTCGTTCTGTGCGATCACGCCGTTGATGCCTTTGGGGTGGGCGTTCAGCCAGTCTTCGGTCAGCGCCAGGGCCTGGGCGCGGTCCCAGTTGGCGGTCTTCTTCTCGATGATCTTGATGTCCGGGTGCTTGCCCAGCACTTCCAGTTCGCCTTTTTCCCGGTCGATCTGCGCCGACTGGCCAATCGGGCCCTGGATGATCACCACGTTGCCCTTGCCATTGAGCTTGTCGACCATGGCCTGGGCCTGCAGGCGGCCGCCTTCCACATCATCGTTACCGACGTAGGGCACCGAGGCGTCGGCGACTTTGGTGTTGGAGGCGATAACCACCACGTCGTTGCTCATGGCTTGCTTGACGGTGCCGACGCCGGCCTTGGTGTCGATCGGCACGAACAGGATCGCGTCGTAGCGCTGGGTGACCATGTTTTCGATCTGGTTGTTCTGGGTCAGGGCGTCGTAGTTGCCGTCGAACACGGTCAACTGCACGGTGCCGTCCTTGACCGCCGGGTGTTCCTTGAGCTCGCGGACCCAGTTCTGCATGAACTGGCCCTTGAGGCCATAAACGGCCGCGCCGACTTTGTAGGTCTTGCCATCGGCAGCTGTTGCGATACTGCTGGCGAGCAGGGAGAGAGCCGCCGCGGCGGCCAAGGTGGTACCAAGTTTCATGGGGGGAACTCCGGTTATTGTTGTAGTGGTCGTTCTCTAGCGTTTTTTCTTGCGCCACACGTCGATCAGTACTGCAAACACGATGATCAGGCCCTTGGCGACCTGCTGGTAATAGGAGGACACGCCGAGCAGATTCAGGCCGTTGTTGATCACGCCGATCAACAACGCACCGAACAGCGTGCCGACAATGCTGCCGGTGCCGCCCGACAGGCTGGTGCCGCCGATGACCACGGCGGCAATCGCGTCCAGCTCATAAGACCCCCCGGCCTGGGGCAGGGCGGAGGTGGTGCGTGCCGACAACACCACGCCCGCCAACCCGGCGAGCAGGCCGGACACCACGTACACCGAAAACATCACCTTGCGCACGCCGATCCCGGAGGTGCGCGCGCTTTTTTCATTGCCACCCCACCGCATACACGTAGCGGCCGTAGGTGGTGTAGCGCAGCACCATCCAGAAGATCAGCGCGACCACGGCGAAGATGATGATCGGCACGCCAATCGGGCCGATCTTGCCGATGCCCAGTGCCAGGTAGGCGTCGGGCAGGTCGGTGATCGGGCTGCCGTCGTTGAGGATGAAGGTCATGCCGCGCGCAATGCTGAGCATGCCGAGGGTGGCCACGAACGGTGGGATCGACAGGTTGGCGACCATAAAGCCGTTGACCACGCCGAGCATCGCACCGGCAAACATCCCTGCACTCACCGCCGCCAGCAGCCCGTAGCCCTGGGTCGCGACCATGGCGCTGCACAATCCGGCAAAGGCCAGGATCGAGCCTACGGAAAGGTCGATGCCCTTGGTCAGGATTACGTAGGTCATGCCCACCGCGAGGATGCCGTTGATGGAGGTCTGGCGCAGGATGTCCATCCAGTTGCGCCAGGTCATGAAGTACTCGCTGGAAAACGCCATCACCACACACAGCAGGATAAACACCAGCGGCAGGCCGAAACGGTCGAGGGACAGGCGCAGGCGGTTGCGCGGCGCTGTGGTGATGGGGGCGGCAATGGTTTTGGCATTCATGAGGCAAGACTCAACAAGGCTTCCTGGGAAAGGGCGGTGTCGGTGCTGATGGTCACCAGGCGACCGCCCTTGAAGACGGCGATGCGATCACTCAGGTGCAACAGTTCCGGGGCTTCCGACGACACCACGATGGCGGCGCCACCGGCGCGCACGAATTGATCCAGCAGGTGGTAGATCTCCTGCTTGGCGCCCTCATCGATACCCCGGGTCGGCTCATCGCAGAGCAGGCACACCGGTTCGGTCGACAGGCATTTGGCGAGCACCACTTTCTGTTGGTTGCCGCCGCTCATGGACGCCACCGGCAGTTCCAACGAGGTGGTTTTGATCTGCAGGCGCTTGACCATGTCCTGGGCCAGTTGGGTTTCCTTGCGCGCATTGATCAACGACCAGCTCGACAGGCGCTTGTAGGCCGACAGCGCGATGTTGGAAAGAATGCTGCCGGTCAGCACCAGGCCGCTGTCCTTGCGGTCTTCGGTGACCAGCGACATGCCGGCATTGATGGTTGCCTTGGGCAGGCCGATGGGCATGGGCTTGCCTTGCAGGGTCACGCTGCCGGAGTCCGCCACGGTCAGGCCATAGATGCAGTTGAGGAATTCACTGCGTCCCGAGCCCATCAGGCCGTATATACCGAGGATTTCACCCTGGCGCAGCTGCAGGCTGATGTCGTGGAACTCGCCGGCGCGGCTGAGGTTGTCGACTTGCAGGCAGGTGTCGGCGGCACACTCGCGGCCGACTTTGTGGTCGATGCGAGTCAGCTCCTGGCCAACGATGCCGCGCACCAGATGGTCGCGGTCGATGTCGGCCATGCGCCCGCTTTCCACAAAGGCGCCGTCGCGGAAAATGCTGTAGTCATCGGCGATCTGCGCCAGCTCGCTCAAGCGGTGCGACACATACACGATGCCGGCGCCGCGCGCGGTGAGGCGGCGGATCGCCTTGAACAGGGTTTCGGCTTCGCGCTCGCCAATGGCCGAGGTGGGCTCGTCCATGATCATCACCTGGCATTCATGGCTGAACGCCTTGGCGATTTCCACCAGCTGGATCTGCGCCACGCTCAGGCGGTGCATGGGGCTGGTGGCGTCTACATCAAATTCCAGGCTTTCCAGCAGTTCGCGGGTGCGGCGGTTCAAGGCCTTGTTGTCGACGATACAGCCGGCGCGACGCGGTTCACGGCCCAGCCAGATGTTTTCGGCAACGGTCATGTAGGGGATCGGTTCCAGTTCCTGGGTGATCATCGCGATCCCCGCCGCGAGGGCTTCGCTGGGGCGGTTGAACTGTACGGAGGTGCCGTTGAGCAGAATGCTGCCGGCATCACGCTGGGTAATGCCCATCAGGATGCTCAGGAAAGTCGACTTGCCTGCGCCGTTGCCGCCGCACAGGGCGTGAACGCTACCGGCTCGCAGAGAGAGACGCCCGTCACGCAGGGCAGGGATGCCGGCATAAGCCTTGGCGACGTGTTCAGCCTGGAGCAGTAATGGCGTGGCCATCGGCGTGTCCTCGTGCTGTGAATTCTTATTAGGTCGCACAGTCATGTTTCGCTGTGATCATATGTGTATCAAATGAAATTCTGATCAGTCAATCTCTTTCATGTAAATGCTGTGATTCTGCTCTTTTGCGGAGATTACCCTTTTTTAGAGCGCTTTGACTGGCGAGTCAGTTAAATCGTGCTTGACAGAAAGGGGGTAAAGCCCGCGAAATGGATGAGAGATATTTCATTGAGTGATCAATTGATCAGTCGTAAGCACGATCACGGCAGCGGAGCCAGACGCCATGAACACACCTTTCCCGGTGGCTATCGGATGCGATGAAGCGGGTTTTGAACTCAAGGAGCTGTTAAAGCGCCATATCGAGGCGCTGGGCTATCCGGTGACCGACTTCGGCACCCATTCCACCGCGCCGGTGTTGTACCCGGACATCGCCCTGGCCGTGGCCACCGCCATCAATGCCGGGCAGCAGCGCCTGGGCGTGCTGGTGTGCGGCACGGGGATCGGCATGGCGATCTCGGCCAACAAGGTGCTCGGGATTCGTGCGGCCCAGGCCCATGACACCTACTCGGCAGAGCGGGCGCGCAAGAGCAACGATGCGCAGATCCTGTCTATCGGCGCGCGGGTGATCGGCGCCGAACTGGCGAAAAGCATCGTCAAGTCGTTCCTGGAGTCGGAGTTCGAGGCGGCACGTTCCGGGGCCAAGGTCGAGCGCATCAATGCGATCGAGCGCGATGGGCATCAATAGTGGACGTAGCAGGGCAAGAGTCGGGAGAATGCGCCTTTGACGCCGAAACGGAAGCCCGTCCCCATGAGTGACAGTACCCAGCGCATGGCCAGTGATATTGATCAGATGACTGAAGTGGCGATGCTCTATTACCTCGAGAACGTCACTCAGGAAGCCATCGCCAAGCGTTTCGACCTGTCGCGGGCAAAAGTCAGCCGGCTGCTCAAACGTGCGCGGGACGAAGGCATTGTCGAGGTGCGCGTATTGCAGCACCCGGCGATGAACAACGAGCTGGAACAGGCGCTGGTGGCGCGCTTCAAGCTGGATCGTGCGTTGATCGCGGTCGATCACAGCGATCCCGATACCCAGCGCTCGGCCGTCGCCAGCCTGGTGGCCAACTACCTGAACAAGACTTTGAGCGACGGCATGATCGTCGCCGTCGGCATGGGCCGCAATGTCGGGGCCGTGGCCGATAACGTGTTCCTGCCGGTGACGCGCAACTGCACATTTGTCTGCGCCATCGGTGGTTCGCTCAAGGCCGGTGAATACATGAACCCCGACCATATCTGCCGACGCCTGGCCCTGCGCTTTGGCGGCGAGAGTGAAAGCCTGTACGCCCCGGCCCTGGTGGCCAACCCGGAGCTGCGCGGTGTGTTGATCAATAACGACACGGTGCGCTCCACCCTCGACCGCGCGCGGCGGGCAGACATGGCGCTGATCGGCATCGGTGACATGAGCGAGAACAGCAACATGGTGCGCATGGGCTGGTTCTCGCCCCAGGAGATTGCCCAGGCGCGGCTGTCCGGCACCGTGGGCGACATGATGGGCTATGACTTCATCGATATTCACGGCCAGCCGGCGGTCAACGCGATTCAGGGGCGGGTGATCGGGTTGACGGTGCAGGAGTTGTTTCGCATCCCGGACGTGGTGGCGATTGCCAGCGAGAACACCAAGGCGGCGGCGACGTTGGGGGCGCTGCGGTCGGGCGTGATCAATACGTTGGCGACGACGGTGACGAATGCCCACACCATCCTGGCGCTGGACGATGCAACCCGTAAAACCTGACACGCCCGTGCTCAAATGTGGGGGGCTTGCCCCCGATGGCGGTGGGTCAGTCACAGTTGCATTTACTGACACACCCTCATCGGGGGCAAGCCCCCTCCCACATGATTTTGTGTGGGGTTCGAAGACAGGTTTTGTAATAGTTTTGCATTGTGGGAAATTTGTATTTCGCCTGTAGGATTCAAGTCCTTTTGTTATTTCAGGACGTGCATGAACATCCTCTCGGAGCCTCCCAGTCGTCTTTCCCCAAGACATTTGCTGCCGCTGTTCCCCCTGAAGCACCCCGTATTCCGACAGCTAACCTTGTCCCGGTCCACTGACCGCGCATTGCCGTGTCCGGCATTCTGAACACCTGAATACAGAGACTTTATAAATGGAATGGTTAGCGGATCCAACGGCCTGGCTCGGCCTGTTGACCTTGATTGTGCTGGAACTGGTGCTGGGCATCGACAACCTGGTGTTTATTGCGATCCTGGCGGACAAGCTCCCGCCGGAGCAACGTGACCGTGCGCGGTTGATCGGTTTGTCCCTGGCGTTGCTGATGCGCCTGGGCCTGCTGGCGAGTATTTCCTGGTTGGTGACCCTCACCCAGCCGTTGTTCGAGGTGTTCGACAAGAGCTTCTCCGGGCGTGACCTGATCATGCTGTTCGGCGGTGTGTTCCTGTTGTTCAAGGCCACCATGGAATTGCACGAACGCCTGGAAGGTCATGTGGCCCAGCGCACCGGCAACGTGGCGTACGCCATGTTCTGGCCGATCGTGGCGCAGATCGTGGTGCTCGATGCGGTGTTTTCCCTGGATGCGGTGATTACTGCCGTCGGCATGGTGGATGAGTTGGCGGTGATGATGATCGCGGTGATCATTTCCATCGGCCTGATGATCGTCGCGAGTAAGCCGCTCACGCGCTTCGTCAACGCCCACCCGACGGTGATCATGCTGTGCCTGGGCTTCCTGATGATGATCGGTTTTGCCCTGACCGCCGAAGGCCTGGGTTTCCATATTCCCAAGGGCTATCTGTACGCGGCGATTGGTTTCTCGATCCTGATCGAGGTGTTCAACCAGATTGCCCGCGCGCGTCGCAAGAAATCTGCACAGGGTGTATTGCCGGTGCGTGAGCGGACGGCCCATGCGGTGATGCGCTTGCTCGGCGGCCGCAGCCTGGCGGTGGAAGAAGTGGATGAAGACGTGGCCGACCTGTTGGGCGAGACGGATGCAGCGCAAGGGCCGCTGTTCGACCGACGTGAGCGGGTGATGATCAGCGGTGTGCTGCAACTGGCCGAGCGGCCGATTCGCACCTTGATGACGCCGCGCGCCAAGGTCGACTTTATCGACCTGGCGGATGATCCCGACACGATTCGCCTGAAACTGATGCATTCGTCCTATTCGCGCCTGCCGTTGATCCGTAATGGCGCGGTGGATGAGCCGCTGGGCTTCGTGCACAAGAAGGAACTGCTCAAGGAATACCTGGCCGGCAACGAGCCGAACCTGGAACACCTCGCGCGTCGGGCGATCAACCTGCTGGAGAGCTTTTCGATCCTCAACGCCCTGGAACAGATGCGCCAGGAATCGACCCATATTGCCTTCGTGATCAACGAATTCGGTGACTTCATGGGCGTGTTGAGCATGACCGACATTCTTGAATCCATCGCCGGTGAATTGCCGGATGCCAGCGAGATCGAAGGGCCGGATATTGTCGAGGAGGGCGCTGGCTTCCGAGCCAATGGCGCCTTGAACCTCACCCAGATTCGTCAACGTACCGGCTTCAAGGCTGTCGCGACCGAGGATTACCAGACCCTGGCCGGTCTGGTAATGAGCCTGCTCGACCGCCTGCCGGTGGTGGGCGATAGCCTGGAGCATGAGGGCTGGCGCCTGACGGTGGCAGCGGTGGAGGAGCGGCGGGTGACGCAGGTGTTATTGCTTCAACAGGTCAGGAGGTGATGTGAATTACCTGTCGCCGCGCTCATTCATTGACTCGGAGTGAAAGATTGTGGGCCCGTGTTTTTGTTTCTCTTAAATTGCACTTCGAGGTGTTTCTCCCGTTCTTCATCGGAGTCAAGCGCGACATAGTTTTGGAATTTTTTTGTCAGGACAACAGCCATGCCCGCGGGTATCGAGGGGTTAGACCTTTGGGGCATGGATGGCTGGGCATCAAAGAAGGCCGAGAGTTTGTGCAGTTCACCAAGGTCGCACACCGGCCAGCACTCGCCAGTGTCGCTGGCGATTGCCACTTTCATAGGGTGCTTGCCACCGCCCGCGCCATCGGTATGGACCCTGCACAGCAAGCTTAGATAATCCGCCATCTCTTGAAGCGTTAATCCGTAGGACGAATCGCGGAGCAGTGTTCTGATCTCTATGGCTGGAGGGCGATTGCTCGCGGGTTGAGTGACAACCTGGTAATAAATGCGGGCTTCAAGCGTGAGGGGTTTTAGAATGTCCGAGTCTTGAGTATCAGCAGATACGAAGTAGTGCCCCCGCTCTGATATCTCGATTAGCCGCTTGTGTTTTACACAATCGAGCAGGCGCATCAATACACCGATGAACTTGGTGTGCTCAGTGCTTTTATCTCCGATATGAGCTTTGAACTCCATCAGAAAGAAGCGTTTTCCACTGGCGGTGACGACATCTCCGGCGGCGCTTTCTGCCTTTCCATCAAGTTTGGCAAGCAATGGCGGTGTAATCGGTTTGCGCTTGACGTCCTTGGCTATGGATTCCAAGGCAGCTTTATACAGGGACAATAGAATTGCAGGATCACACGGGTCTGGAGAGTGATTTTTTTCTGGAATTAAACCCGTGCACGACTCCAGTATCAGGCTCTCGCGTTCTTCATTGTGTAGCACCCATTGAATATCTCGGAAAGCCAGAATCAACGTGTCTTCCCATGGGGATTCCGGTTTCACTGCGTCAAGCGGATCGCTCATATCCATGCCCCTCAGTTAACCGCCACACCACTGAACTTAACCACATTGTCCTCGCCTTTAAGGCTGCGGAACCTGACCTTGAGCGCCGGGATACTGTCCAATTTGCCGCGTACGGGCTGAAACACCAGAGTGATGCGGGTCGGCACGTTGCGTACCAGAGGGAAGCTGTTCCATTGATCTGTCTTCGATTGGCCGACCTGCAACTGTTCGACATCCAGTGAGCCCCCTGTCTTTTCAAACAGGGTGCTCTGCTTGAGGTCGCGCACATCGCGGTCCACATTGGTGTTGGTCAGCTCCAGCACGCAATTGGGGGACTGGCCGATTTGTTCGCACTCCACCAGTTCGATACGCACGCCATCGACCAGCTCGATACGTTTACCAAATAGGTTGGCGCCGTCATTTTCGATGATCAGCTTTTGCGACTGGGCAAACTCGAAAGTGGGTTTAGCGTATTCGCTGCCCAGGATAAAGAAACCACCCGCGAGCAGTATCGCGAGGGCAACCGACAGCGTGCCTTTAATCGCCTCAGGTAAGCGTCGTGCCTGCCAGCCGATAGATAGGGCGGCCAAGAACAGGAACACGCTGATCACCAGGATCAGGTTCTTCCAATTGAGAAAGCCAAAACCAAACACGCTGGGGTCCGGGAACACGTAGGTGATCAGCGCCCACATCGTGCCCAGTGTGGCGCTGATGCCGGCCATGACTTTAGTGATTGCGATATTCAGGCGTTTTTGCGGAAGAAGCGGAGTATCCATACGGGTTTTAGAATCCATTGTAGCAGTGACGCTGGCTGCCGAGGCGGTGCGAGCGGAAGTGGGAGAGGTCTGTCAAGGGTGATGCAGTAAAGGCATTGGGCCATTATCCAGTAAGTGGCCCTCCGGTAAAGCACTATCAGTAAAAAGAACAGCACGTTGAGCGCGTGCCGCATGCTCGCGCCCAGGCAAGAGTCAGCGGGTCGAAGCCTCTTTAGCGTAGTGGCTGAACAGCTCATTCACCCTGTGTTCCTGGTCCTCCTGGGGGCCAAGTCCTTTGAGTTTGTCTACAAGTTGCCCCTGCTTGAAGATGAGTAAGGTCGGCGTGCCGTTGACCTCCGGATGCCTGGGTGTGTGTTCGGTGTCGAGGACCATGCTTTTCACCTGATCGACGTATCTGCTGGCGATCTGCTCAAACAGCGGGGTGGCTTCGGCGCAGGCGGGGCAGTGGGGGGAAACAAACAGCATGAACAACAGGGGGTGCTCGGCTAGCGTGCGCTGGTAGTCCTTGGCGCTGGCAATGATCGATGTTGCAATGCCCATGCTGATCTCCTTGGGAAGGTTGGAGTGCCACTTTTGGCACGCTAAACCGCGAGATCACTACCGTCTACTGTCAACCTTCACAGGTCCACATCACGCTCCGCACGTTCCCGGGCCTTGCGCGCCTGGCTCGCGCACTTGCGGTATTCCTCATTGTCACGGGACGCCTTGGCGCGGCGATAGCCATGGTGATTCTGGCTGCTGTAGTTGGCGTCGAAGGCTTCCTTGAGGTTGCGCAGTTCTTCTTTGCATTCGCGGCGGTCGTTGTTGGCCGAGGCGCTGCCGGCCGCCAGAAAACACAGCAAGACCAGGGTGAGACTGAACTTCATCGGACTGCGGTCCTTGTCATGAGGGGTGTGCCAAAGGCTAGTCCAGCACAGTGGATTTTCCATCGGGCGGGTGCACTGTCGGTGTGCGTAGTAACGGGGCGGTGACGCACTTGAATCGTGCTGTCACCACCGTGTGAGGCCTTGGGTAGCAATCCGCTTGCAAGTGCTGGCGCAACGCCGCATTTCAGGTTGCGATTTATCTAACTGATTACTAAGCAATTTATCCAAGCCATAGGTTTCCCTCGGTGCGTGTGGCACACTTTCTGCTGTCTATTCCGTTGTTACATACTAAGTTCCGGTATAGCGGAATACACAACTCCTGGAGTGCTTGTCATGCATCACCGACCTTCCGTGTTTAAAGCGTGTGTTTTTCTCTTCGCCGCATCGGCTTCCCTCGCAGGCATCGTGCAGGCGGCGGACAGCAAGCTCGATGATGTGCTCAAGCGTGGGCACCTGATCGTGGGTACAGGCAGTACCAATGCGCCGTGGCACTTCCAGGGAGCGGATGGCAAGTTGCAGGGTTTTGATATCGATATCGGTCGCATTGTGGCCAAGGGCTTGTTCAACGACCCGAGCAAGGTCGAGTTTGTGGTGCAGTCCTCCGACGCCCGCATTCCCAACCTGCTGACCGACAAGGTCGACATGAGCTGCCAGTTCATCACCGTCACCGCCAGCCGTGCGCAGCAAGTGGCGTTCACGCTGCCGTACTACCGCGAAGGCGTGGGCCTGCTGCTGCCGAACAACAGCAAGTACAAGGAAATCGAAGACCTGCAGGCGGCGGGCGATGGCGTCACCGTGGCCGTGCTGCAGAACGTGTACGCCGAAGAACTGGTGCACCAGGCATTGCCCAAGGCCAAGGTCGACCAGTACGACAGCGTCGACCTGATGTACCAGGCCGTGAACTCCGGCCGCGCCGATGCCGCCGCCACCGACCAGTCCTCGGTCAAGTACCTGATGGTGCAGAACCCCGGCCGCTACCGCAGCCCGGCCTACGCCTGGAGCCCGCAAACCTATGCGTGTGCGGTCAAGCGTGGCGACCAGGACTGGCTGAACTTCGTCAATACCGCGCTGCATGAAGCCATGACCGGTGTGGAGTTCCCCACCTACAAGGCCTCGTTCAAGCAGTGGTTCGGTGTAGACCTGCCAGAGCCGGCGATTGGTTTCCCTGTTGAATTCAAGTGATTCGGAATAATCGGGGCGGCCGTCACGGCGCCCCAATCAGGTACTGCTGACCATGAACTATCAGTTGAACTTTGCCGCCGTGTGGCGCGATTTCGACACCTTGCTGGCGGGGCTCGGTCTGGGCCTGCAACTGGCCTTGCTGTCGATCGCCATCGGCTGCGTGATCGGCCTGTTGATGGCGTTTGCCATGCTGTCCAGGCACCGCGCGTTGCGCATCTTCGCCTCGGTCTATGTGACGGTGATCCGTAATACGCCGATCCTGGTGCTGATCCTGTTGATCTACTTCGCCTTACCCAGCCTGGGCATCCGCCTGGACAAGATCCCGTCGTTCATCATCACCCTGTCGCTGTACGCCGGTGCCTACCTGACCGAGGTGTTCCGCGCCGGGCTGTTGAATATTCCCAAGGGCTTGCGCGAAGCCGGCTTGGCCATCGGCCTGGGTGAATGGCGGATCCGCGCCTATATCACCGTGCCGGTGATGCTGCGCAACGTGTTGCCCGCGCTGTCCAACAACTTCATTTCGCTGTTCAAGGATACCTCGCTGGCCGCCGCCATCGCGGTGCCCGAGCTGACCTATTACGCCCGCAAGATCAACGTCGAAAGCTACCGGGTGATTGAAACCTGGCTGGTCACGACCGCGCTCTACGTGGCGGCCTGTTACCTCATTGCCATGCTGCTCCGTTACTTGGAACAGCGTCTGGCGATCCGTCGTTAAGGAGGGTTTCCATGTACGAGTCTCCCAGCTGGCTGCATGAGTTGTGGATCGCCCGGGATACCCTCTGGGCGGGGTTTCAGACCAGCATTTATTGCTCGGTGCTGGCGATTATCTTTGGCACCCTGATCGGTATCTTCGCCGGGCTGGTGCTGACGTATGGCAAGTTCTGGATGCGTGCGCCGTTTCGCCTGTATGTCGATTTGATCCGTGGCACCCCGGTGTTTGTGCTGGTGCTGGCGTGTTTCTACATGCTGCCGGCGCTCGGCTGGAAAATCAGCGCATTCCAGGCCGGCGCCGTCGGGCTCACGTTGTTCTGCGGTTCCCACGTTTCGGAAATCGTGCGCGGTGCGCTGCAAGCCATTCCCCGTGGGCAGTTGGAAGCCGGCAAGGCGATTGGCCTGACATTCCGGCAGTCACTCGCCTACGTGCTGTTGCCCCAGGCACTGCGGCAGATCCTGCCGACCTGGGTCAATTCCTCGACGGAAATCGTCAAGGCCTCGACCTTGCTCTCGGTGATCGGCGTCGCCGAATTGCTGTTGAGCACCCAGCAAGTGATCGCGCGTACCTTCATGACCCTGGAGTTCTACCTGTTCGCCGGGTTTCTGTTCTTTGTCATCAACTACGCCATCGAGTTATTCGGGCGCTACATTGAAAAGCGGGTGGCCTTGCCATGAACCAACCTCAAACAACCCAACCGCTGCTGGACATTCGCGGCCTGCGTAAACAATACGGCGAGGTTGAAGTGCTCAAGGGCGTCGACCTGTCCATGCAGCGCGGCAACGTGGTGACGTTGATCGGCTCCAGCGGCTCGGGCAAGACCACACTGCTGCGTTGTGTCAACCTGCTGGAAGAATTCCAGGGTGGGCAGATCACCCTGGACGGCGAGTCCATCGGCTACAGCGAGATCGGCGGCAAGCGCGTGCGTCACCCCGAGCGCGTGATCGCCCAGCACCGGGCGATGACCGGCATGGCGTTCCAGCAGTTCAACCTGTTCCCACATTTGAGCGCGTTGCAGAACGTGACCCTGGGCTTATTGAAAGTTAAGAAAATGCCTAAGGACGAGGCAGTAGCGCTCGCGGAAAAATGGTTGGATCGCGTAGGACTTTTGGAGCGCCGCAACCACTTCCCCGGCCAGTTGTCCGGCGGCCAGCAGCAGCGTGTGGCGATTGCCCGCGCGATTGCGATGAACCCCAGCCTGATGCTGTTCGACGAAGTCACCTCGGCCCTCGACCCGGAATTGGTGGGTGAGGTGCTCAGCGTGATCAAGGGCCTGGCGGAAGAGGGCATGACCATGTTGCTGGTCACCCACGAAATGCGTTTTGCCTATGAAGTCTCGGATCAGATCGTCTTCATGAACCAGGGCCGGATTGAAGAGCAGGGCTCGTCGAAGGCCATCTTCGAGCGGCCGCAATCGCCGCGCCTGGCGGAATTTCTCAAGAACATTCGTTTTTAATCAGGAGCAAAGTTTTATGAGCATCACTCGTTACGGAGCCGGCAGTACTGCCGGCGGTGGCCAGCCTCGTCCCTTCGCCCGCGCTGTGGAAGCGGACGGCTGGTTGTACGTCTCGGGCCAAGTGCCTGCGGTGGACGGCGAAATCATCAGCGGCGGGATCATCGAGCAAACCCGCCAGACCATGCGCAACGTGGTGGCGATCCTCGAAGAAGCCGGCTACGAGTTGAAAGACGTGGTGCGGGTGGGCGTGTGGCTGGAAGACCCGCGGGACTTCTGGAGTTTCAACAAGGTCTTCGGCGAGTACTTCACCCCGGAACACGCCCCGGCGCGGGCCTGCGTGCAGGCCAACATGATGGTGGACTGCAAAGTCGAGATTGATTGCGTGGCCTACAAGAAAAAGGGCTAAATTGCCCCACTCTTAAGCCCACCAGAGATCAAATGTGGGAGGGGGCTTGCCTCCTCCCACAGTGGACCTGCGCCAGCCCTACCATTTCGACCGGACCGAAATTGCCATGACCGAAGACACCATCAAACGCCGCGCCAAAGGCCTGGACCGTGCATTCGATATCCTCGATTTTCTCAAGGAAGTCGGCCAGCCCCTGCGCCCGAATGATATTGCCAGCGGCATCGGCAGTCCCAAATCCACCGTCTACGAGCTGGTCGCCTCCTTGTTGGAGCGGCGCATCCTCGAAACCGTGGGCAAGGACGGTCACGTCTACCTCGGCCGTCAGTTGTACTTCCTCGGCCAGGCGCACCTGCGCCATTTCGACCTGACCCGCGAGGCCGATCACGCCTTGCAGGAGATCGTTAGCCAGACCCACGAAACCGCGCAGATGTGCCTGCTCAACGGGCGCAAATACACGGTGGCGCTGATGCGTGAAGGCGAGCGGCATTTCCGCATTTCCTCGGACATCGGTGAAGACGCGCCGATCCCATGGACGGCGTCCGGGCGCCTGTTACTGGGGCACTTGAGCGACCAGCAGATCATCGACCTGATCGACCACGACGACTTTATCCTGCCGGATGGCCAGCGCCTGCCGCTGGAGACCTTCCTCGCGCAAATCCGCCAGGCCACCCTCGATGGCTTCTTTTCCTTCGACAGCGTGGCCGACACCTTTACCCACTGCTTCGCCGCCCCGGTCCGGGACGCGCAGGGCGTCAGCATTGCGACCCTGTGCATCGTCGCCCCACGGGCGGATGCCAGCAAAAACTACAACGACTATCGCCGGGTGTTGATCGACAGCGCCAACAACCTGGCCCGTCGCATCAACGAATAGGAGTTTTCCATGTCTGCTATCAACGCCGTTGAAAAGGGCGCCGCCGCCGTCGGTGCCCACTTGGTCCGCGACGTCAGCTTGCCCGCCCTGGTGCTGCACCGCGACGCCTTGGAACACAACATTCGCTGGATGCAGGACTTTGTCAGCAACAGCGGCGCCGAACTCGCGCCCCATGGCAAAACCAGCATGATGCCCGCGCTGTTCCAGCGCCAGATCGCCCAAGGCGCCTGGGGCATCACCCTGGCCAGCGCGGTGCAGACCCGCGCCGCCTATGCCGGTGGCGTGCGCCGCGTGCTGATGGCCAACCAGTTGGTGGGCGCGCCGAACATGGCGTTGATCGCCGACCTGCTGGCCGACAAGGATTTTGACTTCCACTGCATGGTTGACCACCCGGACAACGTCGCCGACCTGGGCCTGTTCTTCGCCGCCCGTGGCCTGCGCCTGAACGTGATGATCGAGTACGGCGTGGTCGGCGGCCGTTGCGGTTGCCGCAGCGAGCAGGAAGTGCGCGACCTGGCCAAGGCGATCAAGGCCCAACCGGCCCTGGCCCTCACCGGTATCGAAGGTTATGAAGGCGTGATCCACGGCGAGCACGCCATCAGCGGCATCCGCGACTTCGCCGCCAGTTTGGTGCGCCTGGCTGTCGACCTGCAAAACAATGGTTCCTTCGACCTGCCCAAGCCCATTATCACTGCGTCAGGTTCGGCCTGGTACGACCTGATCGCCGAGTCCTTCGAGACGCAAAACGCCGCCGGCCGTTTCCTCAGCGTGCTGCGCCCCGGCAGCTACGTGGCGCACGACCATGGCATCTACAAAGCGGCGCAATGCTGTGTGCTCGACCGCCGCAGCGACCTTCATGAAGGCCTGCGTCCGGCCCTCGAAGTCTGGGCCCATGTGCAGTCGTTGCCTGAGCCTGGCTTTGCGGTGATCGCCCTGGGCAAGCGCGACGTGGCCTACGACGCCGGTTTGCCGGTGCCGCTCAAACGCTACCGGGCCGGGATCCTGCCGGCGGAAGGCGATGATGTGAGCGCCTGCACCGTCACCGCGGTGATGGACCAACACGCCTTCATGACCGTCGCGGCAGGTGTCGAGCTGCGCATTGGCGACATCATTTCCTTTGGCACCTCGCACCCTTGCCTGACCTTCGACAAATGGCAGGTGGGCTGCCTGGTGGATGAGCAGTTGCAGGTGATCGAGTCCCTGGAAACCCGTTTCTGAGTGTAAACAATGACCACCGCCTCTCCACGCATCGCCCTGATCGGCGAATGCATGATCGAACTGCAACACCGCGCCGACGGCAGCCTGCAACAAAGCTTCGGCGGCGACACCTTGAACGCGGCGGTGTACCTGCGCCGTGAGCTGGGCGATGTCGGCACCGTCGACTACGTCACCGCCCTGGGCGATGACAGCTTCAGCGATGCCATGTGCCAGCAATGGCAAGAAGAGGGTCTTGGGCTGGAGAGGGTCCAGCGCCTGCCTGGGCGTCTGCCCGGTTTGTACTGCATACAGACCGATGCCAACGGCGAGCGCAAATTTCTCTACTGGCGCAACGAAGCGGCCGTGCGCGACTGCTTTACCACGCCGGCAGCCGAACCGATCCTGGCGGCATTGCCGGGGTACGACGTGGTGTATTTCAGCGGCATTACCCTGGCGGTACTCGGTGAAAGTGGGCGCGCGCGTTTGCTTAAGGCCCTGATCGAAACACGCCGGCGTGGCGGCAAAGTGGTGTTCGACAACAACTACCGGCCACGGCTGTGGGCCACGGTGGACGTTGCCCGTGAGGCTTATCGTACAGTACTGGCCGAGGTGGATATCGCCTTGCTGACTGAAGATGACGAGCGCGCGTTGTTTGGTTATGCCGACAGCGAACAGGTGTTCGCGGCGTACCCGACGATTGCGGAAGTGGTGCTCAAGCGCGGTGCGGATGCGTGTTTGATCCGTTGCGACGGTGAGCGCTTTGTTGTGCCGGCGCTGAAGGTGGAGAAGGTGGTGGACACCACGGCGGCGGGGGATTCGTTCAGTGCGGCGTACCTGGCCAGTCGGCTCAAGGGCGGTTCGCCCCAGGAGGCGGCGTTGGCTGGACATCGGTTGGCGAGCCGTGTCATTCAGGTGTCTGGTGCGCTGATCCCCAGGGAGTAGGTGAATGGCCGCCTGCGGCGGATCGGGAGCAAGTCGAATCGTCGCACCGCCCCTCCCACAGTTGACCGCATTCGTCCAGATGAAATGCGGTCAAGTGTGGGAGGGGGCTTGCTCCCGATAGCAGTCTTAAGTCAACGCCTCAATCGCGATAAAACACCTGCACCAGGTGATAGCCAAACTTGCTCTTGATCGGCCCGTGAACCACCTTCACCGGCTTCTTGAAGATCACTGCATCAATCGCCCCGACCATCTGCCCAGGCCGCACTTCACCCAAATCGCCGCCGCGCTTGCCGGACGGGCAAGTGGAGTACTTCTTGGCCAGCACATCAAAGGCTTCGCCCTTGGCAATGCGCTGCTTGAGTTGTTCGGCTTCTTCGCTGGTTTTCACCAGGATATGGCGGGCTTGGGCTTTCATTGATCTCTACCAGGTGTGCGACGGCGCGCGATTATGCCTGAACTGAACCGTCGACGCTGATCATGCTGCGGATTTTGGTCGCCAGCACGTCGATGGAAAATGGCTTGGCGACCATGTCCATGCCGTCCTCCAGGAAGCCCTGGCGCTCGGCGGCTTTTTCCGCGTAGCCGGTCATGAACAGCACTTTGAGGCCCGGCCGATGCTGGCGGGCGATCTCCGCCAACTGGCGGCCGTTCATGCCGGGCAGGCCGACGTCGGTCACCAGCAGGTCCACGCGCAAATCCGACTCCAGCAACGGCAGCGCCGCCCGCGCATCCGCGGCCTGGTGCGCGGTGTAGCCCAACTCGTCGAGTACGTTGACCACCAGCATGCGCACCGCCGGGTCGTCCTCGACCACCACCACCGCCTCACCGGCAAGGGCTACCGGCGCTTCGCCCAGATGCGTGGGCAGGTTGCTCTCCAGGGAGGTGCCGTGCAGGCGCGGCAGGTACAGGCGCACGCAGGTGCCTTGGCCCGGTTCGCTCTGGATGGTCACGTGGCCACCGGACTGCTGGGCAAACCCATAGATCATCGACAGCCCCAGGCCCGTGCCCTGGCCGATGGGTTTGGTGGTGAAGAAGGGGTCGAACGCCTTGGCGAGAATCTTCGGTGCCATGCCGCTGCCGTTGTCACACACGCCGAGCATCACGTAGTCGCCGGCCCTGACCGGTTCGAGGGTGGTGATGTCGGTACCGTCCAGGTAACTGTTGGCGGTTTCGATCAGCAGTTCGCCGCCGTCGGGCATGGCGTCGCGTGCGTTGATCACCAGGTTGAGCAGGGCGTTTTCCAGTTGGCTGGCGTCGGTGTTGACCGGCCAGATATCGTGGCCCAGTTGCACCTTGAGGGTGATATGCGCGCCCTTGGTGCGTTGGAACAGCTCCTCCAGGGACGCCACTAACTGGTTGGGGTCCAGCGGACGAAGGTCCAGCGACTGGCGCCGCGAGAACGCCAGCAGCCGGTGGGTGAGGGCGGCCGCGCGATGGGCCGAGGACACGGCGGCATCGGTAAACCGGCCGATCTCCTCGCTGCGCCCGGCGGCGATGTAGCGCTGCATCAGGTCCAGGCTGCCGATGATGCCGGTGAGCATATTGTTGAAGTCGTGGGCGATACCGCCGGTGAGCTGGCCCACCGCTTCCATCTTCTGCGCATGGCGTAGGGCGTCTTCGGCGCGCTCACGCTCGAACATCTCGTTTTGCAGGCGTTCGTTGGCTTCGGCCAGCGCCTGGGTGCGCTGGGCCACGCGTTCTTCGAGGTTCTCGTTGAGGTGGCGCAGGGCTTCTTCGGTGAGTTTGCGTTCGGTTTCATCGATCACAAAGATGTAGAAACCGTTGACCGAACCGTCGTTGCTGAAGCGTGGCAGGTATTTCATCAACGCGTGGCGCGGCCGGCCATCGCGATGGGGGGTAATGGTCATGAAGCTGCAGGACTTGCCCTTGAGCGCGGCGGCGATCTTGTCTTCGCGCCCGGCATACACCTCGTCGCCGAGCACCTCGCGGATGGTCTTGCCGTACAGCTCCTGGGGCGTCATGCCGTACCAGTCAAGGTAGGCGCTGTTGTTCAGGCGAAAGCGCTGCTCATGGTCGACGTAGCCGATCAGTACCGGCATGGCGTTGATGATCAACTGCAGCTCTGTCTGGCTCTGGCGCAGGGCCTGCTCGGTGTGCTTGCGCTCGGTGAGGTCGAGTGCCGCGCCGAGGAAGCGCGCCGGGCGGCCCTGGTGATCCTTGTAGCAACGCCCGCGCGCGAACACCCAGCGCACCTGGCCGTCGGCTTGTTGCAGGCGGTATTCCTCGGCGTATTCGGTGCCGTGGGTGATGCAGTGCTTGATGCTGCGCGTCACTGTGCCCCGGTCTTCGGGATGCACGCCCAGCAGGTAATCGCTGATTGGCAACTGGTCGGACTCGCTCGGGTCGACGCCGTGGAGGTAGGCGAAGTGCGCGTCGGCGATAAAGCGGTCTTCGCCAATATCCCAATCCCAGGTGCCCACCGCGTCGGTGGCGGCCAGGGCCAGTTGCAGGCGTTGTTCGGTGTTGTGTTGGGCCTTGCGGCGCTCGTTGGTTTCGATGGCCGTGACCAGGATGCCGGCCACGCTGCCACTTTCATCGCGGATCGGGCTGTAGGTCAGGTCCAGCCAGATTTCAGTGTCGCGATTGTTGCGTTGCAGGACGAAACGCTGCTCGCTGAAGGTACGCACCTGGCCGGTCAGTACGGCGTCGTAGATCGGCGCGGTGAAGCTTTCGAGTTCCGGCCAGGTCTGGTGTGCCGGCTGGCCCATGGCCTCGGGGTGCTTGTTGCCCGCCAGCAGGGCGAAGCCGTCGTTGTAGAGTTGGGTGAGTTGGTTGCCCCACAGCAGGAGCATCGGCATCGGTGAGTGGATGACGATGTCCACGGCTGTGCGCAGGCTTTGCGGCCAATCATTGGCCTCACCGAGGGGGCTGTGTGCCCAGTCCAGCCGCGCAATCAATACAGCGGCTTCGCTACCGGTGGTTGTTCCCTTCATAAAAAGCCCTGAGCGTAACGCTTTGAAAAATGACAACACCCATTATCCCGTGGGAAACCTATGGGTGACTACCCTCGAAAAATAGCATGCATTGGGGGGTTGTCTTCAAATGAGTGCTTTAAGGCTGAAACCTTTCATCTTCACGCCAGCTCAGGGCGGTCGCGAAACTGTGCCAGGGCCTCCGGATTGGCTAGCGCGTCGGTATTTTTCACCGGCTCGCCGTGCACCACGTTGCGCACCGCCAGTTCGACGATCTTGCCGCTGATGGTGCGGGGAATATCGCTGACGGCGAGGATCTTCGCCGGCACATGGCGCGGCGTGGTGTTGGCGCGTATGACCTGGCGGATCTGGTGCTCCAGGGCTTCGTCCAGTTCGATCCCGTCATCGAGACGCACAAACAGCACCACGCGCACATCGTCCTGCCAGCGCTGGCCGATGGCCAGGCTCTCCAGCACCTGCGGGACTTTTTCCACCTGGCGATAAATCTCTGCAGTGCCGATGCGCACGCCGCCCGGGTTGAGCACCGCGTCGGAGCGGCCGTGAATCAGCAGGCTGCCGTTGGGGCGTAGCTCGGCGTAGTCGCCCTGGGCCCACACGCCGGGAAACTGGCTGAAATACGAGGCGCGCAGCTTCTTCTGGCCGGGGTCGTGCCACAAACCGATGGGCATCGCCGGGAAGTGGCGGGTGCACACCAGTTCACCTTTTTCCCCGAGCAACGGTTGGCCCCGGTCGTCCCACACCTCGATAGCCATCGCCAGGCTCTTGCATTGCATTTCACCGCGCCGCACCGGCAGCACCGGGTTGCCGATCACAAAGCAGGAGACGATGTCGGTGCCGCCAGACATCGATGACAGGCACAGCTCGGCCTTGATCTCGCGGTACACGTAGTCGTAACTCTGGGGCGACAGGGGCGAGCCGGTCGAAATCAGGCCTTTGAGGCTGCTCAGGTCGTGGCTCAGGCGCGGTTGCAGCCCGGCCTTTTCCAGGGTGGCGAGGAACTTGGGGCTGGTGCCGAACACGCTGATCTTTTCCGCGTCGATCAGGTCGATCAAGCGTTCCGGGCCGGGATGAAACGGCGAGCCGTCATACAGCACCGCCGTGGCCCCGATCGCCAGCACCGAGACCAGCCAGTTCCACATCATCCAGCCGCAGGTGGTGTAGTAGAACAGGCAGTCCTCGCGGGCTATGTCCGCGTGCAGGCCGTGTTCCTTGAGGTGGGTGAGCAGCACGCCGCCGGTGCCATGGATGATGCATTTGGGCACGCCGGTGGTGCCGCTGGAATAGAGGATGTACAGCGGGTGATCGAACGGCACCGCGACGAACGCAGGCTCGCCGCCGGGTTGGTAGAAGTCATTCCACAGCGCAACGCGGGCCGGGGTCTGATAGTCCTCGACGCAGGCCTGGGGGCGTGCATACGGGACGATGATCAATTGCTCCAGGGACGGCAGGCGTTCTAGGATCTCATTGAGCTTGGCGCTTTGGTCGATGGTTTTGCCGGCGTAGCGGTACCCGGCGCAGGTGATCAGCACCTTGGGCTCGATCTGGCCAAAACGGTCGATGACGCCTTGGGTGCCGAAGTCTGGTGAGGAGCACGACCAGATCGCGCCCAGGCTGGTGGTGGCGAGCATGCCGACCAGGGTTTGCCAGGTGTTGGGCATGCAGGCGGCCACCCGGTCGCCGCTGCCGACCCCGGCCGCCCGCAGGCTGTCTTGCAGGCCGGCGACATGGGCGGCCAGCTCGGCATAGGTGAGTTGTTCGCGCTGGCCGTCTTCGCTGATCGCGACCACGGCCGGGTGATCGTCGCGTCGACGCAGCAGGTGTTCGGCAAAATTCAGGGTCGCGCCCGGAAACCACTGGGCGCTGGGCATCTCGGCGTCTTCAATCAACACCGCGCTGGGCGGGCTGCGAAACTGCACATCAAAGAACGTGACGATCGCCTGCCAGAAGTCCGGACGCTGGTCGATGCTCCACTGATGCAGGGCCGGGTAGTCGCTGAGCTGCACGCCGTGGCGATCATTGATAAAGCGCCGGAACTGGTCCATCCGTGTGTTGTGGATGCGTTCCGGGGAGGGTTGCCAGAGAATCTCGGACATCAGCCAGGTCTCTTATTCTTTTGTATGAATCTAACAATCAACACATTGATTTTCTGTGTTTGGTTTATTGGGCCAGCCAGCCGCCATCAATGTTCCACGCCGCGCCCCGCACCTGGGCACCGGCCTCGCTGCACAAAAACAGCACCAGCTCACCCAACTGCGACGGCGTCACAAACTCCAGCGACGGCTGTTTCTCTGCCAGCAGATCATGCTGCGCCTGCTGCGGATCGACGCCATTGGCCACGCGATCATCAATCTGCTTCTGCACCAGCGGCGTCAACACCCAGCCGGGGCAGATCGCATTGCAGGTGACGTTACTGGTGGCGGTCTCCAGGCCCACCACCTTGGTCAAGCCGATCACGCCGTGCTTGGCCGCCACATACGCGGCCTTGCCCACCGAGCCGACCTGGCCGTGCACCGAGGCGATGTTGACGATACGCCCCCAACCCTTGGCCTTCATGCCTGGCAGGCTCAAGCGCGTACTGTGGAACACCGACGATAGGTTGATGGCGATGATCGCGTCCCAACGTTCTACCGGAAAGTCCTCCACCGCCGCCACATGCTGGATGCCGGCGTTGTTGACCAGAATGTCGACACCGCCGAACTCACGCTCGGCGTAGGCGAACATGTCCGCTATCTGCGCCGGGTCGCTGACGTCCGCCGGGTGGTGGCCGACCTTGCCGCCGAACGCCTGCATCTGGGCGACCACCGCGCTGGCGTCGCCGAAGCCGTTGAGGATCAGGTTGGCGCCCGCCTTGGCCAGGCTCAGGGCGATGCCCAGGCCAATGCCGCTGGTAGAGCCGGTAACCAGGGCGGTCTTGCCGTTCAAAGTCGTCATGAAAACCTCACACAATGCCGGTGGCGTAGAAAGTACCGATCACCACGAACACCGCGAGGGTCTTGATAATCGTGATGCCGAAAATGTCCTTGTAGGCTTCGCGGTGGGTCAGGCCAGTCACCGCCAGCAGCGTGATCACCGCGCCGTTGTGGGGCAGGGTGTCCATGCCGCCGCTGGCCATGGCGGCGACCCGGTGCAGCACTTCAAGGGGGATATTGGCCGCATGGGCCGCCGCAATAAAACTCTCGGACATGGCCGCCAGGGCGATGCTCATGCCACCGGACGCAGAGCCGGTGATACCGGCCAGCAGGGTCACGGTGATCGCTTCGTTGACCAGCGGGTTGGGGATGCCCTTGAGCCAGTCCGCCAGTACCAGAAAACCCGGCAGCGAGGCGATGACTGCACCAAAGCCATATTCGGAAGCGGTGTTCATCGCCGCCAGCAACGCGCCGCTGACTGCGCTTTTGCTGCCCTCGGCGAGCTTGCTTTTGATCGCCGCCCAGCCAAACACCAGCACCATGATGATGCCCACCAGCAACGCCGCCTGCACTGCCCAGATCGCGGTGAGCTTGGCGATTTCAGTGGTGACCGGCGCGCTCATGCCCGGCAGGCTGAGGCTGTGGGTCTTGCCGTACCACTGCGGGATCCAGTGGGTGAACAGCAGGTTCATCACGCCCACCAGGAGCAGCGGCGACAGCGCGATCCAGGGGTTGGGCAGGGCAATGTTCTCGGCGGTCTCAGGCTCGTTGCGCAACTCGGTGCCATAGCCTTCACCCGCGCGCTGGGCCTTGTTGCGCTGGCGCGCCAGGTAGAGCATGCCGGCGCAGAACACGAAGATCGTGCCGATCAGGCCCAACCACGGCGCCGCCCAGGCAGTGGTGTTGAAGAAGGTGCTGGGGATGATGTTCTGGATCTGCGGCGTGCCGGGCAGGGCGTCCATGGTGAACGAAAACGCACCGAGGGCGATGGTCGCCGGGATCAGGCGCTTGGGGATATTGCTCTGGCGGAACATCTCCGCCGCGAACGGGTACACCGCGAACACCACCACAAACAGCGACACGCCGCCGTAGGTGAGCAGGGCGCAGACCAGCACGATCACCAGCATCGCCTGGCGGGTGCCGAGCAGGCGGATCGCTGCGGCCACGATAGAACGCGAGAAGCCCGACAGCTCGATCAGCTTGCCGAACACCGCACCGAGCAGGAACACCGGGAAATACAGTTTGATGAAGCCGACCATTTTCTCCATGAACACCCCGGTAAAGGCAGGGGCGACGGCGGATGGGTCGGTGAGCAGCACGGCGCCGAGGGCGGCGATGGGGGCAAACAGGATAACGCTATAGCCACGGTAGGCAGCCAGCATCAGCAGCGCAAGCGCGGCCAGGGCAATGATCACACTCATGGTGTGTCTCCATCGGATTGTTATTTTTGTGGGTGAAGCTTTGGGAAGGCTATAGCGAGATGTGTGCCATGTTTTCAAGCTGTTGAAATATATGAATATTTTATGATTTCTTTTGATGGATTTTGAGTATTGTCTCAATATGGAGACAAGCACGGATCAAATGTGGGAGGGGGCTTGCCCCCGATAGCGGTGCATCAGCCTGCAGATGTGTTGACTGATCTGATGCTATCGGGAGCAAGCCCCCTCCCACAGGGAGTGTCTTTGTATGGAGAATTTTGTCTCTGTTTGGAGATTAGGCGATCGCCAGCGCCACCATCTTCTTGTACAGCGTCGACCGCCCCAGCCCAAGGCGCCTGGCCGCCTCCACCACATTCCCACCACACGCCTCGAGCGCCGCCGCAATCACCTGCCGATCAAACCGCGCCCGCGCCGCTGCAAACGTCTCCCCCTCAACCGTGTCCACCGCACCGCGTTCCACCGGGCTGAACGTGCCAATCGCCGCACGAATTTCGCTGGCGTTCAACACAAGGTCATCGCTCAGTAACGCCGCCCGCTCCAGCACGTTGCGCAGCTCGCGGATATTCCCTGGCCACGCATGTTGCGCCAGCAACGCCAGTGCCTCGCGGTCCAGTTCATGTTGGCTGCGCAGCTCCTCGAGGATCGCTTCGCTCAGTGCCGGAATATCCTCCAGCCGCTCACGCAGCGGTGGCACTTGGATCGGCAGCACATTCAGGCGGTAATACAAGTCAGCACGGAACTCGCCGCGTTTGATCGCTGCTTCCAGGTCCATGGACGTCGCCGCGATCACCCGCACGTCGCTGTGCAGCATCTCGTTGGAACCCACCGGTTCGAATTCCTTTTCCTGCAACACCCGCAGCAGCTTGCTTTGCAGCGGCAGCGGCATATCGCCGATTTCATCGAGGAACAGCGTGCCACCCTGGGCAATCTGGAATTTACCCGGACGGCCCTTGCGATCAGCACCGGTAAAGGCCCCCGGCGCGGTGCCGAAGAATTCGGCTTCCAGCAGGTCATGGGGAATCGCGGCACTGTTGATGCTGACAAAGGCTTTGTGCGCACGCGGCGAAGCACCGTGAATCGCTTGGGCCAACAGCTCCTTGCCGGTGCCGGTTTCGCCCAGCAGCAGCACTGGCGACTCGGCGCTCGCGCTGCGCCGCGCACGGCGTTTGACTTCGAGGCTGGCGGCGCTGGTGCCAATAAAGTGCGCGAAGTTGTACTTGCTCTGGCGTGAGCGCAGCAACGAGCGGGTGGAGGCCAGTTCCTGCTGCATGCTCAGGTAGCGTTCGATCAGCGGCGACAGGTTGCGCAGCTCATCGAACAAGGCAAAACCAATCGCCCCGATCACCGCCCCGGCATCGTTGTGGATCGGCAGGCGCATCACCACCAGCGGGCCTTTGGGGGTGTCCTGGATGTCCAGCAGAATCGGCCGGTCGGTGCGCATCACCTGGCGCAACAGGCTGTTGGAAATCACCCGCTCGCACGGCTGGCCGATGGCTTCATCGGCGCTGTTGAGGCCGAAGCGCTTGGCATAGCGCTCGTTCATCCAGACGATATTGGCGTCGCGGTCGACAATCACCGTGCCTTCGCTGGACTGCTCGATGATCTCGAACAGCGACTGGATCGCCAGGCCACGAACCTGTTGGTAGTCCTTGAGGCTGGTACTCATGACGACAGCCCGCCGGCCGCCGCCAGCAGTTCTTTGGTATACGGGTGCTGCGGCGCTTCGAACACGTCATGGCTCGGCCCGCGTTCCACTACCTTGCCGTCCTTGATCACAATCATGTCATGGGCCATGGCGCGCACCACGGCGAGGTCATGGCTGATAAACAGGTAGGTCAGGCCGTACTTTTCCTGCAACTCGCGCAGCAACGCTACGACCTGCTTCTGTACCGTGCGGTCAAGGGCGGAGGTGGGTTCGTCCAGCAGCATCAGCGCCGGCTTGAGCACCAGCGCGCGGGCGATAGCGATGCGTTGGCGCTGGCCGCCGGAGAATTCATGGGGGAAGCGATGGCGGCTGGCGGGGTCGAGGCCCACGTCCTTGAGCACCTGGATCACTTGCACGTCGCGGTCGGCCACGCTGCACGGCGCATGCACCTCCAGGCCTTCGCTGATGATCTGCTGCACCGACATGCGCGGGCTGAGGCTGCCGTAGGGATCCTGGAACACCACTTGCATCTGCTTGCGCCACGGGCGCATCTGTTTGTGGTTGAGCGGGTCGAGGGCCTCGCCCTGGAAGCGGATGCTGCCGGTGGAATCCAGCAGACGCAGGATCGCCTGGCCGAGGGTGGACTTGCCCGAACCGGACTCGCCGACAATCCCCAGGGTCTTGCCGCGCTGCACGCTGAGGCTGATGCCATCCACTGCGCGCAGGTAGGTCTTGCGCTGGAACAGGCCGCCGCCAAGGGGGAATTGCACGCTCAGGTCGTTCACTTCCAGCACGGTCTCCCGTGGCTCGCTGCACAGCACATCGCCGGACGGTTCGGCGTCCAGCAACAGGCGGCTATAGGGATGTTGTGGCGCCGTGAACAAGGTCTCGCAGTCTGCCTGCTCGACAATCTCGCCGGCATGCATCACGCACACGCGTTGGGCAATGCTGCGCACCAGGTTGAGGTCATGGCTGATCAACAGCAGCGACATGCCCAGGCGTTGTTGCAGGGATTTGAGCAGCAGCAGGATCTTGCGCTGCACGGTCACGTCGAGGGCGGTGGTCGGTTCGTCGGCGATCAGCAATTGCGGCTCACAGGCCAGGGCCATGGCGATCATCACCCGTTGGCGCTGGCCCCCCGAGAGTTGGTGTGGATAGGCCTTGAGGCGTTCCTGGGGTTTCTGGATACCCACCAGCTGCAGTAATTCGAGGATGCGTGCCTGCGCCGCCTTGCCGCCCAGGCCCTTATGCAGCAGCAAGGTTTCGCCGATCTGTTTTTCGATGCTGTGCAGCGGGTTAAGCGAGGTCATCGGCTCCTGGAAGATCATCGCAATGCGGTTGCCGCGCAGTTTCTGCAAGGTCGACGCCGAGGCGCCGATCAGTTCCTGGCCGTGATACTTCACGGAGCCGCGGGTGTCGGTGCCGGCCTCGGGCAGCAGTTGCAAAATCGAATGGGCCGTCACCGATTTGCCGGAGCCGGACTCGCCCACCAACGCCAGGCACTCGCCGGGGCGTACGTCCAGGCTCAGGTTGTGCACCACGGTCTGGCCGCTGAAAGCGACGCAGAGGTCGCGGATTTCGATCAGGTTCATATGCAGTCACTCATGAACGTGGGTCGAAGGCATCACGTAATGCCTCGCCGATAAAGACCAGCAGTGACAGGATCAGCGCCAAGGTGAAAAACGCCGTCAAGCCCAGCCACGGCGCTTGCAGGTTCTGCTTGCCCTGGGCAATCAACTCGCCCAGTGACGCACTGCCGGCCGGCATGCCGAAACCGAGGAAATCCAGGGCGCTCAGGGTGGAAATCGCACCGGTCAGAATGAACGGCAGGTAGCTCAAGGTGGCGGTCATCGCATTGGGCAGGATATGCCGACGAATGATCTTGCCGTCACCCAGGCCCAGCGCCCGTGCGGCCTTGACGTACTCCAGGTTGCGCCCGCGCAGGAACTCGGCGCGCACCACATCCACCAGGGCCAGCCAGGAAAACAGCGCCATGATGCCCAGCAGCCACCAGAAGTTCGGCTCGACAAACCCCGACAGGATAATCAGCAGGTACAGCACCGGCAGCCCGGACCACACCTCGAGGATGCGTTGGCCGAGCAGATCCACCCAGCCACCGTAATAGCCTTGCAAGGCCCCGGCGGCGATGCCGATGGCGGCGCTGATCGCGGTGAGTGCCAAGGCAAACAGGATCGACACCCGCGCACCGAAGATCACCCGCGCCAGCACATCCCGCGACTGGTCATCGGTGCCCAGCCAGTTCACCGTCGAGGGCGGGCTGGGGGCCGGGCGGGTCAATTCGTAGTTGGGCGTGTCGTCGCTGAACGGGATCGGCGGGAACAGCATCCAGCCGCCGTCCTGCTTGATCAGCTTTTGCACGTAGTCACTGCGGTAATCGGCCTGGAACGGCAGTTGCCCGCCGAACTGCCGCTCGGTGTAGCGCTTGAACGCCGGGAAATACAGCTCGTTCTTGTAGCTGAGCACCAGGGGTTTGTCGTTGGCGATCAACTCGCCGCCCAGGGTCAGGATAAACAGGCCGATAAACAGCCACAGCGACCACCAGCCGCGACGGTTTTTCTTGAAGCGTTCGAAACGCCGACGGGCCACGGGAGACAGGTTAAGCATCAGGCGTTCCTCGCGGCGAAGTCGATACGCGGGTCCACCAGGGTGTAGCAAAGGTCGCCGATTAGTTTTATCAACAGGCCAAACAAGGTAAAGATAAACAGCGAGCCAAACACCACCGGGTAATCCCGGGACACGGCGGCTTCGTAGCTCATGCGGCCGAGGCCATCGAGGGAAAATATCACCTCGATCAACAGCGAACCGGCAAAGAACACGCTGATGAACGCCTGGGGAATCCCCGAGATCACCAGCAGCATGGCGTTGCGAAACACATGGCCGTACAGCACCCGTCGTTCGCTCAAACCCTTGGCGCGGGCGGTCACGACGTACTGGCGCGTGATTTCATTGAGGAACGAGTTTTTGGTCAGGATGGTCAGGGTGGCGAACCCGCCGATCACCAGTGCGCTGACCGGCAGCACCAGGTGCCAGAAGTAGTCGGCGATCTTGCCCACGGTGCTCAGCTCGGCGAAGTTTTCCGAGACCAGCCCGCGCACCGGGAACCAGTTCAATGAGGTGCCACCGGCGAACACCACGATCAGGAACATTGCGAACAGGAACGCCGGCATCGCGTAGCCAATCACGATGGCGGTGCTGCTCCATACATCAAAACTGCTGCCATGGCGCACCGCCTTGCGAATGCCCAGGGGGATCGACACCAGGTAGGTGATCAGCGTGGCCCAGAGGCCGAGGGAAATGGTGACCGGCATCTTTTCCAGGATCAGGTCGATCACCGTGGCGCCACGAAAGAAGCTGTTGCCGAAATCCAGCTGGGCGTAGCTCTTGAGCATCAGCCACAGGCGTTCCGGTGCGGGCTTGTCGAAGCCGTATTGTTTTTCGATGTCCTTGATCAGTTTCGGGTCCAGGCCACGGCTGGCGCGGGAGCCGCTGCTGACACCGTCGCCGGATGAGCCGCCGACCGCGCCGCCACCGATACCCTGCAAGTGGGCGATGGCTTGCTCCACCGGCCCTCCGGGTGCGGCCTGGACGATCACGAAATTCACCAGCAGGATGATCACCAGCGTCGGGATGATCAGCAGCAGGCGTCGCACGATATAGGCAAACATCAGCGAGCTCCTGCGCGTTTTTTCAGTTCGGCATTCATTTGTTCATTCGTCAGCGGGGTAGGGCTGATTTCCCACCAGGTTTCCAGGGCTTCGTCATTCCTGGCCTCGATGGCCGGACGGCCGAAGCGGTTCCACCAGGCGGCGGATGTGCCGGGCGGGTAGTAATTGGGGATCCACAGGTAATTCCATTGCAGCACCCGGTCCAGGGCATGGGCATAGGTCAGCATCTGCGCCTGGGTGTCGGCCTTGACCAGGCCCTTGATCAGGCTGTCGACGGCCGGGTCCTTGAGCACCATGTAGTTGTTGGCGCCCGGATCGAACGCGGCGGCGGAGCCGAAGTAGTTGTACAGCTCCATGCCGGGCGAGGTGGTGACCGGGAAGCCCGTCACGATCATGTCGTAGTCGCGGGCCATCAAGCGGTTGACGTATTGCGAAGAGTCGATGCGGCGGATATTCAGGGTGATGCCGATCTGCGCCAGGTTGCGTTTGTACGGCAACAACAGGCGCTCCAGCCCGTTCTGGGCATTGAGGAAGGTGAACTCCAGCGGCTCGCCCTCGGCGTTGACCAGTTTGTCGCCGTCCGGCTTCCAGCCGGCGTCTTCCAGCAGGGCCAGGGCTTGCAGTTGCTTGTCGCGGATCATGCCGCTGCCGTCGGTGACCGGCGCCTTGAACACCTGGGTGAACACCTCGTCGGGAATCTGCCCGCGCAAGGGTTCGAGAATCGCCAGTTCTTGCGGGGTGGGCAGTTGGGTGGCGGCCAATGGGCTATTGGAAAAGTAGCTTTGCTGGCGGATGTACAGGTTGCGCATCATCTGCCGGTTGGCCCATTCGAAGTCCCACAGCATCGCCAGGGCCTGGCGCACGCGACGGTCCTTGAACATTGGTTTTTGCACGTTGAACACATAACCCTGGGCCGGTTGCGGCATGTCCTTGGCCAAGTGCGCGCGTTGCAGGCGGCCATCGTCCAGGGCCGGGCCGTTGTAGCCGATGGAATAGCCGGTAGCGGAAAACTCACGGTTGAAGTCGTAGGCGCCACCACGCAGTACCTGGCGGGCCACCTCGGTGTCGCCGAAGTACTCCAGGCTCAGGTGATCGAAGTTGTACAGGCCGCGGCTGACGGGCAAGTCCTTGCCCCACCAGTCGGGGTCGCGGGTAAAGGTGATGGTGCTGCCCGAATCGATCTTGCTGACCTTGTACGGGCCGCTGCCCAGTGGGGCCTCGTAGCCGCCGCCGTTGGCGAAGTCGCGGGTTTTCCACCAGTGCTCGGGGAACACCGGCAGGGTGGCGACATCCAGGGGCAGGGTGCGGTTTTCGTTGCTGGAAAAATCAAAACGTACCTGGCGCGGGCCCTCGACTTCGACGTGCTTGACGTCGGCGAACAGCGTACGAAAGCGCAGGCTGCCTTGGGTCATCAGCAGGTTGTAGCTGTAGCGCACATCCTCGGCGGTGATCGGCTTGCCGTCGGCAAAACGCGCCTTGGGGTTGAGGAAGAAACGCAGGGACAGGCCGTCGTCCGCGCGCTCCATCTTCTCGGCAACCAGGCCATACACCGTATAGGGCTCGTCCAGGGAGCGCAGGGCCAGGGGCGCATACAGCCAGCCGTCGACCTGGGAGACGCCGATGCCTTTGTCGATATACGGCAGCACATGGTCGAAACGCCCGATCTCCAGCGCCGAGCGCCGCAGGCTGCCACCCTTGGGGGCGTTGGGGTTAGCGTAGTCGAAATGGTTGAAGCCGGCGGGGTACTTGGCCGGCTCGCCGTAGACGGTCATGGACGGTTGGGGCGCCGCGATCACGGCGCTGCTGGCCAGCAGCAAGGCCAGGGAGGTACTGAGCAGTCTGGAAAAAGCCAATCGCATTGTCAGCCTTGAACGCCGGGTGAAGAGGAATAAGGATTTGTACGCTAACGGCATCAGCGTCGCCAGTCGTCACATGCACAACGGCCCACCAAGAGGCGGGCCGTTGTTTCAAGCAGCAGCGCGGACTGGATCAGTCCTGGCGGCTGGTGACTTCCAGCAGGTGGTAGCCGAACTGGGTTTTTACCGGGCCTTGCACGGTGTTGACCGGGGCGCTGAAGACGACGGTGTCGAATTCTTTAACCATCTGGCCGGGACCGAAAGAACCCAAGTCACCGCCCTGGCGGCTGGATGGGCAGCTGGAGTTGGCTTTGGCGACTTCTGCGAAATCGGCGCCGCCTTCGATTTGGGCCTTGAGTTCGTTGCACTTGTCTTCAGTGGCAACGAGGATGTGACGGGCGGTGGCTTTGGCCATGGGGATTAACTCCTTGAGTAAAAACGGTGAGCGTACCGGATTCAGGCGGTTATTTCCTGGCAAAGTTCCGCTGGGGTTCAGGTTGGGGCAATGGGCTTGGGTATTGGCGTGATGCATAGAGATCAAATGTGGGAGGGGCGGTGCGACGATTCGACTTGCTCCCGATGGCGGCCTGATAGCCGACCAGGATGTTAGATCAGACCGAGTACATATCCATTGCTGCGGTAACGGCCACTTAGGGTTCCGCCCTTACGGCGGGTCACTTTTGGAAAAGAGCCCTAAAAGTCCACCAAAAGGGCTCTTGCCCCAACACTCGGCACCTCGCCTAGGCTCGGTGTGCCCGAACGCAGGCTTGAATCCGTGGGCCGCCGTCATGGGCCATCCTTGGCCCAGGACGGCTAACCCGGCGTCCTGCCGGGTTACCCACGGATTCAAGCCTGCGTTCGGCCAGCGTGTTTGACGGGGCGCCTAGGATCAAGATCAAAAGCCAGAGCCAGAGCCAGGGCCAGGGCCAGAGCAACAGCAACAGCAACAGCAACAGCAGTGTTACGTGTGACATTGCCGGAATCATCTTATGCAGGTCGAATAAGTCCCCATCAATTCAAGACGATGTAGTCGTTCTGCTGAACGATCGGCCGATGGTCACCTTGCACCAGGTGCAGGTAGCGGCCGTCCACCAGGTCGATGGGCAGGCAGTCGTCGATGTCCAGTACGCCGTCGGTGTGGGCCTGGGACCAGTGGCGCAGCATCTGTTGCTTGCCCTTGCTGGTCGCCTCCTGTTTGTTGCGGGCGACCACCAGGAGGTAGTGGTGGGCTTCGCCAAAGCTGTTGGTTTCATAGCCGCCAAGGTTGATGAAGTACAGGTGGTGGGCGTCGGCAGCGGGGGCCAGTTGGCTGAGTTCGACCTTCCAGCCGTCGACGCCATCCACCGCCATCCACGAATCAATATGCACACCCTTGGGGCTGCCAAACCAGCCCTCGCGCAATTGCGGGTAGGTGGCTTCCAATGTGTCCGCCACGGCGAACACCACATCGTGAACTTCAATTTTTGCCCGTGGGTGCTTGCCCCCGAGCATCACGACAAACAGCATTGCAGGTCCTTCCTGGCGACTTGGCAAAGGGCAACCATACTTCGATTGAACCCTTTTGTCCGGCCAATGCCACACTGTTAATCCGCGAATTCATCAGGAGGTTGTCATGCGCACCATTGATCTGGCTGGCGTTCCCGTCCCTGTCATCGGCCAGGGCACCTGGCGCATGGGCGAAGACCCAGACCAGCACCGCGCCGAAGTCGCGGCATTGCAATTGGGGATCGATGAGGGCATGACCCTGATCGATACCGCCGAGATGTATGGCGAGGGTGGTGCCGAAACGGTCGTCGGCGAAGCCATTCGCGGCAGGCGTGAACAGGTGTTCCTGGTAAGCAAGGTCTACCCGCACAACGCCAGCCACAAGGGCGTGCCCCGTGCCTGTGAAGCCAGCCTCCAGCGCCTGGGCACGGACTACATCGATCTGTATCTGCTGCATTGGCGTGGCCAGTACCCGCTTGAAGAAACCGTCGAAGCCTTCGAGCGCCTGCGTGAGGCCGGCAAGATCGGCCGCTGGGGCGTGTCCAATTTTGACGTGGCCGACCTGCAGGAACTCGCATCTGCGGCCTGCGCGACCAATCAGGTGCTGTACAACATTGAAGAGCGCGGGATCGAATTCGACCTGTTGCCCTGGTGGCAACAGCACCATTTGCCGCTGATGGCGTACTGCCCGATTGCCCAGGGTGGCGAGTTGCTGTCCAGCCAGACCCTCAAGCAGATTGCCCGCCGCCACGAGGTCACGCCCGCCCAGGTTGCCCTGGCCTGGGTGTTGCGCCAGGACGGTGTGATCGCCATCCCCAAGGCGGTCACCCCGGAGCATGTACGGCTCAATGCGGCCGCCGCCAAGGTGGTGCTGGATGAGCACGACCTCGATGCCATCGATCGGGTGTTCGGCGCACCCAAGCGCAAGCATCCCCTGGCGATGGTGTAGTTGGCTGGCAGGGAAGGTGCCATCCCTGGCACCGTCCCTGCGCAGATCCGACTTAACCGGCTACCGGGCTGCGCCAGTCATCCGATCCGGATGTGCCGGATACTTCGTGGGTCCAAACGATCTTGCGATAGGTGAAGTACACGTCCTCCAGGTGGGTGAAGTGAGCATTGTCCGGGTCCTGGCAATTGGGCATGCGGGACTGGATGTCCACGAGCGTCGCCCCTTCCAGTTCGATCGTGAAATAGTGCTCCTGGGTGCCGGCCGATGACGTACGGAACCACTCCAGTCGGCACGTGACCTCTTCACCGCTGGTCAACGCACTGAACAGCAATGGTGACGACTTATCGAAGACCTTGCTGATCATCAAGGGCTTGTGGACCCTCTGGCCCGTCGGCTGACCGGACTGCGGGTCGCGGGGAATGATCACCTGGTGAGCAAAGGCCTGGACCAGAATCTGGTCTTCATGGCCTTCCTGATAAATGTTGCCTACCGAGTCCTGGGTAAATGTGCCTGCCGTAATCAAACCCTGTTTGACGCCGGTGATGGAAAGATATGCGGGTGTTGGCATGACGGTTTTCCTTGCCTGATTGATGAGGTAGTTCCAATCGGTAATTGTGCCGGTTGGAAATATGGCTATTACAAGAAGCGTGCCGAAAAGTGCGGGAACCAATACAGGCTTGGCGTGATGTGGATATAGGCGTTGGATTTAAGCGGGTGTTGTGGCGTTGATGGTTATTTTGCGGGAAATGTTTGCGCATAAGTGCGCATCTAGTTGCTCGCTCGTAATACACCGCTCAGTAGTTGGTTGTTCGCTGAAATTCGGTGGAATATAACTCCGCAGCTGCGCAAAAGTCTGCACATGCCTTGGTTTGCGGCAGTCGTAGGAAATGTCTTAAGTGTAGGGCTATTGCTTGCTGAATGTTATTGGCGTGGCTAAGGTTTGCGAACTTCGCGGCAATTCAAGCGGAGTTTAGATGGCATTCTGGTGCGAAATTTAAATGCACTTAGTTTGTCGCTCGTACCTTGATTAGTCGCGTGCGGTCCTAAATGGTCTATTCAGAAAAGCTCTGCGCTTATTATCTTGAACTTGCCCGGTTACCCTGTTTGCAAACGAATTTTGCGGGCAGCGATATGCGCTACTCGAGTGAATATGAAAGCCTGGAGTTCGAGCTGGGAAAGGTGCAGTCCATTCATGGTGCTGGCCAGCCGGACTGGCAAAGGCTCCTGGAAATCAGCGAATGCCTGTTGCGTGAGCAGTCCAAGGATTTGCGCGTGGCCGTCTGGCTGACCTGGGCGCTGTACCAACGCGAATCCTTTGCCGGTCTGCTGGCTGGCCTCGGGTTGCTGCGCCATCTGTGTGAACACCACTGGTCGGTGGTGTACCCGGAAAAGCTGCGCACCCGTGGCGCGGCGTTCGGTTGGTTGGTTCTGCGCCTTGAGACACTGCTGGTTCAAAACCTTTCGCTTCAGGACCAGCAACCCTTATTCCAGTCCATGCTTGAACACCTCGCGCGGCTTGATGAACTCTGGACTGCACATTTGGGAGGCGATGCGCCGCTGTTGCTGCCGATTCGCAGGCAATTGGTCCAGCGGTTGGAGCTTGCTGCGCAAGGCCATCCCCCGGTCGTCGCGGTGAACGCCGTCGTTGCGCAAGTGCAACCCGCTGCCCCCCCATCGTTAAAAGTCGAACCGACGGTAAACAACGAAAAAGACGCACATAAATTGCTGCGTGCCTTGCAGGAACAGGCCCGTCCGTTGTGTACCTGGTGGTTACGCCAGGACGCTACCGACCTTCGTGCCTTGCAGCTGAGTCGAACGCTGGCCTGGCTGGCCATCGTCCGCTATCCGGACGCCAACAGTGAGCGTGTCACCGCGTTGTGCGGGCCTGCGCCCGACAAGCTCAAGCGCCATCAGGAGCGTTTTGACCAAGGCCATCACGCCGACCTGCTGCTTGAACTTGAGGCCAGCCTCTGCGGTGCGATGTTCTGGTTCGATGGGCTGCACATGCTCTGGCAATGCCTGGACGCCCAGCAGGCGAAGCTGGCCATGACCGAGCTGGAAGTGAACTTCGCCCTGTTGCTGCAACGCTTGCCGGACTTGCCGGGGTTTCGCTTTCAAGGGGGCGCTCCTTTTGCCGACAGCGGCACTCGCGACTGGATCGCACTGCATGTTTCCCGTCACCTGCAAGCCCCTGAGGCGCCCCGCGTGGCGGTCGATGCCGAGCCCTGGGAGATCGCCTTGCAGGCTGTGCTGCCCCGGCTGCGCAAGGATGGGCTCAAAACCGCAGTACATGAACTCAATCAAGGCCTGCACGCCGCTCGCAGCGATCGCGTGCGCTTTTATTGGCGCTTGGCCCTGGCGCGCTTGTGTGCATACGCAGGCAAGCATGAACTGGCGAAGATCCAGCTCGAACAGCTGGATCTCGAGCTGCAATGCTCGGGCCTGGAGCGCTGGGAGCCGGAACTGGCGTTTCAAGTGACACACCTCTTGCACCGCTGCTGCGACCTGATGCCACAAAACCATGCCGTGCGCGAGCGCAAGGAAGACACCCACCGCAGACTGTGCCTCTTCGATCTGGAAGCGGTACTTGAATAGGCTTACGAGCCATTTGAAAAGGAGATTTACCATGGCCAAAGAAGGTTCGGTAGCACCCAAGGAACGCATCAATATCACCTTCAAACCCGCCATCGGCGGTGCACAGGAAGAAGTCGAGCTTCCGTTGAAACTCCTCGTGCTCGGGGACTTCACCCAGCGTGAGGACCTGCGCAAGCTTGAAGATCGCAAGCCCATCGCCATCAACCAGAACACCCTCGATGAGGTGCTGGCCAAACAGGCGCTGAGCCTGACGCTGAATGTACCCAATCGCCTCCAGGCGTGTGCCGATGTCGAAGAACTGGCCATCCAGGTACGAATCAATTCGATGAGGGATTTCAACCCGGCGAATCTGGTCGAGCAGATCCCCGAGTTGCACAAGCTGATGGCCCTGCGTGAAGCGTTGATGGCGCTCAAGGGACCGCTGGGCAACACGCCGAGCTTTCGCAAAGCCATCGAACAGGCCCTGGCCGATGATGAATCCCGTGCCCGCGTATTGGCGGAGCTGGGCCTGAGCGGCCACACCGCCTGACATTTTTCAGTAAAAGGACACTGACGCCATGACGACTCAACGCACTCCGATGCCTGTTCACACCACTGACGAGCACAGCATCCTCGACAACATCATCGCCCAGACTCTGCTGAGTGCGGACGATGAGGCCTACGGCATTGCCAAGCGTGGCGTCTCGGCATTTATCGAAGAGCTGATCAAACCGCAGAACAACGGGGAACCGGTCAAGAAGCGCCTGGTTGACCGGATGATTGCCGAGATTGACGAGAAGCTCAGTCGGCAAATGGATGAGATTCTGCACCACCCGAGCTTCCAGGCCCTGGAATCCTCATGGAAAGGCCTGCAGTTGTTGGTCGAGCGCACCAATTTTCGAGAAAACATCAAGATCGAACTGCTGAATGTCTCGCGGCAAGATCTGCTGGATGACTTCGAAGACTCGCCCGAGGTGACCCAGTCAGGGCTCTATAAGCATGTCTACAGTGCGGAATACGGCCAGTTCGGTGGTCAACCTGTGGGCGCAATCATCGCTGACTTCTTTCTATCTCCCAGCGCCCCCGATGTGAAGCTGATGCAATACGCATCCAATGTTGCCTGCATGGCCCATGCCCCATTCATCGCGGCCGCCGGCCCGACTTTTTTCGGCTTGGAAAGCTTCACCGATCTCCCTGACTTGAAGGATCTCAGGGATCATTTCGAAGGTCCGCAGTTCGCCAAATGGCAAAGCTTTCGCCAGAGCGAAGATGCCCGTTATATCGGGCTGACCGTGCCGCGATTCCTGCTGCGCACGCCCTACGATCCCCTTGAGTGTCCGGTCAAGACCTTCGCCTACCGTGAAACCGTGGTGAACAGCCACGAGCACTATCTATGGGGTAATACCGCCTACGCCTTTGCCACGCGATTGACCGACAGTTTTGCGCGGTTTCGTTGGTGCCCGAACATCATCGGTCCGCAAAGCGGCGGTGCAGTGGAAGACTTGCCCTTGCATCACTTCCACAGCATGGGCGAAATCGAAACCAAGATTCCCACTGAAGTACTGGTATCCGACCGTCGTGAGTACGAACTGGCGCAAGAGGGTTTCATTGCCTTGACGATGCGCAAGGGCAGTGACAATGCCGCGTTTTTCTCCGCCAGTTCGGTGCAAAAACCCAAGCATTTCGGTATCAGTGCCGAGGGCAAGGAAGCTGAGCTGAATTACCGCCTGGGTACTCAGTTGCCCTACATGATGGTGGTCAACCGCCTGGCCCATTACCTCAAGGTTCTGCAGCGGGAGCAATTGGGTTCCTGGAAGGAACGTACCGACCTGGAGCTGGAGCTCAACAAGTGGATTCGCCAGTACGTGGCAGACCAGGAAAACCCCAGTGCCGAAGTGCGTGGGCGGCGGCCATTGCGGGCGGCGCGTATCGTTGTCAGCGATGTCGAGGGCGAGCCTGGCTGGTACCGCGTCAACCTGAGTGTACGACCGCACTTCAAATACATGGGGGCGGATTTCACCCTGTCCCTGGTTGGCAAGCTCGATAAAGAATGAGCAGGGACCTAAGGATGACCCGCAACCAAAGCCTCTTTGAGCGACTTGAACGTCCGGCCGCAAAGTCATCATGTGCCGTGACGTCCGTCGCAGCTCATTTGGGAAAGATGCTCAGCATCCGCGCTGGCAGCGTGCAGACGCTGGCGGATTACGGTATGCCAGATCTCAATGACATGAACCAGAGTCTGCATGAGTCATTGAGCCAGTCGCGCTTGTTGATCGAACGCTTTATCCGGGCCTATGAGCCACGCTTGAAGGATGCGCGTGTGAGGGCGCTGCCCTGTGGTCACGATCCTCTGGTGCTGGCGTTTGTCATTGAGGCCACGCTCTGTGTCGACGGTGTGACGCAGCCTGTGGTGTTCTCCGCGAGCCTGCAGGATGCTGGAAAGGTTGAGGTCTTGCCTGATGTCCTTTAACCAGTATTACCAGAGCGAACTCAGTGCGTTGCGTCAGCTCGGACGGCGCTTTTCCGAGCGCAATCCTGCTCTCGCGCCCTTTTTAGGCGAGGCCGGTCAGGATCCGGATGTGGAGCGATTGCTGGAAGGCTTTGCTTTTCTTACTGGTCGCCTGCGCCAGAAGCTGGATGACGAGTTGCCTGAGCTGACTCATTCCTTGATGCATTTGCTGTGGCCCAACTACATGCGGCCCGTACCGGCGTTCAGCATCTTGCAGTTTGATCCGTTGAGGCATGCGGGACCCGGTGTGATGGTCGCACGGGATACGCCGGTCGAAAGTGCGGCGATCAACGGCGAGCGCTGCCGTTTTCGCACCTGTTACGCCACACGTATCTTGCCGCTGCAACTGAGCGCGCTGGAGTACTGCGTCCAGGGAGAACAGGCGTTGCTGAGCCTGCGCCTGGACATGGTGGGCGACGGCAATTTCAGCGAATGCGCGTTCGATCAATTGCGCCTGCATCTGTCGGGCGACCGCTACATCAGTCAAGCGTTGTACCTGAGCCTGTTGCGTGAGGTTGAGGGTATCGAGTTGCTGCCATTGGGTTGCGATGGGCTGGCTGTCAGCGGCGCTGACGGCCAGCCCCTGCTGTTGCGACTGGGTGGCGATCAGGTAAGGCCGGTGGGGTTCGCCGAGGAGCATGCGCTGATGCCCTATCCGCAGAATACCTTTCGTGGGTACCGCCATCTGCAGGAGTACTTCGCCTTTCCTGAAAAGTACCTGTTCGTCGATGTGGTTGGCCTGGATGCGCTGCAGCGGCTCCCCCAGGACGTACTCAAGCAGGTCTGCAGCGTCAACCTGTGCTTCAAGCTACGCGCCCGGTGCCAGGCAACCGGGTGCCCCACGCTGGACAACGTGAAGTTGTACTGCACGCCCATCGTCAACCTGTTCAAACATGATGCGGTGCCGATTCGCCTGGACGGCAAGCAGGACGAATACCTGCTGATTCCTGGGGAATACACGCGCGCAAACGCCTGTGTATTTTCCGTCGACAAGGTCACGGGCTGGCGCCCTGGCGGGTTGGGGTACCAGGCGTACGTACCGTTTGAATCCTTCGAGCATGATGGCGTTATCGATGCATCGGCAGCCCCCACCAGCTACAGCATTCGTCAGCGCGCGTCGGCGCACCATGCCGGGCTCGATACCTGGCTGGGGTTCGGGAACGCTCAAGGGCATACCCAGGAAACGCTGTCGATCGAGCTGACATGCACCAATCACAACCTGCCTCGGCAATTGCAGGCAGGGGAGATCAATCAGCCCTGTGAGCAGACGCCGGAGGGCTTGTCATTTCGCAACATCTGCGCGCCGACCGCGAGTTTTGCACCCCCCCTGGACCAGGATTTTCTCTGGCGACTGATCAGCAACATGTCGCTCAACTATTTGTCATTGAGCGACATCAGCGCCTTGAAGGTGGTCCTCGAAACCTATGACGTGCCGCGTTACCACGATCTGCAAGCGAAAAAAATCAGCCAGAGGCGGTTGGGGGCCTTGCGATCCATCAGCCATACGGCCGTCGACCGCTTGCACCGGGGAATGCCGCTTCGAGGGTTGCGGGTCGACCTGACCATTGATTCCCAAGGGTTCCTGGGGCAGGGCGAAGCGTTTGTGTTCGCCTCGGTGCTCAACGAGTTTTTCGCGCTTTACGCCAGCCTGAATGCCTACCACGAGCTACGTGTCATCAGCACACAAGGAGATGTGTACCTATGGCCACCTCAGATGGGGCAGCAGCCCCTGCTTTGAAGGAACTGTGCCGTGCCATCCGCGAATACTCGCTGTTCCAGGCGATTTTGCAGGTGATCAAGCGCCTGCGCGATGCCCATCCGTCACTGGATGACAACGCGCTCTATGACAGGTTGGAGTTTCAGGCCAATCCAGGTCTTGGTTTTCCCGGTCACGATATTGACCGGGTGGAGTTTTTTGTTGAACACGATCAATTGCGCGCGCGTCTTCGCCTCAACGTCCTGGGGCTCTGTGGCGCAGGTTCACCCTTGCCAGCCTTTTACAGCGAGCAGGCGTTTACCGACGGGACGGCCGGCCAGGCGACCCGGGACTTCCTGGACCTGTTTCACCATCGTCTGCAACGGCTGATGCTGCCGATCTGGCGCAAATACCGCTACCAGGCGTGTTTCCAGGCGCAGGCGCGTGATGCTTTTTCCGAGCAGATGTTTGCGTTGATTGGGTTGAAGGGCCAGCGCATTCGCACGGCGGCGCAGTTGGACTGCAAGCGACTGTTGCCCTACCTGGGGTTGCTTGGCCTGCGGGCGCATTCGGCGGCGGTGATTGAGACGGTGCTGCGTTACTACTTCAGGCACGAGCGCTTGTTTATCGAGCAATGGGTGGAACGCACGGTTGTCATTGCTCCCCCGCAGTTGAACCAGCTTGGCTGTGCCAACAGCGTGCTGGGCGTCGACCACGTAGTGGGAAGGCAGGTCGCTGACCGCAGCGGTAAGTTCAGGGTGCATGTACGGGACCTGGATTGGCAGCGCTTTCATGGTTTTTTGCCGACAGGGTCGGACTATCCGCTGCTGTGTTCGTTGGTGCGGCTGACTGCACGAGACCCGCTGGAGTATGACCTGCGCCTGGTGTTGGCCAAGGACGCGATCAGGCCGTTGCACGTGGGTGAACACAATGTCTGCAGGCTGGGTTGGACCAGTTGGCTGGCACACGAGTGCGCCGACGGTGTGGTCATCGTGGCCAGCAATGCTCACTAGGGACTGATGATTATGATGAATGTAGACCTGCAACAACTGATCCGGACATTGACGCCTGCGGTCCGTCAAGACTTGGAGCGCTCGGCCGAACGTTGCGTGACGCGGGGTGGCATTGAAGTCTTGGTGGAAGACCTGCTACTGGCCCAGCTGGAATGTCCCGATGGTCTTTTGATACGAGCCTTGGCCGATGCGGGGGTCGAGGTGCAGACGCTGCAAGCAACGCTGCAACCCAAGGGGCAGGCAAGTGCCACGCGCAATCCGGTGTTCGCCCAGGCCCTCGTGCAATGGTTGCAACAGGCGCTGATGGTTGCTCATCTGGAGTTGCGCCAGAGCGTCGTGGACCACGGAGCCCTGTTACTGGCGCTGTTGCGTCACCCGTTGCAGCACGCAGGCAGTGGCTATCACGCGTTGTTGAGCCGTTTGGATGCACAGCGTGTACACGGGTTTCTGCTGGGCCAGGGGCCTGGCATCACCCCGGCAGCAAGCGGCGAGTCGATGCTGGGGCGTTTTACCCATGATCTGACACGCCAGGCCCATGAAGGGCGCATCGACCCGGTGCTGTGTCGCGAGGGCGAGATCCGCCAGCTGATCGACATCCTTATGCGGCGGCGCAAGAACAATCCGATCCTTGTCGGCGAGGCCGGGGTGGGCAAGACCGCGGTTGTCGAGGGCCTTGCCCTGCGCATCGCCAGCTCGCAGGTGCCGGAACCACTCAAGGGTGTGCGCGTGCTGACCCTGGACATGGGCTTGCTGCAAGCCGGTGCCAGCATCAAGGGCGAATTCGAACGACGTCTCAAGGGCGTGATCGACGAGGTGAATGCCGCGCCGACACCGGTGATTCTGTTTATCGATGAGGCGCATACCCTGGTGGGCGCAGGTGCCCAGGCCGGTGCCGGGGATGCCGCGAACCTGCTCAAACCGGCCCTGGCCCGGGGTGAGTTGCGGACCCTCGCTGCCACCACGTGGTCCGAATACAAGAAGTACTTTGAAAAAGACCCTGCCCTGGCGCGGCGTTTCCAGCCTGTACTGGTCGGCGAGCCCAGCGTGGAACAGGCGATTTCAATCCTGCGCGGGCTGGTTCCGGCCTACGAATCCAGCCATGGCGTGCATATACGTGACGATGCCGTCGTCGCGGCGGCGCAGATGAGCGCTCGGTACCTGGCAGGGCGTCAACTGCCAGACAAGGCGGTGGATGTGCTGGACACCGCCTGCGCACGTGCGCGCATCAACCAGGTAACGGTGCCCGAAGCATTGGAGCGCCTGTGCACTGAGCAGGCTGAAGGCTCGCGGCAGCGCAAGGCGCTGAATCGAGACAGGGACGCTGGGCTGCCGGTGGATGAGCCGGCTGCACAAGCGTTGAACCTGCGATTGGCGGCTGTCGAGAGCGAGCGTCAACATCGGGAGCAGCGCTGGCTTGAACAGCGCGCACTGGCGGAGCCGGTGCGTGTGTGCCCGCGCCTGGTGGCGCAGGTTATCAGCGCTTGGACGGGGATTCCCGTTGAACAGCTGTCCCTGGAGCACAGTGAGTCGGTGCAGGGGATTGCCGATGCGCTGCGGTCACGCATTCTCGGCCAGGAACCTGCCATACAGGCGCTTGACCGCAATCTGCGCGCGGTGGCTGCCGGGCTGAACCAGGCCGACGCGCCGGTCGGGGTGTTTCTGTTGGTGGGCCCGAGTGGCGTGGGCAAGACCGAGACGGCCTTGGCCCTGGGGGATTTGCTGTATGGCGGCGAGCGTTTTGTCACCACCCTCAACATGTCGGAGTTTCAGGAAAAACACGCCCTGTCTCGGCTGATTGGCGCACCCCCCGGTTATATCGGGTATGGCGAGGGCGGGGTGCTGACGGAAGCCGTGCGCCAACGCCCCTATTCGGTGGTGCTGCTCGACGAAGTCGAAAAGGCCGACCCGGAGGTGTTGAACCTGTTCTATCAGATCTTCGACAAGGGGTTGGTCAATGATGGCGAAGGTCGGGAAATCGACTTTCGCAATACGCTGATCCTGATGACTTCCAACCTGGGCAGCGATTGCATCGTCGACTTATGTGCAGGCGGCCGACGGCCTGATACTCAGGTGCTGCAAGATGCAATTCGCCCCCTGCTGCGTGACTATTTCAAGCCCGCACTGCTCGCCCGGATGCGGGTCGTGCCCTATTACCCGATCGTGGGCGCTGTGTTGCATGACCTGGCAAGGCTCAAGCTGGACCGTCTTGGGCGAAGGTTGCAGTCGCGCAAGCTGGTATTGAGCTATACGACCGAACTGGTCACGCATATGGCCGAGCGGTGCGCCCATAGCGACAGCGGAGCGCGGTACATCGACCAATGGATCGAGATCCACCTGTTGCCGCAGATGGTCGATCGACTGCTGGCGGCGATGGCGACGGGTGAGCCACTGTCGCGAGCCCATGCCGGCCTGGATGCTGACGGGCTGCCAATCTGCGAGTTCAGCCAATGATGAACGGCGTGCTTGCCCAGTTACCCCAACCCCTGGCCTACGCGGAGACGTTGTTGGGCTGGTTCACCCGAATAGGGATCGAGAGTGACGAGACAACGTTGCCAGACCTGTGTGTTGCAGCGGCTGCGCAACTGAGTCAATGCGAACTTGGCCAGTTGTACTGGCGTGACGAGGCGACTGGTCGACTTGACTTGGTTGCCCAGCATTTGCCGGGTGCATTGCCCCTCGGCGACCTTGCTTGCGGCGCGGACTTTCAGCATCAGCAGCTGTTGCATTACGTCCTCGGCAATCGCTGCAACCTGAGCGTGGAGAACCTGGCCGACAGTGTGTATGAGAGCGGTTTTTTACCCGCGACAGCTACCCCCTGGCGCTCGTTGGTGTGCCTGCCGCTGTTCGGTCGACACAAGGCTGTTGCCGGTCTATTGCTGTGCGCCAGCCAGCAGTCGAAATTGCTCCAGGACTACGGCCCGTCATTAAGCCAGCTGGCAAGCTTCGCCTTGAGTCACCTGGCGCTGTTGCGACGCGTGCGTCCTGCGCACAACGGCGCCCAGGCCAGGCCTCGCCTACCCGCGGCGCGCAGGACGTATGGGTTGATCGGCAACAGCGCGGCCATGGACGAAACCTACCGCCTGATCGGCAAGGTGCTGAATGCCCCCTGCACGGTGCTTCTGCGCGGGGAGACCGGAACCGGCAAGGAGGTGGTGGCACGGGCCATCCATGCTGCCGGACCGCGCAGTAGCAACGCCTTTGTGGTGCAGAACTGTGCGGCCTTTCCCGAGGGGCTGCTGGAGAGTGAGCTGTTCGGTTATCGCAAGGGCGCCTTTACCGGCGCAGAACGTCACCACGTTGGGCTATTTGACGCCGCCGATGGCGGCACGTTGCTCCTCGACGAAATCGGCGATATGCCGCTATCGCTCCAGGCCAAGCTGCTACGGGTGTTGCAGGAAGGCGAGGTTCGCCCGTTGGGAGCCTCTGCGGCCCATAAGGTCGATGTGCGGATTATTGCCGCGACCCATCGTGACCTCGCCGCAATGGTGGCTGATGGCAGTTTTCGCGAGGACCTGTACTACCGGCTGGCGCAGTTCCCGATCGAATTACCGGCCTTGCGTGAACGCGACGGTGATGTGCTGCTGTTGGCGCGACAGTTCGCGCAATCGGCCTGTGCTGCACTGGGGCTGGCGCCGGTGGAATGGTCTGCTGCGGCCTTGGATCAACTGTCGTGCCACGCTTTTCCCGGCAATGTCCGCGAACTCAAATGTCTGGTGGAGCGCGCGGTACTGCTCTGTGACGACGCAGTGGTGCTGCCTGAACATTTGTCGCTGCTGCCCGGCCCGACCTGCGCTGACGTCGGCGCGACGTTGCGCCAGCGCCTGGAGCGGGTTGAACGGGTATTCCTGATCGACTGCCTGCACAAGAACCGTGGCAACCGGACCCGTACGGCACGTGAGTTAGGGGTCGCACGCCGCACGCTGCTTTACCGCCTTACACGCTTGAACATCCCCGGCGGCGATGTCCAAGGGGGGCGCTGAATGGTGCACGTACGGCTTCCACGCTTCGCCGCCGGCCTTACTTTTATTGGAGATACCTGATGCCACTTCGTACTTGGAAAGCCTTGGGGCTCGTCCTGTGTTTGTTGAGCGGCTGCAACGCCAATTACGTTTTTGATGACGCCGACTACCGTCCGCTGGGTGACCCCCAGGCGACTCGTCGCAGCGATTGAACAGCGGAGCCTTGTCATGCAATTAGTGTTTGAGGTGTGTAATACCGGAAGCAGTGAGCCTGCATCCTGTAAGACATTTGACGGTGTCGGCGGCGTGATCGGCCGCGGGACCGGCTGTGACTGGGTCATTCCCGACGCGAGTCGCTTGCTCTCCAGTCATCATGGCCTGGTCAGTTACCGGGATGGTGAGTACTTTTTTACCGATATCAGCAGCAACGGCATTGGCGTGTCGGGCAGCGCGGAGCGTTTGTGCAAGGGACAGGCACGACTGATCAGCGAGGGCGATGTCTACCAACTGGGGCCAGTGGACATACGTGCACGCCTGATAGCACGCGCGACACAAAATGGCCGACCAGTGTTTTTCGGCAACGATACGATTCCGGATGATGCGTTTTTGGTGCTTGACCCCTTGCGTGCACTCGACAGTGCGCAAGCGCATGGCGAGGCATCCGAGGATCTGGAAGTGCTGAACCCCTCAGCCGAGAGGGAGGCCTGTGCACTTTCTCACGGCCTCTTGGAGCGGGATCACTTGATCGTGCCGAGATGGGCCGAGCCAGTAACGGCTGAGGCCTCTACTCAACCTGTGCAGGTTGCTGCAGCAAGCCGTGCGCCATTCTGGTCGCAGTTCGCGCAGGCGATCGGCATGCCCCTGGATGCGCTCGATACGCAGGCGTGCGAGGCCCTGGCGATCAAGGTGGCTGGCCTGTTCAGGCAAACCATCGAAGGGCTGCAGCAAAGTCTGCGTACCCGCGATGAGCTGAACGGCGAGTTGAATCTCGGTTGGACCGTACCTGCGCTCAAGCACCACAACCCCTTGAAAGATTGCACCGATACCCAGGCTGCCTTGACCTCACTGTTGGGCCCCGTTGAGCCGGGCCAGCTGTCTGCCGAGGTGGCGGTTGCCCAGGCATTGCGGGAAATGCAGATCCACCAACTGGCCTTGGTCGTGGCCTGCCGTGCCGCGATGCGTGGCGCGGTGGCGGCATTTGCACCAAGCCATCTGCTGCTGTGCTTCGAGCGCCAGAACCTGCCGGCCAGGTTCTCTACCGACGGATCCCATTGGCGGGCTTACCAACGCCATTACCGACGCCTTATCGACGAGCATCCCCTGGGCGAGCAGCTGTTGCGTAACGAATTTTCCAACGCCTACGCGGAGCAGGTGCGCCTGGTCGCCACGCTGCACGCGGCTTATCCGGGATGACTGTCATGTATCGAGCCCCCGTTCTATCAATGCTGCTTGCGCTCGGCCTGCTGGCCGGGTGTGCCAGCGTGTCACCGTATTCAACCCTGACCAAGCTGAACCTGACGTTGAGCGCCAGCGAAGGCGTCAACCCCGATCTTCATGGCCGCCCATCTCCTGTTGTGGTGCGCCTGCTTGAGCTGCGGCACCCGGTGGCGTTCGAAAACGCCGACTTCTTCACCCTCTATAGCCGCGCAGAGCAGGCGCTGCCCAAGGATTGGGTGAACAGTGAGGAGTTGGAGCTGCGCCCTGGTGAGCAGTTGGCGTTGAAGCTCAGTGTCGAACCACAGAGTCGTTATGTCGGCGTGCTGGCTGCCTATCGGGACTTGCCCCATGTGCAATGGCGGCTTGTGCTGCCCGTGGCCCGGCAGCAACTCACGCGTGTCGAGCTGATGCTCGACGAGTCCGGGGTTCGCGTCGTCGCCCCTCAAGCCCAACGGTCGGAGGATAGAGATGCAGGTTCATAAAGTCGTCTGGCAGGAGGGCATGCTGCTGCGTCCCCAACACTTGCAGCACAACGACCGTTACTACCGCCAGCAGCTCAACCGTACGCGCTTGCTGGGCATTGATGGTTGGGGGTTCCTGACCCTTGACGTCGATGTGCAGCACCTCAATTTGGGTAAGGTGGTCGTCAACCAGGCCAGCGGTGTATTTCCCGATGGCAGCTTGTTCGAGCTGAACAGCGTGATGGAACCATTGGTGTTGCAGGTCCCTGCCAACACCAGTGGGCAATCCGTATATCTCGCGTTGCCGTTGGCCATCGGCAATCAGGTTGAAGTGCGCCAGCAGGAGCACAGTGATGTACTGGCGCGCTACGTAAGCTGCGAAGCAGAGATCATTGATTCGAATGCCGGCGTTGACTCCCGTTGCCGGATCAACTGCGCACGCCCGGATCTGCGATTGCTCTTAGGGGAGCAGCCCAGTGACGCGCTGTATGTGAAACTCCAGGTTGCCCAGGTGCTGGATTCGACTCGCGAGGGGGGTGTGCGGCTGGACGCGGATTTTGTCCCGACGTTCATCTACCTGCAGAGCTCAGGCTATGTCTCGTCATGTATCAAGGAGGTGATGAGCCTGCTGGCCACCCGAGGCGATGCGATTGCCGCGAGGGTCTGCGGTGGTGGCGGGTCGGAGGGCGCTCAGGTCGGCGATTTTCTGATGCTGCAACTGATCAATCGTAGTGAGCTGGTATTGCGTCACTTCTTGAGCCAGAGCCAGGTACGTCCGGAGGCGTTGTACCGGGAGTTGGTGTCGATCCTGGGCGAGTTGTCGACATTCGCCACCGACAACAAGCGCGCGCAGCTGGAGACTCATTACCAGCATGGTGAACAGGGTGCGAGTTTTCGCGGGTTGATGGAGGGCATTCGCACGGTGCTGTCGTTGGTGCTGGAGCAGCATGCCATGGAGCTTCCAATGGAGCCGCGACAGTATGGGGTGCTGGTGTGTCCGGTGAGTGACCTCAAACTGCTGGGTAGCGCAACATTCATTCTGGCGGCAACCGCCCAGTGCGATTCGGAAGAGCTGCGCCACCGTCTTCCGGCACACCTGAAAATTGGCTCTGTGGAACGCATCCGCGAGCTGGTCAACCTGCACCTGGCCGGCATCAAGGTCAAGCCACTGCCGGTGGCGCCTCGACAAATCCCGTTCCATGCCGGCAAGACCTATTTCATGCTCGAACTCAGTGCCCGTGACATCACGCAACTGGAGCAATCGGGCGGTTTTGCCTTCCACGCCAGCGGCGAGTTTGCCGAACTTAAACTCAATTTCTGGGCCATCAGGAACTGAATGCCATGACCATGGACAGCGAATACCCGCAGGACGAAAAAACCATCCTGCTTGACCTCGATGGTCGCGCTCCCGCACAGGCGCCGGTGACGGACTTCCCAACGCCGCCGCGCTTTGAACAGCTCGAAGACCGGATGATCTACACCGCCGGCCTGCAAGGGGCACAGAACTTCAATATAGGGCCCAACAGCCTGGTGGCCGCCGCCTGGGAACTCTTGTCGCAGGTCGTTCAGCTCAAGAGCAGTTCCGGCCGGGAAAGCTTGCAAACCCTCAACGATCGGTTGTCCTCGGGGATCACGGCGTTTGAAACGCATGCATTGCACCAGGGCGCAGAGGACAAACAGGTTATGTCGGCGCGCTATGTGCTGTGCAGCGTTATTGACGAAGCCGTGGTCACTACCGCGTGGGGCAGTCGCAGTGACTGGTCGAAGTCCAGCCTGCTGAGCCGCTTTCACAACGAAACCTTCGGTGGCGAAAAGTTCTTCCAACTGCTGGAGCGTTTGTCCCGCGACCCCGTCAAGCACCTGGCGATGCTGGAGCTTATGTACCTGTGCCTGTCACTGGGGTTTGAGGGTAAATACCGCGTCATGGAGCGGGGAGGGCAGCAGTTGGAAGCGGTACGAGATGGCCTGTATCGACAGATCCGACATGTGCGCGGTGATCGCCCGCTGATGTCTGTGCCCGCTGCCGCAGCACGGGCGCTCGGTGCACGGCTGCGCATCTTTTCCGCTACCGGCGTCGTGGTCTTCACGCTCGCCTGTTTGCTGGCCATGTACCTGGGCTTTGCCTGGGTATTGGGCAATGAACGCATGGCGGTGCTGCAACCCTTTCAATCTTTGGCGTCGGATCAGACACGGTCGCCGTTGTAACGCTGGGAGCAATGAATGAACGCATTCTTCAAGGGCGTGGGCACGGTGCTGCGCATGAGTTGGGTCTGGAGCCTGTTTATCGTGTTGTCCAGCGCGTTGCTGGTGTGGTTTTTCGGGCCATTGCTGGCGGTGGACGATCACCGGTTCTGGCAAGGCGCTCCGGCTCGTCTGTTGACCATCAGCGGGTTATTCCTGCTGTGGGGGTTAGCGATGGTCATGGTCGGCTCGCGCCGTACCGCACGATTGAATCAGCCCGAGCACCAGGAGCGCCATCAACGAAAGGGGTTGATTGACGACGAGCGCAAGCAGGTGCGGGGGCGTTTCAAGGAGGCGTTGCACACACTGAAAACCTCCCGTCGCTATGGTGAGCGCAATGAGCGTTGGCGCAACGACTTGCCGTGGTACCTGTTGATCGGCCAGCAGGGCAGCGGCAAGTCTCGCCTGCTGGCTGGCTGCGGATCGCACTTTGCGCTTGATCGGGAAGAGGCGATGACGCCGGGCGTAACCCAGTATTTTGATTGGTATCTCGCCGACGAAGCTGTCGTTGTCGAGAGCGCGGGGCGCTACCTGGCCCAACCCGACAGTGCAGTGGATGGGGCGGGTTGGGCGACGTTTCTGGAGCTGCTCAAATTGCGGCGCAGGGCACGCCCGCTCAATGGCGTGGTGGTGACGCTGGCGGTAGAGACGCTGCTTGGCAGCAATGACCGCGACCTGGACCTGCATGCACGCCACGTGCATACCCGGTTGCAGGATATACAGCAGACGCTGCATGTGGATGTGCCGATCTATCTGGTATTGACCCACGCTGACCGGTTGCCGGGCTTTGTCGAGTTCTTCGATGAGTCCCAGGGCGACAGCGCCGAAGCCCTGCTCGGAGAGCGTGTGGTCGCGGGCCCGGCCGGTACCGACATCACCCAGGTCCGCGAAGCGTTCGAGGCCTTGCTGCAACGCCTTGGAGCAGAGTTGATTCCGCGTTTGCATCAGGAGCGCAATATCGAACGTCGCGGGCTGATGCTCGATTTTCCTCGGCAGGCTGCGCAAATCGGTGAACGTTTGTGCCTGTTCGTGGAGTCTGCGTTCTCCTCTCATCGCTTTCAGCGTATTAATGGATTGCGCGGCTTTTACCTGACGTGTGCGCAGACCGCAGACAGGCGTTCGCACTTCGTCCAGGGCTTGTTCAACCGGGTGATTTTTGCCGAGGCCAACCTTGCGGGGCTGCAGACTCCGGAACGACAACGTATTCGTCGACACCAAGGGTTGCTGGCGTTGACCGCCTCCCTTGTTTTTGTCGGGGCGGGGGGGCTGTGGGCACACAGTTATTCGGTCAATCACCAGCGGCTGGCGCAACTGGCGGACCTGCTCAAACCGCAGCCGCCCGCTTCACCCGGTTTGGACGATACCCTGGTGCTCCTGCGTCTGCTGGACGCTCGCTTGGCCGCTACCCAAGTGTTTCCGGCGTTGGCGGATGCTCGCGCGGTCGAGCGGGGCGGCTTGTATCAAGGGGAGGTGAGTCGACCGCTGCTGGTCAGTGCCTATGAGGATCTGCTGCACCGGCAGTTGCTGCCGCTGGTGTCCACGATGCTTGAAGAACAGGTACGGGCCGGCCTTGGCGACCGCGAAGGACTGTTGGACATCCTGCGGGCCTACCTGATGCTCAGCCTGCGCGAGCGTCGCGACAACGCTTGGCTGGCGCAACGCGTGGCCGGTCATTGGTCTGTGCGTTATGCCGGTGATGCATCGGTGCAGAATCGCTTGAACGCGCACTTCGCACGGTTGCTTGAACGCCCCTTCGTGATGCCATTGAATGGTGAGCTGGTTGCCGAGGCTCGCCAGGAACTGCGCGGGGAATCATTGGCGGGCGTGGTTTATCGGGTGCTGCGTGATCAAGCACGCAGCCTTGAGCCCTTGCGCCTGGCCGAGGGGCGCGGATTCGCAGCCGTCGAGCAGCCCATCCCCGGCTTCTATACCAGACGGTATGTGCAGTACTTCGAAAAGCAGGGCCCTCGGCTGGTCAATGCCATTGCTCAGGATAACTGGGTACTTGGGGAGGGCTCAGACCTCAGCAGCCTGGATTTGCGCCAATTGATGCTGGAGCTGGAGCAGCGCTACTTCAGTGAGTACGCCGATGCCTGGAGTCAAGCCATTGGCCAGGTGCGCCTGCAGGAAAGTGACAGCCTGAGTCAGCATGCGAACGGGCTTGCCAGCCTGGCGTCAGCGCAGTCACCGTTGGTGCAACTGTTGCGACAGGTTCGGGAAAACACACGCTTGCTGTCGACCAACGATCCCCTTGAGGCCGTGAGCCAGCAGGCCGGCGAGTTCGGGGCCACGGCTTCCAGCATGTTGCTCAGCCAACTGCATGAGCAGACCTCGCCTGATTCCGCCCGGCGCGCACTGCAGCGTCGGTTCGAACACCTGCACCAATTGCTCGATGCGGATCAGAACCCCGCTGCTGAACTGACACAGGCTTTGCGGCTGCTCGATGAATGGCATCTGCAACTGGCGGCCCTTAACCGCGAGAGTACGCCAGGGCAGGCGGTATTCATGATGGTCAAGCAACGCATGGAAGGGCAGCAGCCGTCGCTGGGGAATCTGCGGGATGCTGCCGCGCGCCTGCCGTTGCCGCTCAAGGGGTGGTTTGAAGGCATTGCCGATGACAGTTGGCGGCTGCTGCTCGATGACGCGTATGTGTATATAAATCAGCGTTACCACAGTGAGGTGTATGGCTTTTACGCCAAGGCGATCCAACGTCGGTATCCATTCAATGCTCATGCCGGCAGTGATGTCGCCCTTGGCGATTTCCAGGAGTTCTTCAAGCCCCAGGGTGGCATGGCGCGCTTTTATGACAGCTACCTGCGGCCCTTTGTCAGCGCCGAGTCCGGTCGCTATCGTCTACGCGGCCTGGATGGCCGTAGCCTGGCGCTGTCGCGTTCGCTGCTTGACCAACTGATGAAAGCCCAGGTGATTCGCCAGGGGTTTTTCACTGAAGATCAGGGGGAGTGGGCGGTTCGCTTCACGCTGGCGCCCTATAGCCTGGATCAGGCAGTCAGCCGCGCGGTCCTGAGTATTGGTGACCAACACCTTGAATACCGTCATGGCCCAATTGTGCCCATGGCGTTCCAGTGGCCAAGCGAGGCGGACAATGGCCGAAGCAGCCTGGTGCTGGAGCGGGGGGCGGAGCGGCCGCTGGGGATTGAAAAAAATGCTGGCCCCTGGTCGTTGTTCCGGTTTTTCGAGCTGATGCAAAGTGAGCCTGCGAGTGGTCGGGATTCGCGGCTGCTCAAGGCCGAGCTCGCTGGCATGCGTGCCAACTTCCTGCTCACCAGCCACCGCAGCCCTGGTCCGTTTCAGATGGCGAACTGGCGCACCTTCCGCTTGCCGGAGCAGCTGTGAGGCAGATGCATGCCGATGGGTGCAGCGCCGGGCGAACGGCGCAAGGCAAGACACGCACGCGCAATGAGGATGCGTTCCTCGACTGCCCCCGGCGCGGTTGTTGGGCGGTAGCCGACGGAATGGGTGGGCATCTGGCTGGGGATGTGGCCAGCCATCGGGTCATCAGCAGCCTCGCGTCGTTGCCCGACCAGGGCAGCTTTGACGAACGGGTCGAGGCCGTACGGCGCTGTTTGCGATGGCTCGACCGTGAAATGGGGCAAACAATTGAGCAAACCAGCGACGGCATCATGGGCAGCACCGTGGTTACGTTGCTGCTCGAAGGCAATCGCGCAGCCTGTATTTGGGTGGGGGATAGCCGTTGCTATCTTTGGCGGGGACAGCGTTTGTACCAATTGTCGCGGGACCATTCCCTATGGCAGCAACTGATGGACAAGCAGCAGTTGAGCCTGCAGCAGGCCCTGGCCCACCCGGATGCGCGGGCCTTGACTCGTGCCATCGGTGGTCGCAAGCCATTGAGCCTGGCGGTGCTGGAATTCAGTACCCAGCCTGGGGATGTGTTTTTGTTGTGCAGCGATGGTTTGTATCAGGGGCTCAGCCATGGCGAGTTGGGCAGTGCCCTGAGCGTGGGGCGGCCTCGCCAGGTAGTGGATCGGTTGTTTGCCGACGTGTTACGGGGGCCGGCTCGGGACGACCTGACGGCCGTGGTGGTCCAGCCATGAGCGCGGTCACCGGCCCGCCGAAACTGCTTGCTGGGCGCTATCACCTTGAGCGGATATTGGGTAGCGGCGGCATGGGAGTGGTCTACCGAGCCCGTGATCTGTTGCACGAGGCGTTCGGCGAGCCCAACGCGTGGGTGGCGCTGAAGCTGTTGGGCGATACGCTCGCCGAATCCCCCGACGGCCATGTATTGCTGTATAGCGAGTTCGCCCTGACCCGCAGCCTGCGCCACGATCACGTGGTCAGGGCGTTTGCTTTCGAGGTCGATACACCGCACCAGGTTGCGTTCTTCACCATGGAGTTGCTGCAGGGCATGACCCTTGATCGCCTGCTCCTGGAGTGCCCGGATGGATTGCCGTGGCGGGAGCTGCAACCGATTGCCTTGCAGCTGTTGGATGCACTGGCTCATGCGCACAAGCAGGGTGTTCTGCATGGCGATGTGAAACCGGCCAACATCATGGTGGGCGAGCAGGGAGTGCGCTTGTTCGATTTCGGCTTGGGTCATGCCGAGACGCAGCAGGCTGCGGGGCTACCGACCTTGAGTCGCAGCCGTTTGAACGCTTGGACGCCTGCGTATGCGGCACCGGAACTGGTGGCCGGGGGGAATATATCCGCCAGGGCCGACCTGTATGGCGCCGCCTGCGTGATCTATGACCTGGCCCAGGGCCGCCGCCCCGGCGAGTGTCCGCTGGATAAGCGATTGTCAAGGCCTTGGCAATTGCCTCGGCAGTGCTGGCCGGCGTTACGTTCTGCGCTGGCCCTGGACCCTGAGTGCCGAACCATTTCCGTCGAGGAGTTGTGCGAAGCGATGAAGGGACGGCGGCGCCACTGGTTTGTTTAGTGGGCGTGTCAACCGGCCAAATCATGCAACTGGCAGTATTCGGTCCAACTCAATCCGGCCATCTGGGCGACTTCCTTATGGACTTCCAGGCGCTGCGTCTCGAAGTCTGCGGCCGATTGTGCGGTCAGCTTGAGGGTCAACTCCCAGGCAAACAAACCCTGGCGCTCTGCTTCTGCCTCGAAGGCTTCATGCAGCCGCTCGGCGCGGTACTGCTGCAGGGTTTCGCCCTTGGCCTGAGCGGCCAGCGGGTTCAGGGTGTTCAGTTCTGCAGCCACATCAGGATGTTCGTTCAAGAATCGATCCAGCGCGAGCTGGTGGTTATCGCCGGGAGGTGACAAAGGTGTACTCCAAATCATGGGGGATCAGACCTCGGTTTTTGGCCCGAGGTGGGCCCTGTGTGCGCAAGACCCACAGATAATAGACATTGAAGCAGATTCCAGGATTGGCCTGGGTCAGAAAATTCAGCTGTTGGAAAAAAACGGGCTTTACCCTGTCACCCATTGCTGAAAATTCACCAATACCCATGGCAAAAGACTTTCGCTCCAGGTGCCAGGACGTGTAGCGTTAGCCCCGATGTTTCCGACCCTGCCTTCCAAGGGCAGCGGGCGATGGGCAGAGGGATGGGGCATGGCGCAAACGCTGTTCAAACTTTTCTTTACCCAGCGTCTGGCTGCGTTGGCCAGTACCGATTCATTGCGAGCGATCCGCGAAGGGCTGCTGTGGATCTTGCCCTGCCTGTTGGTGTCGGCGGTCTTTCTGATCCTGTCCGAATGCGCTCGGGTGTTGGGCTTTGACCCGCAGGTGGTGACCTTCCTGGCGGGGCTGCACAACCAGATCAGTTCGGTGATTCCATTGCTGGTGGCCGCATCCATTGGCTACATGCTGGCGGTCCAGCACCGCCTGCCGCAATTACCGGTGGCGTTCCTGTGCCTGGCCCATGTGGTATTGGCGACGTTTGTCCTGCGGGAATACCCCCGGGCGTCGGCCACTTTTCTGCTGTTTATTGCTATTGCCTCGCCGCTGCTGAATGTACCGGCGTTGGCCTGGTTGCACCGTTTTCGCTGGACGCGCCTGGTCAACGAAGACTTGCTGGGGCACAACCTGCGAGGCACCATCAATATGGTCGTGCCTGGGGCCATCACCGCCCTGGCGCTGGTGGCGGTGCTGTCCTTGCTGTTGCAGATACCCTATGTGGCGCAGATGCAGGGCCCCCAGGTAATCGATGCGCTGGAGTCGCCCTACGGCAGTGGTTTGTTTGTCACCCTGATGAACTCGCTGTTGTGGTTTTTCGGGGTTCACGGCGTTTATGCCATGCACCGCTGTTTGATGTGCTGGACCAGGCGGTGGTGCTCAATGGCACCGCGTTGGCCGCGGGCGAGCCGATCAGGTATGTGTTGAACGGCGGCCTGCTGGGCAGTTTTGCCTTTATCGGAGGCTCGGGCGGCGCGTTGTGTTTGTTGATGGCAGTCCTGCTGTTTTCCAAGAGCCAGTCCATGCGCCTGGTGGCCATGGCGAGCTTGCCGCTCTCGCTGTTCAACGTCAGTGAGGTCCTGCTGTTCGGCCTGCCGATCATCCTGAACCCACGCCTGTTCATTCCGTTTCTGCTGGTGCCTGCGATAAACGCAATGGTGGCGCTTACCGTGGTGCAACTGGGTTGGGTATCCCCGGCGGTGGCCAGCGTGCCGTTTACCGCGCCGGTGCTGCTCAATGCCTACCTGAGTACCCACGGCGACCTGGCGGCAGTCGCGCTGCAAGTGACGCTCCTGGGCCTGGGCACGCTGGTGTACGCACCCTATGTGCGCGCGATTCATCGCCAGGCTGCCGAAGGTGGCACGGTGTACCTCAAATCCCTGGACATGACCTTCCGCGGCCTGGAGGAAAAAGGTCGACTGCGCGAACTGGACCCGGTACTGGCCTCCCACAAGACCCTGGCGCGCCAGGCGAGTGAACTGAGCCGTATCCAGCAGATCAGCGATTATGAGTTCTATCTCGAATTCCAGCCGCAGGTCTCGACCCGCACCGGGCTGTGCACTGGCTGCGAAGCGCTGATGCGCGCCCGCGATGCGCAGGGTACGGTGCATTCACCGTGGGAGTTCCTGCAGTGGTTGGCCCAGGCGCGGTTGATGCCGGACGTGGATGTGTGGGTGGCGTCCCAGGCAATTCGCCAGTACCAGAAATGGCAGAAGCTCGGCTTTGCCCTGCCGATGACCATCAATATTTCCAGCGCCACCCTGACCGACGCCGCCTACGGCGAACGCCTGGTGGAGATCCTCGCCCAGGCCCATGGCCAGGTGTCGGTGGAGATCACCGAAGACGCGCTGGTCAGCGACATCCCGGCCACGCGCCAGACCATCCAGAAATTGCAGGCCATCGGCGCGAAGGTCTATATCGATGATTTCGGTACCGGGTTTTCGGCCTTGAGTTACCTGCACCAGTTCCCGGTGGACTTCATCAAGATCGACCGCAGTTTCGTGGTGGCGCAGCACGATCCCAAGGGCGCCCAGGTACTGACCGGCATGCTGCGTTTCTGCGAAGCGCTGAACCTGGGCGTGGTGGTGGAGGGCGTGGAGACCGCCGAGCAGTTGGCCTTCTTGAACACCGGCGCCGAGCTGATTATCCAGGGCTGGTATTTCAGCAAGGCGCTGCCGGGCGATCAGTTGGAAGGCTTTGTGCGCCAGCGTGCGGCCATGGCGCAGGTCTAGTAGCCGCGCTGGGCCTGTTCGATCTCCTCGACCAAGCTATCGATACCCGTCAGGCGTGCACGGTTGTCGTGATCCCAGGGGTGAAAGCCGGGTTTGAAGTAGTGCAGCCACGGCCGCAGCATGCGTGGGAAGACGCCCTTGGGGCCATAAAGAAATTTCAACATGCGCCAGAAGCCCTTGAGGTGCCCACCCGCCTTGCGGTCGGCAATCAACAGACGTACATGGAAATCCAGCACCACCAGCCAGAAGAGCAGCGTGGTGGTGAGCATGGCGCCGGTGCGCAGCAGGTAGCGTTTGGGCCCAGGCTCGATCACTGCATTCCACACATCGAATGCCACGGCTTTGTGTTCGGTTTCTTCCAGGGCATGCCAATACCACATCTGTTGGTAACCCTTGAGCGAATTGCCGAAGCGTGACGGGTCACTGAGCAGGATCTCGGCCAGCATCGCCGTGTAGTGCTCAAGGGCGATGGTGATCGCCAGGTTGAAGGCGGGCGGGAAGTGTTTTTTCTGCAGGTCGAGAATGAATTTAAGCCGACGGTCCAGGGTGTGCGCCGGAAGTCCGGCGGCTTGCATCAGGTCGTTGTAGGCCACATGTTCGCGGCTGTGCATGGCCTCCTGGCCGATAAACCCCTGGATCTGTTTCTTTAGCTCCGGGTTGTCGATGCGTTGACGGTAGTGGCGCACGCTGTCCATGAAAAACAGCTCGCCCTGGGGAAACAGCAGCGACAAGGCATTGAAGAAATGCGTGATGAACGGGCCCTGTTCGTGCCAGTCGGTGATGCGCTCGGCGGGCAGGGCAAAATGGAGGTCGCGGCGGATCGGCAACATGATTCGTGCTCCTGTTCAGAGACGGGGTTCGTCGTTGGTTTCAAACACTGGCCGGCGTTGCTTGGGGGCCATGCGCTTGCTGGCCAGTACCACCAGCGCTTGATAGGCCGCCGGCAGGCAACGGGCGAGCAGGTCGAGGAAATACGCGTCGCGGCCAATCAGCACACGGCGCTTGTTTTTGCGGACGCCTTGCAGGATCACCTTGGCGGCCTGGTCGGCATCGGTGATGAAGAGTTTTTCGAAGTCGGCGCGGGCCTGCTGTTCGCTGTGGATCAGGAAGCCGGTCATGTTCGCGTCGATACGGCTGCTGCGGCAGATGTCGGTACGAATGCCGCCGGGGTGCACGCAGGTGGCCGAGACCCCGCAGCGTTGCAGGTCCAGCTCCTGGCGCAGGGCTTCGGTAAAACCGCGCACGGCGAATTTGGTCGCGTTGTAGCCGCTCATGCCGGGCTGGGCAAACAGGCCGAACACACTGGACGTGTTGATCACATGGCCGTCACCGCTGGCCTTGAGGTGCGGCAGGAACGCCTTGGTGCCGTGGACCACGCCCCAGAAGTTGATGCCGACGATCCACTCCAGGTCGGCATAGTCCACACCTTCCACGGTGCTCGACAACGCCACCCCGGCATTGTTGAACACCAGGTTGACCTGGCCGTGCTCGGCCACGCAGCGGGCCGCCCACGCTTCCATGGCCTGACGGTCGGACACATCCAGGACTTGCGTGGTGATCGTCACCGGCGCCAGGGTCGAGGTTTTGATCAGTGCCTGGGTTTGCTCCAGGCCCTGGGCGTTTTTGTCCGCCAGTGCCAGGTGGCAACCCTCGCGTGCGAGTGCCAGCGCCAGTGCGCGGCCCATGCCGGACGCCGCGCCGGTAATGGCCGCCACGCGACCGTTGAATGACTTCATGAGAGGCTGCCTTCTGCGGTGGAGTGGGGCGCCGTTGCCGGACGGAGCGGCGCATTGAGGGGCAACAGGTCGACCACATAGTCCTTGAGGGCAAACTGCCGGGTGACCCGCTTGAAGCGCCATGTCGAACCGGGCCACAGGGTGGTGTTCTTGCCAGTACGTGGGTCGAGGTACCAGCTCTGGCAACCGCCGGTGCTCCAGATGGTGCGCTTGAGTTGGTCTTGCAGCTGACGGTTGTAGGCCTGTTCCACCGCCGGTTTGACGTCCACCGTGGCGATGCGATGGCGCTGCATCTGCCCGAGCGCGTCGAGGATGTAGGTCACCTGTGCCTCGATCATCAGAATCATCGAGTTATGGCCCAGGCCGGTGTTGGGCCCGATGATCAGAAACAGGTTGGGATAGCCCGGCACCGTGGTGCCTTTATAGGCGTGTGCACCCTCGCGCCAGGTGTCCATCAGGTCTACCCCGTCGCGCCCGATAATGCAGTCCCGGGGCAGTGGGTCGGTGGCCTGGAAGCCGGTGCCGAAGATCAGGCAATCAGCCGGGTGCTTGATACCGTCAGTGGTGATCACGCCGTCGGCTTCGATGCGCAGCACCGGCTCGGTGACCACCTCGACATTGCTGCGCGATAGCGCCGGGTAGTAGTCGTTGGAAATCAGCACGCGCTTGCAGCCGATGGTGTAGTCCGGCGTCAGGGTTTTGCGCAGGGAAGGGCGGGCCACCTGCTTGTGCAGATGGCGTCGAGCGATTTTCTGCACCATTTTCATCAGTCGCGGGTGCAGGGCAAACCCCACCACGCGACCTTCCAGGGCCCAATAAAAGGCAGCGCGCACCAGGCGCTGGGTGAAAGGCAGGTGCTTGAACATCCAGCGTTCGAAGGACGAAATGGCTCGGTCGGGCTTGGGCATGATCCACGGCGGGGTACGTTGGAACAGGTCCAGGTGGGCCACCTGCGGCGCGATCTGCGGCACGAATTGAATGGCACTGGCACCGGTGCCGATCACCGCCACGCGTTTGCCCTTCAAGGAATAGTCGTGGTCCCACTGCTGGGAGTGGAAACGCTTGCCCTTGAAGTGCTCCAGCCCCGGTATATCCGGCAGCGCCGGGCGCGACAGCCCCCCCATGCCCGATACCAGCACCCGCGCGCTCACTTGGCGACCATTACTGAAGCTCAACTGCCAGCGTTGTTGCCGGCCATCGAACACCGCGCGCTCAAGGCCCATGCCGAAACGCAGGTAGGGCGCCAACCCGAAGCGCGCCGCGCAGTGTTCCAGGTAGGCGCGGATTTCCGCTTGCGGCGCGAACTGTCGTGTCCAGTCCGGGTTGGGCGCAAAGGAAAACGAATACACATGAGACTGCACATCGCAGGCGCAACCGGGGTAGTGATTGTCCCGCCAGGTGCCGCCGAGGGTATCGGCCTGCTCGGCGACAAAGAAGTCAATGAACCCCGCTTCCTTGAGCTTGATGGCCATACACAGGCCGGCAAAGCCCGAGCCGATGATGGCGATGTCGATGGAATCAGTGTGGGCATTCATAGGCGGTCCTTCATGGGCATCGGATGTGCTCCTGTTTTTGTTGTGTCTTTAGATAGAACACCATTGCAAAGGAAAATTGAATTAATTATTTTAAAAAATATTTTAAATAATCTACCTGAAAATATCGCCTACGCTAGGACCTTGTTCCTTATGTGCGACTTGTCCGACGGACGAGCGTAGTACGCACGCCGTTCAGGTCCAGGGTGTGGACGTTGGCCGAGGCCTTGACCAATTCCGGTCAGGTCGCCGGCAACAGGGAAGCTGAGGACCGAGCTATGGCTGTGCAATGGTTGATTGTGGCGGGTGTACTGGTGGGGGCGAGCGCCGTGTTGTGGGGCTTCAGCACCTGGATGACGCGGCGCATCGAAGCCGCTGTCCCCATCAACGGGCGCTTCGTGGAGGTGGAGGGCGAGCGCTTTCATTATGTCGAAGAGGGCAAGGGCCCGCCGCTGGTGATGATTCACGGGCTGATGGGCAGCAGTCGCAACCTGACCTATGCCTTGTCCGGCCAATTGCGTGAGCACTTTCGGGTGATCACCCTCGACCGTCCCGGGTCGGGTTATTCCACGCGGCATAAAGGTACCGCTGCGGACTTGCCGGCCCAGGCGCGGCAAGTCGCGGCCTTTATCAACACGCTTGGCCTGGACAAGCCTGTGGTGCTGGGGCATTCCCTCGGCGGCGCGATTTCCCTGGCCCTGGCCCTCGATCATCCCGAGGCTGTATCGGGCCTGGTGCTGGTGGCACCGTTGACCCATCCCCAACCCACATTGCCGCTGGTGTTCTGGTCGCTGGCGGTGCGACCGGCCTGGCTGCGACGCTTTGTAGCCCACACGCTCACCGTGCCCATTGGCCTGCTGACCCGACGTTCGGTGGTCAAGGGCGTGTTTGCGCCGGACCCCGCTCCCGAGGACTTCGCCACCCAGGGCGGCGGCTTGCTGGGTATGCGTCCCGACAACTTTTACGCCGCCTCCAGCGAGATTGTGTTGGTCAACGACTACCTGCCTGGGATGGTCAAGCGCTACCCGCAATTGACCCTGCCCATCGGCCTTATCTATGGCGCGCGGGACAAGGTGCTGGACTTTCGCCAGCATGGCCAGGCCCTCGCCGACAAAGTGCCAGGCCTCAAGCTGCAAGTGGTGGAAGGGCGCGGCCACATGCTGCCGATTACCGCCACGGCGCGGGTGGTCGAGGCCGTATTGCACGTGGCCAAGCGCGTGCGCCCAGTGGAAACGGCCACGGTCCTGCATCCGCCCTTTGCCTTGGCGAACAAATAATCGTGGCCCTCATTGTGGGGCGAACGTCGCAAATGCTTGCCCTAGAGACCTGACTAAACGGCTGAAAAAGAGACTGCTCGGTCACGCCCAAAAGGCCTTGAAAAAGTAGTTGACGACCTAACGATTCCGCGTTATTTATTTAAAAAAAATATTTCAATATTTATTTTGAAATGATTTTTGAAATGCCTAAGAGCGAATAACAATGAAAAAAACGTCTTTTATCGCATGGTTGATTTCCCGGAGCATCCAGCGCTCCTTGAACCTGTTTTCCGCCTGCCTGCCCCGGAGGCTGCCATGAACCAGACTCTGGCAGCACCCAGCGTTTGGACCGACGGCAAGCGCCACCTGTGGTGGTTGGGCATCATGCCATTGGCCACCCCGCTGTTGTCCGGCGCGCTCGCCATTACCACCGGCATCCAGCAACTGTGGTGGGTGGGTGTACTGGTGATCTTTGGCCTGATCCCCCTGATCGACGGCCTGCTCGGCGAAGACGTCAGCAACCCGCCCGAATCTGCCGTCAACCACCTTGAATCCCAACGCTACTACCGCTGGATCGTCTACACCGGCGTGCTGTTCGTCATCTCGTCGGTGGTCATTACCGGTTGGCTGGCCGCCGGCGGCATCGACTGGATCATCCAGGGTGGCCTGCTGCACGCCACCGCCAACGTCGAGCCTTCCAGTTGGCTGGCCCACGCCGCCGGTTACATCACCGACCGTGCGCAACTGCATGGCGAACCGAGCTGGTTTACCTACCTGGGCATGGCCATGTCGACGGGGGCCGCCACCGGCATTGCCATCAACACCGCCCATGAACTCGGGCACAAGCCCAATGCCCTGGAAGTGTTCCTGGCCAAGGTCACGCTGGCACCGACGTTCTACGGGCACTTCTACACCGAACACAACCGTGGCCATCACGTGCGCGTCGCCACGCCGGAAGACCCGGCCAGCTCACGCCTGGGTGAGAGTTTCTGGGCCTTCCTGCCGCGTTCGGTGTGGTTCAGTGCACGCTCGGCATGGAACCTGGAGCGCGAGCGCCTGCGCAAACTCGGCCTGCCGGCCTGGCATTGGAAAAACGCTGTACTCAGTGCCTGGATGTACAGCGTGGTGTTGTGGGGCGCGATGATTGCCTGGCTGGGGGCGGCGGTGATTCCGTTCCTGATTATCCAGGGCATTTACGGCTTCTCGTTGCTGGAAGTGGTGAACTATGTGGAGCACTACGGCCTTAAACGTCAGAAGTTGCCTAACGGTCGTTATGAGCGTTGTTCGCCTCGGCACTCCTGGAACAGTAACCGGATTGTCACCAATATCTTTCTGTTCCAGTTGCAGCGGCACTCCGATCACCATGCCAATCCCACGCGTAGTTATCAGTCATTGCGCCACTTCGAGGAGTCACCGCAACTGCCTTATGGCTACGCGAGCATGATTGTCTGGGCGTATGTGCCGTACTTGTGGCGGCGGCGCATGGACCATCGCGTCCTTAATCACTATGCCGGGGATATCACCCTGACCAATCTTCAACCTTCACAGCGTTTGAAGTACCTGGAGAAGTACAGCGGCAGTGCCAAGCCGTTTTGATCTGAAGTAACACTTAGTTTTGTTGTGTGCTCGGGGCCTGATTGCCGCGCAGGATTTTATCGCCCAGAGAAAGTGCTTTGACCCGAACAAAAATAATTAAAGGGAAGGACGTACACCATGCAAACACCTGCCAAGTTCACCACCCATATCGTATTGGCCGCGTTGGGCCTGATCGCCTATCAGCAGGCTCAGGCCGCACGCATCGAACCGGCCGGCAGCGCCTTTACCGCCCAAGGCCCGATCAGCTTTTCCAAAGGCGCGCTGATCAGCGCCGATTGCACCATCAAGGTGGCCGGCAAGGTCGCTGCGGATGGTTCCTCGGTCAATGTCGACAAAGTCGACTTCGACGGCGGCCTCAAATGCAGCCGGGTCGAAGCCATCAACTTGCCGTGGATACTGGTCGCCAAAGATACCAAGAGCGGTTCCATGTCGAAGATCAGCGTCGATGTTCACGCCTTCGGCCTGGGCGGCAAGTGCGGGCCTTCTACCGCCGATGGCACCTGGGATAACGCCACCGGCAAGTTGGAAGCGGCCAATGTACCGATTGGCGAAGACTGCAAGATCAAGACGGTGTCAATCAAGATGCCACCGAACTTCAAAGTTGTTGAATAACGTGCTGCGGTAATTGAATTGAAATTTGGCTGGAAAGGGAAGTTCTGCAGTTTCACCGTGACCTCTCGTTCATGGCCATTACCCCTGGCGAAATGAATTCGCCATAACATGTGAGGAAAAACAATGAAAAGTTTGAAAACCCTCGTATCGTTGTCTGCTTTGGCTGTTTGCATGGGTGCTGCTTCGATGGCGAATGCAGTGAGTATCGCTCCGGTCAGCAGTAATTTTTCCGCGTCCGGTTCACTTACTGTGAAGTCACCATCCTCTTTTCAGTTGCCCATTACGTGTGACGTGAAGTTTGATGGTTCTGTAAACAATGTGGGAATTGCGAGTATCACCAAGGTCACCGTGTCGGGTAGCAACAACCTGTGCAAGCTACCTCAAATCACGGGTGTGCCATGGACGCTGACTGCTACATCCCTGAGTGGTACTTCAGGCAGCGGGAATGTCACCAACGTCGGTTACACCATTCCTGCCAGCGTGTTGTATCCAGCGTCCAACTGCGGTCCATCGACCGTCACGGTGGCCTACAACAACAGCACTGGCGTGTTGACCACCAGCCCTACAAGCCAGCCTCTTGGTTCGTCCTGCACCCTTCAAAGCCTGAGTGTAACGGTGACCACATCGCCGCTGCTGCAGATCGTTCCTTAATCGTCCCGCAGAGCACTCTGGGCTGATCACCCACGGCAAAGACAGGTGCCTCGCAAGAGGCATCTGTTGCGACAAACCATCGGTATTTACCCGCTGGGGCGGTATAAAAACAATAAGGAGTGGAGCATGAATAATAAGAAACAACAGGCACAAACATTCCTGAGCCTGGCATTGCTCAGCGGGTTCATGGTGGCTGCCGGTTCGGCCCAGGCGGGAGCGTTCATGACGCCGACGACAAACGCTGCCGGCTGGGGTCGCGCATTTGGTGGTGGTTCGTTGTTCAAGAACGACCCGTCATCGGCCTATAACAACCCCGCTGCCATGGCATTTATCGACAAGAACATTTCCCAGTTCACGCTCAATTACGCAAATATCGATATCAAATATAAGGGTAGCGCGTACGACTACTCTGGTCGGCCTACGTCGGCCACGGTTTTGGATCCCAACTTCAATCCGATCTACGACACTAGAACGGGAGATGGGGGCCAAGCGGGTTTTGAGGCATGGGTGCCTACCGGCTTCATGGTCATGCCAATTAATGATCGCCTGAACTTCGGCCTGAGTCAGGTGGTCCCCATGGGGGCGAGGACAAGCTACGACAATGATTGGAAAGGCAGGGACTTCGCGGTTGATACGAAGATCGAGACGGTTGCACTGACTGGCTCGCTGTCGTTTAAAGTCACTGACGAATTCTCCGTTGGGGGCGGTGCGATTCTTCAGCACACCTCTGGTTTTGTAAGCCAGAACGTCGACTTGTTTGCCGCAGCGGCACAGTCTGCGGACTTCGGTTTTACTCCCTTTGCTGCGGGTCAGGGCTTTTCGTTGATGCGCGTCAAAGTCGACAATACATCGCTGGGCTGGTTCGCGGGTATCGCCTGGAAGCCGACCAGTCAGGACACGCTGGGCTTGAATTACCACGCGAAAATAAAGAATAAGTTAGAGGGTAAATACAATATCTACGCCGACGAACAATCTCGGTTACTCATGACCACGCCTGTTCTGGACGGTAAAACCCTGGTAGAAATGGCCTACCCAGGCCTGCACCTCTACCCCGATGGAGCCAAGGCCTCTACCCAATTGGATATCCCGGCTACCGCATCCTTCGATTGGGTACATCAATTCAATGATCGTTGGGGTGTTGGCTTCAGCGCGACTTGGACGGATTGGTCATCGTTCAAAGCGCTGACCCTCAAGTCCGAAGGCAGCACCATTGTTTCGATTCCCTATCGCTACAAAGATGCATGGCAATTCTCGTACGGCACCGACTACAAATTGACTGACGACTTTACCGTGCGTGGCGGTGTTTCTTTTGACCAGACGCCTACGCCGGACGCCACCCGTGACCCGCGTATTCCGGACGGTGACCGCACGTTCGTGTCCCTGGGTTTCGGCTACAAAGTCAGTGCAATACCAGGCTTGAGCGTCGACGGTGCTTATTCCCATCAATTCGTAGAGACCGTCAAGCTGAGGACTAAAAACGTGGATCGCCTTGGAGGGGCCAGCCTCGATGGCAAGTCGGAGGCGCGTGGTGATGTGGTTAGCGTATCTGCGACTTACGAGTTTTGATCCGGCTACATTCATATTAGCCAGCAGTTAGCGCATCTTTCTGTTGTGCTGCATATGGATGATGCATCGACGGGTTGCCCGCGCGACCCGTTCCGATTTTCTCATCCCATCAACCCATCAGGCTGACCCATTCAGCCGCCAATTTTTTCGCCAAAGCATTAAATAAAAATTTCAAAACAAAATTTGAATTTAGCTTTCCAAGTTTGTAGTGTGGCTTTACGCCGCAGGTCAATCCGACCTTCCGCACGTAAACCACGCCCTGAATCGAGTAGAGGTATCCCATGGTTATCTGGTTATTGGTGGGTTTCGCAGCTGCGATTGCCCTGGCGTATCGACAAGCCGCCGCCACCTTGTGGTTGGGCGCTGGCTTGGTCTGGTTGGCGATTGGTTACCTGTTCAACGTAGTGGTGGCTTTCGGCGCCACAGTCGCAGCAGTGCTGGTGGTGTTACCGGCGCTGTTGATGACCCTTAAACCGCTGCGCCGCACGCTGTTGACCAGCAAGGCCCTCAACCTGTTTCGCACGATCATGCCGGCGATGTCCGACACCGAACGTGCCGCTATCGAGTCCGGCACGGTGTGGTGGGACGCTGAGCTGTTCAGCGGCCAACCCGACTGGCAGCGCCTGCTGCAAGCGGCCCCGGCGAGCCTGAGCGCCGAGGAGCAAGCCTTCCTCGACAATGAAGTGGAAACCCTGTGCGACATCGCCAACGACTGGGAAACCACCCAGGTCTGGCAGGACATGTCCCCCGAAGGCTGGCAGTACACCAAGGACGCCGGCTTTCTCGGCATGATCATTCCCAAGCAGTACGGCGGCAAAGGCTTCTCCCACTACGCCCATTCCCAGGTGGTGATGAAACTCTCGACGCGCTGCTCGGCGGCGGCGATTTCGGTGATGGTGCCCAACTCCCTGGGCCCGGCCGAACTGCTGCTGCACTACGGCACCGACGCCCAGCGCAATTACTACCTGCCGCGTTTGGCGCGGGGTGAAGACATCCCGTGCTTTGCCCTGACCAGCCCGTATGCCGGCTCTGATGCCGGGGCGATTCCAGATCTGGGCATCGTCTGCAAAGGCACCCATGAAGGCCAGGAAGTGCTGGGGTTTCGCGTGACCTGGGACAAGCGCTATATCACCCTGGGGCCGATCGCCACCGTGCTTGGCCTGGCGTTTCGTGCCGAAGACCCGGACGGTTTGCTGGGGCCGAAAGGTTCGCTCGGCATCACCTGCGCCCTGATTCCTACCTCCCACCCCGGCGTGAACAGCGGCCGTCGCCACTGGCCGCTCAACGCGGTGTTCCAGAACGGTCCGACCACCGGCAAGGATGTGTTTATCCCGCTGGAATGGGTCATCGGCGGCCGCGAGCAAGTCGGCAACGGCTGGCGCATGTTGATGGAGTGCCTGGCCGCCGGCCGGGCGATTTCGCTGCCATCGGCCAACGTCGGCCTCGGCAAGGTCGCGGTGCGCGGTACCACGGCCTACGCGGCGATGCGTAAACAGTTCGGCCTGCCCATCGGCAAGTTCGAAGGCGTGCAGGCGCCGCTGGCGCGTATGGCCGGGCACCTGTATGCCTGCGATGCGGTGCGCAAGGTCTCGGTGGCGTCCCTGGATGCCGGTGAGAAACCCTCGGTGATCTCGGCCATCGCCAAGTACCACGTCACCGAACGCGCGCGAATGATCGTCAACGACGGCATGGACATTGTTGCCGGCAAGGGCATCTGCATGGGCCCCAATAACTTCCTGGCTCGCGCCTACCAGCAAAGCCCCATCGCGATTACGGTGGAAGGCGCGAACATCATGACGCGCTGCCTGATCATCTTTGGCCAGGGCCTGATCCGCTGCCATCCCTATGTATTCCGCGAAATGGAAGCCGCCCGCAACCCGGACCGGCGCAAGGCGCTGGAAGCGTTCGACAGCGCGATGTTCGGCCATGTGAGTTTCGTGCTGGCCAACACCGTACGTGCGGCGGTGCATTCTCTGACCGGCGGGCGCCTGATTTCCGTACCGGCCAAGACCGACCCCGCGCTGGCGTCCTACTATCGCCAGGCCAATCGTCTGTCGGTGGTGTTGGCGCTGGTCTCGGATATTTCCATGGGCGTGCTGGGCGGTGCCCTCAAGCGCAAGGAAAGTATCACCGGGCGCTTGGGCGATATTCTGTCGCAGCTGTACATCCTGTCTTGCGTGCTCAAGCGCTTTGAGGACGACGGCCGACCCCAGGCAGACCTGCCGCTGGTGCACTGGGCGGCACAGGACGCGTTGCTGCGTGCCCATGAAGCCCTCGCCGAAGTGCTGGATAACTACCCCTCCACAGCGGCGGCTGTGGTGCTGCGAGGTTTGACGTTCCCGTTGGGTATCCCGCTGCGCAAACCCTCGGATCACCTGCTGGCCCAGGTGGCCGATGTGGTGCAGACCCCCGGCGAAACCCGCGACCGCCTGCTGGCCAATTCCTACATTCCACGCCCGGAAATCGACAAGCTGGCCTACGGCGAATTGGGCTTTCGCCTGTTGCCGCAGGTGGAGCTGATCGATGCCCGGCTCAAGCCGGCCATCAAGCAAGGCCTGCTCGAACCGATGCCGATCTCCACCACGGCCTTTACCGGCTGGCGCGTCAAGGCACGGGCGCTGGACCTGATCAGCGACGACGAAGATGCCTTGCTGGCGCGCTATGTGGAATACGCCGAGCACGCTATCCAGGTGGATGACTTCCCCCAGGACTTCGGTTTGCTGGAGGCGTTGCAGCAGCGCAAACAGGCGCTGGAACCGGCGCCCAAGCGCCGAACCGCCCAAGGTGAAAACGCCTCGGTCAACTAGGACAAACGCGGTCAGTGTGGGAGGGGGCTTGCTTGCTCCCGATAGCAATCCATCAGTCGCCGGCTCATTGGCTGAATCACCGCTATCGGGGGCAAGCCCCCTCCCACATTGGATCGGGTTTACAAGGTCAGAATGTGTTGTGAGTGAATGCGGATATGAGTGACAGCTACCTATCGTTCGTCAATTCCCCCTGGGGCCGTCGCCTGGCCCAGGCGGTGGGCTTGCCTCAGCCCGTGCCGTTGCAGCGCCATCGCAGCGGCCAGCCAGGCCTGGTCAACCCGGTGATTGTCGCCGGGGCAGGGCGCCTGGTTGCGCAGGTGCAACAGGTTTTCAGCGCCACCGACACGGTCACCGCCACCCCGGCGACGCTAAAGGCGCCGTCCACGGTCAAGGTGCAGGGCGCGGTGTTCGACGCCAGCGCTGTGGTCGACCTGAAACAGCTGGATGAGCTGTACGAATTCTTTCACGCCAACGCCAAACGCCTCGGCCAGCACGGTCGCGTGGTGGTGTTGGGCACGGCGCCCGAACACTGCGCGAACTTGCCCCAGGCCATCGCCCAGCGTGCCCTCGAAGGGCTGGTGCGCTCGCTGGCCAAGGAGCTGCGCCGCGCGATCACCGTGCAGTTGATCTACGTCGCGCCGGGTGCCGAAGCGGCGTTGGACAGCAGCCTGCGTTTCTTTCTGTCGCGCCGCTCGGCCTACGTCTGCGGGCAGGTGGTGCGGGTGGAAAAACCGGTGGACGGTCACCCCAGCGTCAACTGGGATAAACCCTTTGCCGGCCGACGCGCGCTGGTTACCGGGGCTTCCCGTGGCATCGGCCTGGCGATTGCCCAGGTACTGGCGCGCGATGGCGCCCATGTGGTCTGCGTGGATGTGCCCCAGGCCCAGGAATTGCTGCAACAGGCGGCCGCCAGTGTGGACGGTTCGGCGCTGCCATTGGACATCACTGCGACGGATGCCGCTGCACAGCTTCAAGCCCATGTCAGCCAATACGGCGCCTTCGACGTGGTGGTGCACAACGCCGGGATCACCCGCGACAAGACCATTGCCAAGATGACTGAAGCGGCCTGGCGCAGTGTGCTGGCGGTCAACCTCGAAGCTCCGTTGCACCTGAGCGACGCCCTGTTGGAATGCCAGGGTCTGAACCCCGGCGGGCGCATCGTGTGTGTGTCGTCGATCTCCGGCATTGCCGGCAACCTCGGGCAAAGCAACTACGCCACCTCCAAGGCCGGCGTGATTGGCCTGGTGCAAGGCCTGGCGCCGCGTGCGGCGGCGGCACAGGTCACGGTGAATGCGGTGGCGCCGGGATTTATCGAGACCCAGATGACCGCAAGAATCCCGCTGATGATTCGCGAAGCGGGGCGGCGCATGAACTCGATGTCCCAAGGCGGGCAGCCGATCGATGTGGCCGAAACCATTGCCTGGCTGGCGCACCCTGCATCGGGCGGGGTCAACGGTCAGGTCGTGCGCGTGTGCGGCCAAAGCCTGCTGGGAGCCTGAGTCCATGGACTACGTGACGCAGATCGTCGACCCACCGCCATCGCGCACGCGCCTGCTGCTGGACGGCGTGCGTGGCCTGCGCAAACCCAAGATCGAGGGCGCACCGCTGTTGCCCAAGGAGCGCCTGGTGCGCTCGGCGGTGGAATTGTCTGCTGCGGGCATTTCGGCTTACGGCCGCGCCTGTGGCTTTCGCCGCGAGCAGGGCGTGCCGCTGTCCTACCCCCATGTGCTGGCGTTCCCCCTGCACCTGATGCTGCTGACCCGTCCGAGTTTTCCGTACCCGGCCAGCGGCATGGTGCACCTGGCCAACCGTATCCGACAGCACCAGCGCCTGCATGAAGGCCAGGCGCTGCGCCTGGAAGTCTTTTGCGAACGCTGGGTGGCCCATGCCAAGGGCCAGGCGCTGAGCATCGCCACCCGTGCCTACAGCAGCGGCACCCTGGTGTGGGAAAGCGACAGCCTGTACCTGCGCCGCGAGGTGAAAGGTCCCGTCGGCGAGCCGTGGGAGGACGCGCTGGCGTTGCAGGAGGAGGGCCTGTTGCGCACCCAGCGCTGGATGCTGCCCGCCGACCTGGGCCGGCGCTTTGCCAAGGTCTCGGGGGACTTCAACCCGATCCACACCTCACTGATCGGCGCCAGGCTCTTCGGCTTTCGCCGCGCCATCGCCCATGGCATGTGGACCCTCGGCCGCGCATTGGCCGCTCAACAACCGCCCGGTGGCCTGGATCAGGCCCAAGCCCATTGCGACTTCAAACTGCCGATCTTTTTGCCCGGCCAGGTCGCTCTGTGGCAGCACCCCGTGAGCGGCCCGCGCCGCGAATTCGAAGTGCGCAATTTCGCCGGCGACAAACCGCATATGCGCGGGCTATTTGTCTGGAATGAGAGCCATCCATGAGTGACTACAGCTTCAACCCGTCCCCGACCCGCCGCGTGGCGATTATCGGCGGCAACCGCATCCCGTTTGCCCGTTCCAACACGGTGTACGCCCACGACAGCAACCAGGACCTGCTGGTGGCGGCGCTGCAAGGCCTGGTCGACCGTTACAACCTGCACGGCCAGCGTCTGGGCGAGTTTGCCGCCGGCGCGGTGATCAAGCATTCGCGGGATTTCAACCTGGCGCGTGAGTCGCTGTTGTCGACCACCTTGTCGCCGCAGACCCCGGCCTACGATGTGCAGCAAGCCTGCGGCACCGGCCTGGAAGCGGCCTTGCTGGTGGCGAATAAAATCGCCCTCGGCCAGATCGAGGTGGGCATCGCCGGTGGTGCCGACACCACCTCCGACGCGCCCATCGGCATCAATGAATCCCTGCGCCACACCTTGCTTGCGGCCAACCGCGCCAAGGGCATGGGCGACACGTTGAAGGCGTTGCTGAAGGTGCGTCCGTCGATGTTGTTCAAGCCACTGTTGCCGCGCAATGGTGAGCCGCGCACCGGCTTGTCCATGGGCGAGCATTGCGAAGCAATGGCCCAGCGCTGGCAGATCAAGCGCCTGGCCCAGGATGAGCTGACCCTCACCAGCCACCAACGCCTGGACGCAGCGTATAAGCGCGGTTTCTTTGATGACCTGATCAGCCCCCATCGCGGCCTGGCGCGGGACAACAACCTGCGCGCTGACGCCAGCCTGGAGAAACTCGCCGGGCTGTCCCCGGCCTACGACCGCCAGAACGGCACTCTCACGGCGGGCAACTCCACGCCACTGACAGATGGCGCCTCGGTGGTGCTGCTGGCCAGCGAAGAATGGGCGACCGCCAATGGCTGGCCGGTGTTGGCCTACCTGCGCACGGGCGAGACGGCGGCGGTGAATTTTGTCGACGGCAGCGAAGGCCTGCTGATGGCCCCGGCCTACGCCGTACCGCGCATGCTCAAGCGCGAAGGGCTGAGTTTCGCCGACTTCGATTTCTTCGAGATCCACGAAGCGTTTGCTGCTCAGGTGCTGTGCACGCTCAAGGCCTGGGAAGACGCCGATTACTGTCGCGAGCGCCTGGGTCTGGACGCGCCGCTGGGGGCCATCGACCGCGCCAAAATGAACGTCAATGGCGGCTCTCTCGGTTGCGGCCACCCGTTTGCCGCCACTGGTGGCCGGCAGTTGGCGGCGCTGGCCAAGGCCATTCACGAACGGGGCGGCGGTCGCGGCCTGATTTCCATCTGCGCGGCGGGCGGGCTGGGCATTACCGCCATCGTCGAAAAGTAGCGCTATCAAAAACAACAATAAGGAGACTGCCATGAACGCTATCAGCCTGGAACACACCGAACGGGTCTGGTTGAACGCTTACCTGCCCGGCGTCCCGGCAGACATCGATGCCGCTATCGAGGACTACCCGTCGCTGCGCGAGGTGTTCCTGGAGCATCTGGAGAAATTTCGCGAGCGGGTCGCCTACGTCAGCATCGGCACTGAAATGACCTACGCCGACTGGCAGGTGCAAGGCATTGCGTTTGCCGGCTGGCTACAGGGCCAGGGCGTGAAGAAGGGCGACCGCGTGGCGCTGATGATGCCCAACTGCTTGCAGTACCCGATCTGTTTGCTCGGCACCATCCTGGCCGGCGCGGTGGTGGTGAATGTCAACCCGTTGTACACCTCCCACGAGCTCAAGCACCTGCTCAAGGACAGCGGCGCGGAAACCGTGGTGATCTTCGAAAACTTCGCCCACACCCTGGAAAAAGTCATCGCCGGCAGCAGCGTCAAGCGCGTGGTGGTGGCCGCCATCGGCGACTTGCTCGGCACCTTCAAGGGCGCGGCGATGAACTTCATCCTGCGCCGCGTTCAAAAACAGGTGCCGGCCTTCAACCTGCCTGGCTCGGTGCGCTTCAACCAGGTGCTGAAACAGGGCCGCGCGCTCAACCACTTTCCGGTGGACATGCACCTCGACGACCTGGCCTTCCTGCAATACACCGGCGGCACCACGGGGGACGCCAAGGGCGTGATGCTCAGCCATCGCAATATCATCGCCAACCTGTTGCAGGCCAAGGCTTGGGTCGGCGACCAGTTGGACCAGGACAAACAGGAAACCAACGTCACCCTGCTGCCGCTGTACCACATCTTTTCGCTGACGGTGAATTGCCTGATGTTCATGTGCCTGGGCGGGCGCAACATCCTTATCGCCAACCCTCGGGATGTAAAACGGGTGCAGATGATCCTGCGCAAGGAACGCTTCAATGGCATCGCCGGGGTTAATACGCTGTTCAACGGCTTGCTGGAGAATAAGGAGTTCTGTGCGCGGGACTTCTCCGACCTGCGCATGGTGATCGCCGGCGGCATGGCCACGCACACTGCGGTGGCCAAGCGCTGGAAGGAAGTCACCGGGCTGCCGATCATCGAAGGCTACGGCCTTACCGAGTGCTCGCCGGTGGTGAGCATCAGCCCGATCAACATTGCGCGCATGCGCGAAATGGAGTTCACCGGCAGCATCGGCGTCCCGTTGCCGTCGACCTGGGTGCGGTTCATGCGTGAAGACGGCGAACTGGCCGAGATTGGCGAGCAGGGCGAACTGCAAGTGCGCGGTCCGCAGGTGATGCAGGGGTACTGGCAGCGTCCGAAGGAAACCGCCGAGGTGCTTGACGCCGAGGGCTGGCTGTCGACCGGTGACATCGGCGTGATGGACGAACGCGGCTATATCCGCCTGGTGGACCGCAAGAAAGACATGATCCTGGTCTCGGGCTTCAACGTGTACCCCAATGAAATCGAAGACGTGGTGGCGCTGCACCCGGGGGTTGGCGAAGTGGCGGCCATCGGGGTGGAAGATGGCGTGACGGGCGAGAGGGTCAAGATCATCGTGGTGCGCAAGGACCCGAAGCTGACCCAGGAACAGATTCTTGCGCACTGTCGGGAGTACCTCACGGGGTACAAGGTGCCCAGGTATGTGGAGTTTCGCAGTACCGAGTTGCCCAAGACTACGGTGGGTAAGGTACTGCGCCGAGCCTTGCGCTGATTTAAATGTGTGTAGGTGACCTACCTAAATGTGGGAGGGGGCTTGCCCCCGATGGCGGCCTCTGGGCCGACCATTTTTTTGGATCAGACCGAGTACATATCCGTTGCTGCGGTAACGGCGGCTATGGGTTCCGCCCTTACGGCGGCTCACTTTGGAAAAGCCCCAAAGTAAGCAAAGGGCTCTTGCCCCACCACTCGGCACCTCGCCTAGGCTCGGTGTGCCCGTAATCCGACAGTGATTTGGGGGGCCGCCGCCACGCGCCATCCATGGCGCGGGGCGGCTAAACCGGCATCCCTGCCGGTTTACCCCCCAAATCACTATCGAATTCCGGCCAGCGTGGTTAACGGGGCGCCTGAGATCAAGATCAAGATCAAGATCTAAAGCAAGATCAAGGGCGGCTCGCTTCGCATCGTGGTTAGCGTTGGCTAATACAACGTTGTGTAGATACCCATACTCATCGGGGCATAGGTATCTACACAATTTTCAGAGACTGGCGAGTTCCCCTGTGGCGAGCGGGCTTGTCCCGCGTTGGGCTGCGAAGCAGCCCCAAAACCAGCCGCAGTGGAGTGCCTGATACACCGCATTCGTCTTCATCATGGGCGCTTCGCACCCAACGCGGGACAAGCCCGCTCGCCACAGAGGTAGTGGGGCCTCCCTCCCACATGTTCAAACCGAGTTCACGTTGACCCAGCGCTCTTCACGGGCAGCCACGCGAATCGCCGTCGCCAACCGCTCCACCTCCCACGCCGCTTCAAAGTCGGTGCCATCCGCGCCCTGGCCGGCCAGCGCCATGATCAATTCCTGCACTTCCAGGGTCTTCAGTTCGTTGTAACCCAACTGATGCCCTGCAGCCGGGCTGAAGGCCGCGTAGCCGGGCAGGGCAGGGCCGGCCAGCAAACGCTGGAAACCGTCCTGGCCGACACGACACAGGCGCAGTTCATTCAAGCGTTCCTGATCGAACGCCAACGTACCCTTCGTGCCGCTGATCTCGAAACTCAGGTGGTTCTTGTAACCGTGCTTGAGCCAACTGCTGCTCACCGTGCCGCGCGCGCCGTTGGCGAAGCGCAGCAGGGCATGTACCTGGTCGTCCACGGCGATGGCTTTTAGCTCGGCACTGCCGTTGACGGCCGGGCGCTGGGCGTGGACGGTCTGGGTGTCGGCACACACGCGGGTCACGTCGCCCATCAGATAACGCGCCATCGACAGCAAGTGGCTGCCCAGGTCCGCCAGGGCGCCACCGGCGTGTGCCACTTCACAGCGCCACGACCACGGTGACGCCGGGTCGGCCATGAAGTCTTCGCTGAACTCGCCCTGGAAACTGATGATTTCGCCGAGGTCGCCCTTGGCAATCAGTTGCCGCGCGAGGCCGATCATCGGGTTGTGCTGATAGTTGTAGCCCACCCGCGTCACCACCCCGGCCGCACTGGCGGCGCGGCGCATGGCGTCGGCCTGTTCGAGGCTGACCGCCAGGGGTTTTTCGCAATACACCGCCTTGCCCGCTGCAATCGCCGCCATCGCCATGGGGTAGTGCAGGTGGTTGGGAGTGGTGATGGCCACGACGTCCACCGACGGGTCGTTGATCAACGCTTGCCAGTCGCCGTGGGCCTTGGCAAACCCCCAGGCCGTGGCACAGCGCTGGGCGCGTTCGGTGTCGGCATCGGCCAGGGCAGCCAGCTTGAGGTGTACCGGCAGTTCAAATACCGCCCGGGCATTGTTGAACGCCAAGGCATGGGCGCGGCCCATGAAGCCTGTGCCGATCAAGCCGATTCCGAGTTCACGCATAGCCGTGGTCCTTTGGATTATTGTTTTCAGGAAGGCTATTAATGGAATAAAAATTCCCATAATTCAAGATATGGAATAAAAATTCATTAATCAGCCTGGCTAATACCCTGCTATTCAGGCATGGCTAAACGCCGCCAGTTAACAAAAGATAACGTAGCACCGATTGTCAGACGATTCGAAAGCCCGATAGGATGGCCCCTGCTTCCTCCAGGCGCTCTAGATTGCAGGTTTCAGGGCCCGGGAAGGCGAGACGACCTAACAATAATAAATGGGAGAAAGGTCTATGAGTGAGCCTGTCATGGGTTGGGTTGTTTGCCGCCCACGCGCCGCACGCAGGGTTGCGTTGCTGGCCGCAGCGCTCTCGCTGTTTGGAGCTGTCGCATTGCCGACGGTCGTCCAGGCCGCCAGCGATACCACTTTTGCGATTGAATCCCCCAAGGCCGCCAAAGGCCTGATGATCGACGTCGTCCATGCCGGCAAGCGCCTGGTGGCGGTCGGTGATCGCGGGCACATCCTCTATTCCGATGACCAGGGCAGTACCTGGACTCAAGCCAAGGTCCCCACCCGGCAACTGCTGACGGCGGTGTATTTCGTCGATGACCAGCACGGTTGGGCGGTCGGCCATGATGCGCAAATCCTCGCCAGTTCCGATGGCGGCGCCACTTGGACCCAGCAATACCAGGACCTCAAGCGCGAATCCCCGCTGCTCGACATCTGGTTCAAGGACGCCAGCCACGGCCTGGCCGTCGGCGCCTACGGTGCGCTGATCGAAACCACCGACGGCGGCAAGACCTGGGAAGACGTCAGCGACCGCCTCGACAACGAAGACCAGTTCCACCTCAACGCCATCGCCCAGATCAAGGACGCCGGGCTGTTTATCGTCGGCGAGCAGGGCAGCATGTTCCGCTCCAGCGACGACGGCCAGACCTGGGAAAAACTCGAAGGCCCCTACGAGGGCTCGCTGTTTGGCGTGATCAGCACCGCACAACCGCAGACCCTGCTGGCCTACGGCTTGCGCGGCAACCTTTACCGTTCCACGGATTTCGGCAGCACCTGGGAACAGGTCGAACTGAATGCCGCACGCGGCGCCCTGGAGTTCGGCTTGTCTGGGGCGACGTTGCTGGAGGACGGCGCCATCGTGGTCGTCGGTAACGGCGGCAGCGTGGTGGTCAGCCATGACGACGGCCAGACCTTCAGCGTGTTCAACCGCCCGGACCGCATTTCGTTGTCGGCCGTCACGGCGGCAGGCAATGGCAACTTGATTCTGGTCGGGCAGGGCGGTGTTCGTGTGGCCGCGCCAACCGGCGCTGAACCGACAAAACAATAAGAAGGCGGGCAAAGAATGAGCAGTCATCACAACGATAAAGCGACCTTTCTTGAGCGCCTGATCTTCAACAACCGCCCGGCAGTGATCGTCATCTGCCTGCTGGTGAGTGTTTTCCTGTTCTGGCAGGCGACGTTGATTCGCCCGTCCACCAGCTTTGAAAAGATGATCCCGCTCAAGCACCCCTTCATCGAAAAGATGATGGAGCACCGCAACGACCTGGCCAACCTGGGCAACACGGTGCGTATCTCGGTGGAGGCCAAGGACGGTGACATCTTCACGAAGGAGTACATGGAGACCCTGAGGCAGATCAACGACGAGGTGTTCTACATCTCCGGCGTCGACCGTTCGGGCCTCAAGTCGCTGTGGAGCCCCAGCGTACGCTGGACCGAAGTCACCGAAGAGGGGTTTGCCGGCGGTGAAGTCATCCCGCAGAGCTACAACGGCTCGGCGCAAAGCCTCGATCAACTGCGCAACAACGTGCTCAAGTCCGGCCAGGTCGGGCGTCTGGTGGCCAACGACTTCAAATCAAGCATTGTCGATATTCCGCTGCTGGAGTCCTACCCGGACCCACAGGACCAGGGCAAGTTGCTGGCCCTGGATTACCGCAAGTTTTCCCATGAACTCGAAGACAAGATCCGCGACAAGTTCGAAGCCCAGAACCCCAACGTCAAGATCCACATCGTTGGCTTCGCCAAGAAGGTCGGCGACCTGATCGACGGGCTGGTGATGGTGGTGCTGTTCTTCGGCGTCGCGTTCGTCATCACCCTGGTCCTGTTACTGTGGTTCACCAATTGCCTGCGCAGCACCATTGCGGTGTTGAGCACCACCTTGGTGGCGGTGGTCTGGCAGCTCGGCTTGATGCACTTCTTCGGCTTCGGGCTGGACCCGTACTCGATGCTGGTGCCGTTCCTGATCTTCGCCATCGGGATTTCCCACGGTGTGCAGAAGATCAACGGTATCGCCCTGCAATCCAGCGAGGCGGACAACGCGCTGACGGCCGCGCGGCGTACTTTCCGGCAACTGTTCCTGCCGGGGATGATCGCGATCCTCGCGGACGCCGTGGGCTTTATCACACTGCTGATCATCGACATCGGCGTGATCCGTGAGCTGGCCATCGGCGCGTCCATCGGCGTGGCGGTGATCGTGTTCACCAACCTGATCCTGCTGCCGGTGGCGATTTCGTATGCGGGCATCAGCAAGCGTGCCATCGCCCGGAGCAAGAAGGACGCGCACCGCGAACATCCGTTCTGGCGCCTGCTGTCCAAATTCGCCAGCGCCAAAGTCGCGCCGGTATCGGTCCTGCTCGCGCTGGTCGCCTTCGGCGGCGGCCTCTGGTACAGCCAGAACCTGAAGATCGGTGACCTCGACCAGGGCGCGCCGGAACTGCGTCCGGACTCGCGTTACAACAAAGACAACAACTTCATCATCAGCAACTACTCCACCAGTTCCGACGTGCTGGTGGTGATGGTCAAGACCAAGGCCGAAGGCTGCTCGCGCTATGAAGCCATGGCGCCCATCGACCAGTTGATGTGGAAGATGCAGAACACCGAGGGCGTGCAGTCGGCGATCTCGTTGGTGACCGTGTCCAAGCAGATGATCAAGGGCATGAACGAGGGCAACCTCAAGTGGGAAACCCTGTCGCGTAACCCCGATGTGCTGAACAACTCCATCGCCCGCGCTGATGGCCTGTACAACAACAATTGCTCGCTGGCGCCGGTGCTGGTGTTCCTTAACGACCACAAGGCCGAAACCCTCGACCGCGCGGTGCATGCGGTGCAGGACTTCGCCAAGGACAACAACAAGGACGGCCTGGAATTCATCCTTGCCGCCGGTAACGCCGGGATCGAGGCGGCCACCAACGAGGTGATCAAGGAGTCCGAGCTGACCATCCTGGTCCTGGTGTACCTGTGTGTGGCGACCATGTGCATGATCACCTTCCGTTCCTGGGCGGCGACCCTGTGCATCGTGCTGCCACTGGTGCTGACTTCGGTGCTGGGCAACGCGCTGATGGCGTTCATGGGCATCGGTGTCAAGGTCGCGACCTTGCCGGTGGTAGCCCTGGGCGTGGGCATCGGCGTGGACTACGGCATCTACATCTACAGCCGCCTGGAAAGCTTCCTGCGTGCCGGTTTGCCGTTGCAGGAAGCCTATTACCAGACCCTCAAGTCCACCGGTAAAGCCGTGCTGTTCACCGGTTTGTGCCTGGCGATCGGCGTGTGCACCTGGATCTTCTCGGCCATCAAGTTCCAGGCCGACATGGGCCTGATGCTGACCTTCATGCTCCTGTGGAACATGTTCGGTGCACTGTGGCTGCTGCCGGCACTCGCGCGTTTCCTGATCAAGCCCGAGAAGCTGGCGGGGCAGAAGGGCAACTCGTTGTTTGCGCACTGATTCCGTCAGCTGCGCAGAGACGCCCGATGTCAGCATCATCGGGCGTTGGTGATCAGGTGGCTGAAGGGGCGATGGCTAAAAACAGCTGATCCTGAGGCGGCATGATCAACACATACAGGATTTTCTCGATAGGTTCGGCCCCAGGCGACTGCTGGTTGCGTAATCGTGTTTGTACATGCTCTTTGAGCAGGTCCTTTTGCGTGTATTTACGCTGGCTGGCGAGTTTCAGATGGGCCCGGGTGTAGCTGGCTGGCGGTGCATCGGCGGTGGCGTAGTGAAAGTGGGCGTACCAGAGCACCGCCGGCGGCTTTTGCGCTTTGTCATACACGGCGTATTCGGTGAAGAAATCGCCGCCCAGGGTGGGCCGCTGCGGATCTGCCCGGCTGGTAAGGTTGATATCGATTTGTTTTTGCCCCCATAGATACTCGAGGCTTTCCAGGCTTGGCCACTGGCGTTTATAGGCCTCACTGCACACCCGCTGCGCCATGCGCTCCATATCCCTGGCGTGTGCCCGATAGGTGTCGATCAGGTCCTGCGCTGAAGGTTGGTTGCGGTGAGCGTGCGCGACTTCATCGGCGAGGTCGGTGAGTTTTTTCGCCTGTCCGGTGAGCAACTCGTCCCAGTCCGCGGGGTTGATGTCTTGCCGGGTAATGGGAGATTCCAGCTTCTGTTGTTGTGCGGTGATTACCCGTTCGATCTCTGTGCGTTGCCGGATCAGTTTCTCGCCCTGAGTCTTGAGCGTTGCCAGGGGGCGCATACTTGCGGCGGGCGCTGGTGTGGCTAGGGGTTGTTGGACTGTTTCTACCCAGCTGTCAGCATCATAGGGCTCGAACGAGGTCACGGTTTCACCGGTAAAGGTGTTGGTGATGATCAGACGTTCCTGAGGGTGTTGGCTGTCAGCAGGCTTCAGGTCACCGACCAGGTAGTTTCTTTTGCGGGTTTTGAATATGCGCTTTGTAGGCGCTTTCGGTCTGCGCAAGCTTGAAGACAACGCTTCGACCTCCAGTGCCTCTTGGCTGCGCACCACGCTTTCCAGCTCGTTTTCGGCCAGCATCCGCGCCTGCCTAAGCCCATTCATGAGGCGTTCGGAGACAGGGTGGACGCGTTCTGGATTGATAAACGTGAGGGCCTCAATGGCGCGCTCGTAGCTGCGGTATTTACCGAGGAGCGTGTCATATAGCATGCGCTGTTGATCGAGAGGGTAGCCGGTGCTGCTGCGTACTTCGGTGTGCGAAAGCAAGGTTTGGCTCAGGTTCGAATCGGCAAGATGTTCGATGTACAGCGCCTCCAGTGGCGGCGGCTCAAGTGCTGATAATTTGACCACTGCCCACGACAGCGGGATCAGCGCGTGGAGCTCCAGGTTCTCTGAAAAAAAGTGTTGGAGCGTGTCAATGTTTGCCAGCAACTCTTCACGAATCACACATCCTGCTACAGAGTCCTGTTCCAATAACTCAAGGGTGGTTTCCATCTCGCGGGAGCGAGCGGCCATACGGTGGATGACGTCTGCCAGTTCAATCGATCGGGTCACGTGTTCGTTGTACGTCCAAGGGCGCCCGCTCTGCATCTCAGGCAACATCCGTTGAATCAGTTGGCTCATGGGCTCGCCACGATCGGTGAATAGAAACGTCTCTGCCCATTTTTGCAGATGGATATGCAGGCGCAGTTGGTCCTCCCAGAGTGTTTTCAGGGTAGCTGCCCGGTCCTGCACGTGGCCACGAGCGCCTGCGTACTTTTCCAGGTCCTGTCCCGCCTTGAACAGTTCAATACGCTTGGGCAGTAACAGTGCGTACTGTTGTTCCGCCTTTTCCAGAGCAATTTCATAGCGCGTGCGTACCTTTGAATAGCTTGATATCTCTTGCTCGTGTCGAGCTTCAAGGGCCGGTTTTTGCGTGTCGGTGGCTTTATCCAGAAGGTTCCATACCAGTTTCAACGTGCTGATGTGTTGAAGCAGGGTTTTGCGCTCGCTGGTTAGCCCATCGAGCAATGCCCTGAACGCGTGCATCGCGGGGGTGATCTCCACACTGAGCACTTGAATGCGGCCCAGCAGTTGCTCCCTTTGGAGCCGATTCGCTTCACGTAAAGCCGCCACGCGCTTGGGGCCACCGCCGGTCAGTTTCAGCCCGCGGTCCAGGGTCCAGTGGCCGGAGCCATCGGTTCGCAGCTTGATCCCAGGGTGGTCGGGTTTTTCGGGGTCAATAATGAACACCTCGTCAAAGCCCGGGACGATGCTGACGCGAAACAGCAGGCCACCCACCGAGGCATGCCAGCGCTGGTTGAGCCTGAACAGCCCCCGTTGCGGGCCGAGCGCGACGGGTTCCGGGGCCGGTTCAGGCCAGGGAATATTGAACCCCAACAGTTTTTTCAGCAGGCGCGCCGAAGCACTGTCGCCGGCCAGTGAGCGGTCAATGTCCAACAGCGTGCGGCCACCACCGGGGGGCTCGGAGGGTAAGCCGACGATGCCCCGCTGAACCACGGCAGAGGCCGGGGGCGTTTGAGTGGGTGGGCGGCTCAATGGCCATTGTTCAAGGGCCGGTGGAGCCGGCTCATCGGCGACGGCGGGCTTTTTTGCTGCCTGGGTGGGCAAGCCGAAGTGGAGCAACACCATGCTGGTATTGAGCAACAGGTCGACCCAGGCAAGTTCCCTGGCAGTTGGGTCGTCGCTCTCCAGTGCCGGCACGTCTTGCTTGAGGCTTTGTGCCAGTTGCATGAACCAGCCCACGGCCGCCAACGGTCCGCGTACCAGCATCAACAACGTATTGAAGCCCAGTTGCATGCCTTCGAGGATTAACGCCCAACGGCTTTCAGCGTTGGAGGTTGAATCGCGGTCGGCCTGGTCCAGCAACTGACGCGCTTCGCACTCAAACAGGTACTCCGTCAGTTGGTTGGCATTGAGGGCTTGCAGAATCCGATCGTTGCTTTCATCTCCAGGCAGGGCAAGGGTGGCGGGAGGCGGAACCCTGGGCAAGGGATCGAACTCTGAACCGATCCCGCTGACACGCACGTAATGGGGCTCCTTGAACCCACCGTTGCTGTAGATAGACCGGGCGTCATCTTTCAACCAGGCCAATACGCTGTCCTGGAGCGCCCCAGGTTCGATGATGGCCGCCAGCAGGCTCTCCCGGTCGACGAATTCCATCAGCGACTGGCGGTATGCGGGGCGATACAGCAGACGCGGCCCCGGCTGCCCGTTGCGGGGCTCGATGATGAACATGTTCTGTACCGTATCCGCCCTGGCGCCGGGCTTGCGCTGAAACGCCAGCACGCGCATCACGACTTCATCGGCACCCGCCCAACGCTCTGTACTGTGGGCGCCGAGCACTGCGTTGACATAGCGCAAACCGCTCGGCGTCAGCCCGGCTTCGCCCTTTATTTTGTGCTCCAGGGCCAGGCTTTTCAGGTCGATGGGGCGTTGCTGGCAGAACAGGCGCTTGCGTTGTTGCGCCTCTGCTTCATCACTGAGCAGGCCCTGTTGAATGTAAGCCGGGTAATTGCGGCCGACATCAACGCGTTGCACCAGTTGGAGCAGGTATTCCGGGGTCAGCCAGGGTTCGATTGGCAGCCCTCCCGTGTGCTGCACTGTCATGCGCCCGGCGGGTGTTCCGCTGAGGTTCTTCAGGGCCAGGTCGACCAGGCTCATCGGGACGTTCTCGATATAGCCACTTTGCAACGTGCCCACGGGCACATGGAAGGTCAGGTGCAGGGTGTCGGCCGTGTAGGGCGAGTGGGCAATGTCCGTGCAGGTGCGCTCGCCATGCAGGGCGGCATTTCGGTCCAGGCACAGTTGATGGTCCAGGTGCCGGGTGGCGTAGGTGCGGATATCGTCCAGCCCGTCGAGGTAGCCTTTGCCGTGTGTCAGGCGCCTGAGGTTGGCTTGTTCGAGCAGGCGTTGATGAAAGGCAAAGCGGTCGGCAGGCGAGGCGTCGCGTAGCCAGTCAGGAAGGGCGGCCTGGATCGGCAGGCGTGTTTGGCCGGGCACGCGCGGCGCATGGCTAAACAGTTCGGCCGGATCAGTAAGGGCGTCAAACTGCGTCTCCAGTCGTTGGACGGTGCTGTCGGCGGGCAGGCGTATGCGAGCCAGCGCGTCCAGTTGTTGATTCAAGACCAGGGCGGCTTGCACCTCGAAAATATCGCCGTCGGGTTCGTACTGCCGCCAGGTGATCGTATCGGCGATCCATTGCGCTTGCATGCGCTTGCCCCAGGCTTCACCGAAAGCATCCAGGCTGGCATAGGACAGGATCTGGCCTGACAAGGCACACCAGAACACGCGGCTGCCGCTGACCACCAGGATATCGCTGGCCTGCAGCGTCAGCGTGGTATTCCCCCGCACCAGCTGGGTTTCCAGGGTGTACGCGTGGATAGCGTTATCGGGCCACGGCCGTTCGGACCTGGCTTCTCGGCTGGGACAGTCGGCCAGGGTGCTGAGTATTTGCAGTTGCTGGGCATCATCACCGGATTGGCGTACGGCCGAGGTGCTCAGCCGGCCTCGCAGCACACTTGCCAACCATTGCCAGCGGCTGCCGCCAGCATCGCTGTCCTGCTCCCAGTAGGTGGCCAGCGCGTCTTGCGCGCCGACAAACAGAATCAGGGGCAGCTCGCGTATCGCGTCTTCAAAGACACGCAGGTCATAGTTGCGCTCGCCATTGGCTTGAAAGGTGAGCCGGGTACCGGTTGTGTCGCTCAGGTAAGCGTCCAGTCCGTAGCGAAACGACAGGTCGGGAAAACTGCCGTCGGCAAGATGTTGGAGCGCCACATCCAGTAGCGGATGCAGACCTCGGCCGCTACCTTCGCGAGGTAGCGCCAGGCAAAGACCTGAAAGGGGAATGGATAACAGCGGCGGATAGTACTCTTCCAGCCTGCTGGCCAGCATTTGAGCAACAACTGAGCGCAGTGAGGGCCGCGTGGAAAATTGCGCAGCTACGACTTTTTTCAGCAGGTTTTCGGCCGGACTTGGCGGGATGACAGGCATGGACATCTTCCTTTACGTTGGATAAGTGAATGCCTTCGTAAAGTAAGATCAACAGCACGCCCGATGTGGTAGCCCGATATTATCGGAAGGCTTTATGGCCACGCGCGCGAGGTGGATCAACCCCGCGCGCGTAGTAACGACCAGGCATGCCAGTGCTTATGCGCGCTCGCTGTTAGTGGGATGTTCTGGCCTCAGGGTTCGAGCGACAAAAACCAGCGCTCGGCCAACGCCTTGCCGATCAGCCCACGGTGTACATCCACCACCGTCTGCGGGCTTTGAGCCTGGGCCAGTAACGAGTAGTAGCTCTGCGTTTGTTGCGCACGGGTTTTCAAGTGGGCGGCGGTGTAGCCAGCCTTGGGTGTATTGGCAGCCGGGTAATGAAAGTGCGCGAACCACAGCGGGTTGCCTTGCTGGTCATTCACCGCGTATTCCTGGATGAAGTCCCGACGTTCGCCTTTTAGTTGAAACCGTGCATTCCACCTGGACACGCTGACCTGTTTTTCGCCGATCAGGTATTCAAGGTTGCCGTGAGTCGGTGGCAGTTCCAGGCATCAATTGGATGCGCAGTGCCTTGCCGCGAGCGCTCAGGCGTCGCCCGGCTTCGCGCAGGTCGGTCACCAGCGTCTGGTCCGCGGCGGTGCGGGCGCTTTCGGCCTGGGCCTGAACCAGCCGGTCCAGCTCCGTGGCCAGCTTGTCGTAGCGGACCGCTTCGTACTGCAGGATCTCCTCAACCTCCTGCGGATGCTTGCAGATTTTGGTGTAGTCGTCGCCCCGACGCAGGTGCTCTTCAACCATCGCCAGCAGCTTGCGCGCCTTGCCTTTGACCAGGCCGAACTCGCGCGGGGCAGCAGGCGATTGGGCAGGCGTTGCTTCGACGAACTCGACCCAGTCGTCACCGTCCTGTGAGTACATTCCCAGCAGTTGGTCGTTGGCTTCGTCTCGCACCTCGACCATTTCCACGTTGCCAACGGGTTTCACCTCGCCGATAAGCGTGGCCTTTTTTCGGGTCCGAATAACCTTTTTCGCGGGTCTTCCCGTGACCGCGACAGGGCGCCGGGGTGGCCGTCGGCTGGTTTGCGCAGGCGGTTTGACTTCGCTGGCCAAACGTCGCGTGACGTCCTGGTAGAGCTCATCGAGCAAGGTGAACAGTTTGCTGTTGTAGCTCGGGTCCAGCACGCCGGCATCGACGATGCCCAAGCCCTGCAACGAATCGAGGGCGCGACCATAATGCTCCACCAGGCTCTCCAGCACACTCAGGCGATCACTGGCCGACAGCTCCAGGCTGTTGAGTTCACTGTGGGTGCGCACATGCTGTTGCAGCGGTTCGACAATGGTGTCCAGCGCAATGAACAGCGGATGCTGGATGTCTTTGACGATCAGCCGTTTCAGGCAGCGGATTTGCAGATCCTTGATGGCCAGGGCACTGATCTCGTTCGGTCGGCCCTGGGTCAAGCGTTTGAACACGTCGGCACCGGAGGAGCCGAGATTGAACAACTGCTCCAGATGACGATCCGTGGACTCAAGCCCGCGGATGCTGCGGTCATTGATGTCCAGCATCTGATGGAGGAACTGCCGATAACCCATCGGTTCGCTGAGCACCGCCAGGTACAGGGCGGCACCTTCACGGGTGAACCGAGGGTGGGCGCGGTAGAGCGCTCGCCTGTCTGCTTCTGCGATTACCACATGTTTGCGGGTGTTATTGATGGTGTTCTCCAAAAGCACCAGGGTGTTCTTGAGCGGCAGTGGAATGTTCAGCTCGTTGCGTTCTTGGGCGCTGTTGAGGATCTTCAGGTAATCGCGGGTCTGGGTTTTCAGGGCATCGTCGAAGTGCTTGCGCACGTTGGCCCGTTGCACCTCGCTGAATCGGGCATTCTGTTCGGCGTCTTCCATCGCGGCCTGGGCCGCGTCCACAGTGCGTTGCCGTTCCTGTTGGTTTGCCAGCATCTGCTCATAGTCGCCTTGCAACTCACTGATACGCAGGGCCTTGCGCTGGCGTTCGGCGGCAATCCGTTTGGGCGGCATGCCCCCGTGTAGCCGCAGCCGGGTATCGACGGACCAGACACCCTGTGCGTTGGTACGCAGGTAGGGGCCGCGCCGCTTGCTATCGGCACGGTCGACAATCACCACGCTGGCATCGTCGTCCAGAACGACCCGGAACAGGTCCCCCTCAATCTGGGCGTACCAGTGGTTTTCGATCAGGTACAAGCCTCTGCGTGGGCCGTTCAACACGGGCTGGGGCAAGGTGGGGGGCGTGGCGACTTTAAATGCCGCAAGGCGCATACGCTGGCTCGGTGTGAGGCGCTGGCGTGCCTGGGCGAAACTGAAATCCAGGGCCGTGCGGTTGTCGCGCGGCAGTTCTCCGGCCAGGGCCACGGTGCCTTGGCGGTGCTGCGGGGAAGGCAGGGGCGGCCAGCGCGAGGCATCACGTCGAGGTACTGGTGCGTGCAAAGCCCGTTGCCGGATGGCCGCGGCCAACGGTGGTCGTCGTGCCTGCACCGACGGGAAGTCCAGCAACGCCATCGCGACGCTGAGTAACAAGTCGATGGTGCCCTGTTCCCGGTCGAGGGGGTTCTGGCTGCTGAGGGCTTGGACATCGCGGGTAACGCTGGCGAACATGGTCAGTAACCATCCGGTAAGCATCGCCGGGCCACGCAGTACCGGCACCAACAGGCTGCCGAACAGCAAGCTTGCCCCTTCCATCAACACTTGCCAGCGGCTTTCGTTGTTGGACACCGACGCGCGTTCGGCCTGATCCACCAGCGCCCGGGCGTGGTCGCTGAACAGGTAGCGCATCAACTGCCCGGTCACCAGGCATTGCTGCAGTTCATCGTTGAGACCATTGCGGGCGAGGGTCGCCGGCTGCGGCGTGTGCAGTGGCGCGAATTCGTCGCCTTGGCCAAAGCGCACGTAATGGGGTTGGCGAAAACCGCCCCGGTCGTAGATTGGCCGCACGTTGTCGGGCAGCCAGGTCAGCACGCTGGTTTGTAACGCTCCGGGCTCGGCGATGGCCTCGAACAGCGCAGCACGGTTGGCGAACTCGCGCAGCGGTTCGGCATACAGCGGTCGATACAGGAGGTGCGGGCCACTCTCAAGATTTTGGTACTCGATGAGGTACATGGCGCTGACCGTATCCGCTGGGGCGCCTGGGGCACGCAAGAATGCCAGGTGACGAATCGCCACGGGATGGTTGTTGACGTGCTGGTCTGTACTCTCGGGCTGCATCAACGCGTCGACCATGCTGGCGCCTTGGGGCGTTACGCCGGCCGCGCCCTGGAGGCTCAGCTCCAAGGCCAGCAATGGCAACTGCACTCGCTGTTGATCGGTAAACAGGACTTCGCGTCGCTGTGCGTCAGGTGTGTCGCTCAGCAGTGCTTGTTTAAGCCGCAGGGGGTAGTGTTTGCCGATGTCGACTTGTTCGATCAAGCCATCACTGCCCGTGAGGTACTCCGCCGTCAACCACTCCGGCAGCATGGTGCCGTGGCGATGGGCAATCGACAGTTGGCCGCTGGGACGGGCGGACAGGTTATTGATGGCCAGTTCGGTGAGGCTCATGTTCACGTGCTCGACGATACCGGCGCCGCCGGGGTAACCGGCGGCCACCACGAACGTCAACATCACATCATCGGGATGCAATGTGGCCTGGGGCGCGGGGGCTGCGGCCCTGGCGGCCTCGCGCTGCAACGCTTGCTGCAAGGCGCGGACCGTGTAGGTGTGGATGTCGTCAATGTCACTGAGGAAGGTGCGTCCTTGCGCCCGCTGCTTTGCGCTGGCCAGGGCCAGGCTGTATTGCCGGTAACGGGAACGATCGGCGGGGAGCGCATCGCGCAATGGGGCGGGCATGAGCGCCCGCACGGTCCTGAGGTGCGGCAGGCGGTCTGGCGGGGCATCGATAAAGTACCGCCCTGGGTCGGTGAATTCGCGGTACAACGCTTGCAATGTCGCTGGGCTTTGATTCAGTGGCAGGTTCAGGTCGGCAAGATTTTCCAGTTGTTGGTTGAGGATGATCGCTGCCTGGTGGTCGAAGATCGAGCCCTCGGGTTCGTAGCGGTTGCAGGTGATTGTCTGGGCTTGATACTGCGCGCTGATGCGCTGTTCCCAGGCGGTGGTGAAGTCATCCTGGGACGTAAAATGTTCAACCCGGCCACTGGGTGTACACAGCAGTACTGGCGCTTGGCCGTTGATGACGCGGGTCAGCAGCAGGTGCTCAGGAAGCAGGCGAGCACTTTGGCCCTTGTTGTGAAGTGTGGTCTCGATACCGTAGGCCATCACGGCATGCTCACCGTGGCGTGCCATGCGCTGGGCGCGGTCTGGGGTAGTGGTGAGCTGATCGAGGGTTTGGCGGGCTGTCTCATCCAGCGCCGGCTGGCCGAGGGCGGCGGCCTGCAAGGTGCTCCTGAGCATGTCGCTGAGCCAGCGCCAGCGGCTGACACCATTGTCCGCGTCCTCATTCCAGAAGTGGATCAACGCGTCCTGCAGGGCAATCGGCAGGGTGGCGGGCAATTCCCGGATCACGTCCTCGATGACCTTCATGTCCAGCTTTTCTGCAGTGGTGCCCGGCAGCTTCAGGCGCTGGGGCGGAGCGTCGGACAGGTAATAGGCGGTGTCATTGACGTCACTGAAGTCCAGCGGGCCATTGCTGCACAGGTACTGGTAGACGACGTCTATCAAGGGTTGGAGTTTCCAGCCACCGGAGGGTTGTGGAATGGCCAGTTGGGTAAGGGACAGGTCGATCGCCAATGAGGGGTAGCGTTCATTGATAGCACGCAAGAGCAGAGGGCGGATGATTGTTTCCAGGGTCGCGAGGCCAGCAAATTGCTGGCTCACCACCTGGGCCGTCAGGTTTTCAGGGAGGGCAGGAGAGGGCATGGGTGTAAAAGTCCTTTTCTGGGGAACGCTGCCTGGATCAGGCGAGGTCATTTCAGCCAAGCATGGTGTCTGCGGGCGGGCCGCAGGCGGTAGCCGGCTATGGCCGGGCAACGCGAGGGAAGAAAGGCGTGAAGGATTGGCCTATCATCAGTGTCTTTCTTGCCAATGAATGACCCTGATGACTGCTAAGACCCTGCCGGCTGTACTTGCCACCAGCGACATGCTTGAAATCGATGGCCTGCATGCCTTTGACTTCAATCTCGATGCCCAGAAATTGCTGATCACCGCCATGGACGGCCGTGCTGAAAAACGCTGGGAATTCAGCCTGGCTCAGGTGCAGGCGGCCACATTCGACACCACCTTGCAAAGCTGGACCCTTACCGGTGATTCGGGCGAGCACCGCCTGATCTGCATGAGCGCCTTCACCGGCAACAATAACGACGAGGATGAAGCCGATGATGATGCGTAAATTCTGGCCCCTGTTGATGGCGGGCAGTGTCGGTGCGATGTCGGTGCAAGCCGCCCCGGCCGACACCTACGAACTGTTGGTGGGCAGCTACACGGCCGGCAGCAGTGAAGGTATCTACCGTCTGCAATTCGACAGCCGTACCGGTCAGTTCCAAGGCTCGCCGGTGCTGGCGGCCAAGGCAGCCAACCCTTCGTGGTTGACGGTCTCCAAGGACCAGAAGCACCTGTTTGTGGTCAATGAAAACGGCCCCGGCCAGAAAGACCCGGTCGGGCGCGTCAGCAGCTACAGCATTGACCCGCGCAATCATCAGCTCACCCTGATCAACCAGGTCCAGAGCCTGGGCAATGAGCCGACCCATTCCAGCGTGGCCGCTGACGGCCGTTATCTGTTCGTCGCCAACTATTCAGTGCTGGAAGATCCGGGTGGCAGCCTGGCCATTTTGCCGGTGGACGCCGAGGGCAAGCTGTCGGCACCGGTGCAGTTGAGTGGGCACCCCGCCAGCCGCGTAAACCCGGAGCGCCAGGCCTCCAACCATGTGCATTCGGTGGTGTCGGCGCCGGATGGCAAGTATGTGTTCGTGCAGGACCTGGGGGCGGACAAGGTGTTCGCCTACCACTACGACCCCAAGGTCAGTCACGAGCAGCCACTGACCCCGGCCACGCCGGCCTCGGTGCAATTGCCTGCGGGCAGCGGCCCGCGTCATCTGCTGTTCAGCGCTGATGGCAAACATGCCTGGCTGACCACCGAGATGAGTGCGCAGGTGGCAGTGTTCGACTACAAAAACGGCACGCTGACACAGACCCAGCTGGTCGACTACGCCGCCGGGCAGCCGGTGTCGGATAAAGCCGGCGCGGCGCTGCATGCCTCCGGCGATGGCAAATACCTGTATGTGAGCAACCGAGGCACGGCCAATCAGCTCGTGGTGTTCAGCATCGACCCGGCCACTGCACACCTCAAGGAAGTGCAGCGCCGCTCCGTAGAAGGCGACCACCCGCGTGAATTTGCCCTCGACCCGAGCGGCAAGTTCCTGCTGATCGCCAACCAGAAGAGCAATGAAATTGTGGTGGTCGAACGTGACCCCAAGACCGGCCTGTTGGGTAAAACCGTGCAGAAATTGCCGATCGATGCCCCCAGCGACCTCAAGTTCCTGGTGCGTCAATAAGCCACAGGCCCCGCAACGCGGGGCCTGAGTCTTTGTATTAATTGTATTAATAGCGGCTACTGTTTCAAAGCATTTCTAAGGTTCAACCCTCGGGCGTAAGTTGGGTTCCAAGGCCTTCCCCGGCCACCCAACCAAACGAACACAAGGGTTACCGACATGAACTTGAATCTCTTCTCCGTCATCGCTGCTTCCGCTGTTTCCGCCACCGTGGCTTTGCCTGCTGCCGCCAGTGTGGAAGTCACCGGCAAAAAATCCAGCACCAGTGCCTACACCCAGAAATACCTGCAACAAAGCGCCAACTTCTACGCTGCACTGGATCACAAGACCCAGCAATGAACGACAGATGCCGGAGATCTAATGTGGGAGGGGGCTTGCCCCCGATGGCGGCCTCTGGGCCGACCATTTTTTTGGATCAGACCGAGTACATATCCGTTGCTGCGGTAACGGCGACTTAGGGTTCCGCTCTTACAGCGGGTCACTTTTGGAAGAGCGCCAAAAGTAACCAAAAACGCTTCGCCCCACCACTCGGCACCTCGCCCAGGCTCGGTGTGCCCGTAATCCGACAGTGATTTGGGGGGCCGCCGCCACGCGCCATCCATGGCGCGGGGCGGCTAAACCGGCATCCCTGCCGGTTTACCCCCCAAATCACTATCGAATTCCGGCCAGCGTGGTTAACGGGGCGCCTGAGATCAAGATCAAGATCAAGATCAAAAGCAAGATCAAGGGCGGCTCGCTTCGCATCGTGGT
>JAEAMG010000187.1_pt1 | contig 97674 bp, 82 predicted proteins | sample 8958741 | NCBI WGS metagenome assembly JAEAMG01 (sample SAMN16933256, study PRJNA681125) | bioreactor sludge metagenome | isolation source: anaerobic bioreactor treating anionic surfactant - SDBS | place: India: Bengaluru | collected 2019-02-28
GCGTAAAATAAAAAACGTAAAATTTATTTACGTTTTAGAAAAGTAAAAACATAAATATTCTACGTTTGTTTATAATTTCAGCACTAAACAACTGACCAAAATTCTTGATAATGTGAGCATTGCTTACGGCAACAAGGATGCGTCGGATGTAGATCTGGATGAAGCCGGCAACTTGTATTACACCGGCTACGCCAAAAACGGGAGTGATAAAACAGGTACTTCGGTCTATAAAATATCGGCTGGCGGTGCAAGTTCACTCGTTGGGTCGGATGGATTTTTGAAATACGGTACACCTGTAAAATTAAAGTATCTGCACGGAAAAGTCTATCTCGGAGTAGTGGGCACAAGACCCGAAACAGGTTACAGACAAATAACTGTTTTGAGGCAGAAGTAGAAGAACGAATTTATGGGCACCGCTATTCTATCTGGTGTTGCTGTTAAGACACATGCATAGAAATATCGAAAGTGCTCCATGCCTTAAAAAAAGCCAGCGGCATGAGGCTGAGGCAACAACATAATAAGTTTTCAAACTTAAACTGAACTTTATCCACTGTATGATAGTTTGTTATAAATATAAAACCATGTCGTTAAGTTAAGCCTGAACTTCATACTTTCTGTTGAGAGCACGAAATTCTATGTATTCAGGTTACTTTGTTTCTCATATATTTTTGAATAATTAAATGAACACAAATGAAAAGAATTTTATTATTAATCGCACTTTGTGGTATTTTAACTACAGCAAACACCCAATCGTTCCAATTAGTGAAAAACCTTTACGACCAAACAGAAAGTTTGCTCTATGATTATGATGCCGGGATGACCTACTTTAATGGAAAATTGTACTTCACTTCCTATTACGGCGACATAGTGGTGTCGGATGGCACATCGTCGGGAACTCAGATTGTTTCAACTCTCGGAATGCAAAAAATGACTGCTTTATCGTTTCATAAAAACAGATTTGTACCAATGGGCAACAAACTGTATTACAAAAACAGAAGAAATGAACTCTGTGTTACCGATGGTACAAATAACGGAACGTACGTAGTGGCCGATATTCATCCAACAGATTCAACTAACCAGTATGGTGTGGCCACAATAATGGGTGCCACCAGCGATAAACTGTTTTTTGCAGGAAACGATGGCGTAAATGGTTTCGAGCTCTGGGTAAGCGATGGCACAGCGAATGGAACCCGAATGATAAAGGATTTCACTCCGGGCTTAGTCGGCTCTTTCGAAACGAGTTCGAGACATCATGTTGGAACAATAATCGACAATAAACTTTACTTTTTTGCAAACGACCGAACCAACGGATGGGAACCGTGGGTAAGTGATGGTACCGAAGCAGGCACATTTATGCTTATCAACTCTAACCCAAAGGGGCATTGCAGTGATTTAATGGCTAATTCGTGGGGTGGATACGGTGCCAGCGAAATGAAGTTTTTTTCGTACAAAAATGCTGTTTACTTTATTGCATACAGGGGAATTTACAAAACCGATGGAACAATTGCAGGAACAACCCTGGAGCTGAGTGGCGCTAATTACGGTGCTAATATAATGTCTTCAATGTGCGTTTTCGATAATCATTTATATTTCAATTACCTGAGTGGCGGAAATCGACAGCTTACCAAATCGGATGGCACGCTGGCCGGTACCGTTGTGGTGGGCACCATGAGTGGTTCAATGGTAAGTGGATTTCAGGAATTTAATGGCGAACTATATTTTCGGTGCAAAAAAGGTTCATCGTCCTACAATGATTATATTGCAAAATTAGCTGGTTCGAAGATCGACAGCCTTACCCGTACAACCAGTGGATTTTTCAATTATTCGGTTGATATTGTGCAGCCTATCGGGAATGACTTTCTCTACATGGGCGACTATTACAACCATGCTATTTACAGATACAACAACGGGGCTAACACCTTAGCAAATCCTGAATTTACAAGTACTTACGATAATTTGTTAAGCACGCCAATCGGAACTTTTGCCATTGGTACAAACTCAACTTATGGCTACGAACTCTGGAAATGGAGTGATACAGCCTCTGAAATCAACGAATTAAACGAGAATAGTGATGTGAAAATATTTCCAAATCCTGTCAGGAATATTATGAATATTGAATTGAGTAGTGATGCTAATATGAAGATATTGAACAGTGTGGGAGCAACAGTTTTTACCCGAAAACTAAACTCCGGCAACAACAGTATTGATGTAAGTTACTTAACAAATGGCGTTTATTATTTAACCGACAATAAAGGCAGTGTGTGGAAGATTATCAAAAATTAAAATCCAACTATGGATGGTTTTAATTTTTTGATTTGACTAATTGTAAAAAAAAATATGAATAACAATACAAATGATAAAAGCATGATTATTTGGTTTACACTCATATCATTTGTGGGGATACTTGTCACCGTTTTTTTTCTATATCGTGCAATGAAATACAAACAGCAGGCAAGAATCGCTTCTTTGCAGTTGAAGCAACAGAAGGAATTGACCAAATCTATCCTGGATACGGAAGAAAATGAGAAATCGAGAATTTCTGCTTCCCTGCACGACGGACTCGGGCAGTTGCTGAGCGTGATTAAAATGAACCTGCAGTACATGCAGTCGCAGGTTATTTCTTTCGACGAAAAAGTGATTCCTACTTACTACAAAACATTGGCATTAGTAGACGAATCGGTGAAAGAGCTCCGGTCGGTATCGAACGATTTGATGCCGCGAGCCGTTTATCGTAAAGGGTTGGCCGTGTCGCTTGCCGAAATTGTGGATAAAATTGACTACAACAGGCTTCGTGTTCATTTGAACGTTGAAGGCATCACGCCGCAACTGGATTCCAACATCCAGCTTATGGTTTACAGAATTATTCAGGAATGTATCAGTAACGTGATAAAACATGCCGATGCAACGAAATTAGACATTTCGCTTATTCAGGAAAACGATTTTTTGCATGGCACCATCGAAGATAATGGAATAGGTTTCGACAGCGAGAAGGGCACTCCTGTATCAGGGTTAGGTTTTGAAAATATCCGCACACGGATACTATTCCTGAAAGGAGAACTGGACATCAGCAGTCAGCCCGGAAAAGGTACATTAATAGCATTTCATATACCGGTAAAAAGGATAGAATTATGACAAAAAAAATCAATATTGCCATACTGGACGATCACCAGATAGTCATCGACGGCTTAAAATTGCTCCTTGAAAATGAGCCGAATATGAGCGTAGTTCTTGAAAGCACCAACGGATTTAAACTTCTGGAAAAATTAAAAAAGTTTCCTGAAACAATAGACATTTTGCTTCTGGACCTAATGATGCCCAAAATTGACGGCTACGAAACGGCATTGATGCTTCAGAATGATTTTCCGGAAATAAAAGTAATTATTCTTTCGATGAATAACGATGGGAAAATCGTTTCTAATCTCATAAAAAATGCCGGGTTGAGAGGTTTTTTATCCAAATCAGTAAACAAAACAGAACTTCTTAAGGCTATTACGCTCGTTGACGCGGGCGAAACTTATTTCCCGGTGGAGATTTTGACGGAAGTCAGAGCTTACGAAAAGCAGGCGCGTGAAGGTCAGTTACTTTCACTTACCGATAGAGAAATTGAGATTATCAAAATGATAGACAGAGGCCTCTCAAACAAGGAAATAGCAAGCCACCTTTTTATAAGCGACCAAACCGTATCTACACACAGAAAGAATATTTTCAGAAAAACCGGAACACGGAATGTCCCCAACTTACTCAATCTCGTGAAAAAATATCAGATCATTTGAGCCAAATCGCCCATTCTTTTTGCTGTAAACTGTAAGTATCGGATTTTTCAGTTTATTCAGAAAGCATAGCCGAAAAATAAATAAGCCCACATCAACATGCTTAGCCCGCTTGAGTCGCGTTTTATCATGGATGGCGAGATGCCCAAACGAAACAGAAATCCCCGGGAGCTTGAGGTTTATCCCACTGCGTAAGGAGTTATCCCTACTGCAGGAAGCCTGAGTATTGTGCGGCCGGTGTTTGGTTTTCAGCAATTTTATTGTTTGATATTTATTTTGTTTTCCCGACCTTGAAATCTAAAAAAAGAGTGTCGCCTTCAACTGTGCGTTTGGATTTTTCTAATTTAAAATATCCAAAAGCTATTTCTTTACACTACTGACCGACTAAACATCTGAGATTCTTCGCTACGCTCTGAATGACAATGCTTTGTATTAATTATGGTTGGGAGGAGGTAGGTTGGCGGCTTCGCCGCCATCCTACCTCCTCCCAAAAACCTAACTTGTTGATTGCTTGTCATTCCGAACGTAGTGAGGAATCTAACAAGTTAACAAATTAATTTAAACTATTTTTATCGGTCAGTAGTGAAAAAAAAATGAATAACAATACAAATGATAAAAGCATGATTATTTGGTTTACACTCATATCATTTGTGGGGATACTTGTCACCGTTTTTTTTCTATATCGTGCAATGAAATACAAACAGCAGGCAAGAATCGCTTCTTTGCAGTTGAAGCAACAGAAGGAATTGACCAAATCTATCCTGGATACGGAAGAAAATGAGAAATCGAGAATTTCTGCTTCCCTGCACGACGGACTCGGGCAGTTGCTGAGCGTGATTAAAATGAACCTGCAGTACATGCAGTCGCAGGTTATTTCTTTCGACGAAAAAGTGATTCCTACTTACTACAAAACATTGGCATTAGTAGACGAATCGGTGAAAGAGCTCCGGTCGGTATCGAACGATTTGATGCCGCGAGCCGTTTATCGTAAAGGGTTGGCCGTGTCGCTTGCCGAAATTGTGGATAAAATTGACTACAACAGGCTTCGTGTTCATTTGAACGTTGAAGGCATCACGCCGCAACTGGATTCCAACATCCAGCTTATGGTTTACAGAATTATTCAGGAATGTATCAGTAACGTGATAAAACATGCCGATGCAACGAAATTAGACATTTCGCTTATTCAGGAAAACGATTTTTTGCATGGCACCATCGAAGATAATGGAATAGGTTTCGACAGCGAGAAGGGCACTCCTGTATCAGGGTTAGGTTTTGAAAATATCCGCACACGGATACTATTCCTGAAAGGAGAACTGGACATCAGCAGTCAGCCCGGAAAAGGTACATTAATAGCATTTCATATACCGGTAAAAAGGATAGAATTATGACAAAAAAAATCAATATTGCCATACTGGACGATCACCAGATAGTCATCGACGGCTTAAAATTACTCCCCTTACATTCGACAAAGGCTCGTTAAAGCTTAGTGTCAGAATCTGTCCGTTGGTTGTAATGCCTGATAATGTTTCAACAATTGTCCAATTTTCAAAGTCGTTTGAGACTTTAATCTCGTGCACTGAATTACCTGTATTAGCTTGTCTAACATATAATTTGATGCTATCAACTAAAAATTTATCTTGTAAGTCCACCTTAATCCAACCAGTATTTCCGGGCGCACACCACAATGTGTTAATGTCAGCATCAAAAGCATTGACCGGAATCTCATCAACTGATGAAGCACTTGCAGTAGCAGGTTTATTCAAAGCTACATTTATACCTTTTATTTGCGCATTGGCTAAATTTACAGAGCAAATTCATAATTGCTGCGAATAGAATAAGTTTTTTCATTGTAATACCTCCTGAGTTTAATTTTACAAATCCTTGTTCGAAAAAAAGAGTAGTTTTAATCATATATTTTACATTTTAGTTTCCCATATCAATTTTAAAACCCCAACTTGTTCGCCACCACTGCCTGATAAACCGCACTATATCGTATTTCAGCCTTCGCACCCGAACCAAAGGCTTTTGCCAAAGTAACAGATTATTTTCCGATTGAAAACATTTTCAGGCAGAGCATACGACTCAAAAAGATATACCTATATTTAGTGACTTTGAATCAGAAAATCTCACACTGCAAAAACAGGAATAAGAAACAATCTGAATTCGCTGTCAAAGTTAAATTCAATTTTTCATTTTTCGATTGGTGTAAATCCTGATTCTGCACAAGTGTAAATCCTGATTCTGCAATAAAAATTACAGGGAAATAAGCAAAAAGGATAAATAGTACAAAAGTTTTGAAGGGTGCTGGTCGTTGTGAGTATATCCAACCAAAAAGATATGCTATTTAAAGCGGCAGGCATGGGGTACGTTCGACGGGATGATGACACACCAGTAAGAGATTTTCTTCGCGCTAAATTTAACAACAAAGCCTTACTAATGCCTGTAACGAATAGTTACCTACATTAGCAAGGCCAGTCACTTCTGAAATACAATTATTTGATTACAATTGGCATCCATGCCAATACAGTTCTTGGTTGTTTTAGCATGTTACTTCCGCCACTATACTCCGACCAAACGGTTTTGCTATCCAAAGCACTAAGCTTTGCATACATTCGACGGGTTTTTTCTAATCACGGCGGAATAATACTATAAGGAACCAACGGTCATGACTAAAGGGAATAACTGTGTTCCGATATGCTGCCGCTTGATTTTAAAACTGCCACAAACTTATAAATATATTTTTAACTTACATTTGTAGCTTAGCGGATTTAAAAATCCTTATAATACATTCCGACGGGATTCGGAATTACTCCCTATGGTCGTGACCTCTGGTTCCCGTCGAACCTGCGCCATTATTTGCTCATTTAAAGAATATATCCGTGAGGACTGGGGTTACCTGCTTCCGATATTTGCTTTGTGGAAAGTTTAGCCAGCATATTCAGTACCAGTTCGGCATTTGTCATATTGTCGCGCAGGTTCTCTTTCTTCAGACCCTTATACTGTTTGTACTCCCTGGCTGTTTTGTCGGCCCATGTTTTGTAAATAATGTCGGTAAGCGTTGCAAACTGAACACCCTCTTCCAGGCCTCTCGATTTCCATTCGTCGGTCAGGTCTTTGCGGATTTCAATACTTTTCAGGCGTTGATTTATCCAGCTATCAGAGTAACCCAAACGTTTGTAGTCCATCATGGCCTGCTCAATGGATAATTCAGGATCCTGCATTTGGTCTAACCTTTCTTTGGCTACCTGTGCAATCCACAGTTTAAAAGGCTCTGCTTTGGGTGAGGGGATGGATTGAATAAGTCGGAAAAGCTGGTCGGTATTTGCAATATCTGTTAGTCGCATTTTACCATCGGGAGCTTTCATTTTCAACTGTCCGATTTTTTCGGACAGTTCACTTCCCTCTAATTTTAGCTTCTTTTTCAGGTCGTTCCAGTATTTACGTGGACGATCAGTGTCTGTCAATACTTCGACTACATCCACTATTGAAAAATACCATTCTTCATTTTCTTCATCCCAAACGGTACGAACCTTCTTTTCATCAAACAGTTGAATTTGTGATTTCATAAGTAAATATCTTATAGATTATCCAATTTAAAGAACAATAATTTGGGTTGGTTTATCCTCAGCAAATATAGTGAATAATTTTCTCCTGAAACAAAAAAATGTTTCGCGTTCCGGGTTCCGTGATTTGAGATTTGAAAATTTGAAGATTTGAAGATTTGAAAATTTGAAGATTTTGCACTTCGGATGTGTTTCTCATTTAATCCCGCGTCCAACAGTCTTTTGCCTTGGTTTCGGGTTTCGGGTTTCGGGTTCCGGGTTTTGAAATTTGAGATTTGAAAATTTGAAGATTTGAGATTTGAAGATTTTGCACTTCGGATGTGTTTCTCATTTAATTCCGCGTCCAACAGTCTTTTGCCTTGGTTCTTGGCTCTTGGTTCTGAGTTCTGAGTTCCGGGTTCCGGGTTTCGGGTTTCGGGTTTTGAAATTTGAGATTTGAAAATTTGAAAATTTGAAGATTTTGCACTTCGGATGTGTTTCTCATTTAATTCCGCGTCCAACAGTCTTTTGCCTTGGTTCTTGGCTCTTGGTTCTGAGTTCCGGGTTCCGGGTTTCGGGTTCGGGTTTATCTCCCTTTGGTCGATGACCGTTGGTTCGGGTTTCGGTTCAACAGTTCAACGTTTCAACGCTTCAACAGTTTTTCGTTTCGGGTTCTGAGTTTTGAGAGATCGACGACTTTTGACCTTAGACAATTAAAAATTGAAAATTGAAAATGAAGAGCAGATCGGTTTCGCACTCTTACATTGGCATATTAGCAAATTGGCACATTCTCACTGTCTTTGCTCTTTTGTCTTTCTCTTGACTGGAGACCGGGGACTGGCGACTGTAGACTCTTTGCTCTTTTGTCTTTCTCTTGACTGGAGACCGGGGACTGGCGACTGTAGACAATTAAAAATTGAAAATTGAAAATGAAGAGCAGATCGGTTTCGCACTCTTACATTGGCATATTAGCAAATTGGCACATTCTCACTGTCTTTGCTCTTTTGTCTTTCTCTTGACTGGAGACCGGGGACTGGCGACTGTAGACTTATTACCACAATGATTATCTCAATTTACTCTGGTTCGTTTAATATAATCCGTTGGGCTTTCGTTGAAGTATTCTTTGAAACATTTCGTAAAATAGGATGGTGATGAGAAGCCAGTATCGTAGGCAATTTCTGAAATGGATTTTTCTGAATTAATCAACAATTGCTCAGAAGCTTTCAAGCGAATAATTCTTACTAATTCATTTGGCGCATAGTTTGTAAGAGATTTAATTTTCCGATACAATTGGACCCGTGAAAGCCCCAAACTCTTCCCTATTTCATCCACATTCAAGTCGGTATCAATAAGGCGTTCTTCAATTAACTTGCGGAATTTGGTAATAAATGATTTATCTATTTCGCCCACACTCTCCTTCCTCTCACCAAAAGTGAGGTTTTTTTGGAAGTAATCTTTAATTTTTTCGCGATTCTCAATTAACTTACGTACTCTGATCTTCAACAAGTGTTCATTGAATGGTTTTGGAATATAGGCGTCCGCCCCACTTTCAAACCCAATTGCACGTTGCTCGTCAAGAGAATATGCCGTGAGAAGAATCACGGGAATATGACTTGTAGATAGATTATCCTTTATTTTTTTACAAAGTTCAAAGCCATCCATTACATCCATTTGAACATCGCTTATAATAAGCTCCGGTACAAATTTCATAGCTTTCATCAACCCAATCTGACCATTCTGAGCTTCGATTATTTCATAACTATCCATCAATATACTCTTAATATAGACCCGTACATCGATATTGTCTTCCACTAAAAGCACTAATGGTTTATTTGTCTGCAAATTAGCATCTGTTTCGGTTTCATTATCAACATCCAGTATCATCATGTTTTCCTGACGGCCTACTAAAGATTTCATAGTTGGGTATTGCTCAACTATTTGAATTTCTTTTTGTTTGTAAGGAAAAAGCACAATGAATTTTGTCCCTTTTCCTTCCACACTCTCTAAAGTTATCTCACCATTATGTAATTCAACAAGTACTTTGGTTAAATGCAATCCAATTCCAGAACCCAGCACTCTGTCATCAACTTTGTAAAAACGCTCAAAAACGCTATGCATGTGATTCTCAGGAATACCAGCTCCATTATCTGAAACAGTTATTTGTGCAAATACCTCATTATTTCTCAATAATTTAGACAAATGAACCTCTATTCTTCCATTTTCAGGTGTAAATTTAAACGCATTAGATAGAAGATTATAACAGATTTTTTCCATTTTATCCGAATCAAACCATAAGGTGTAATCTTCATCTGTAGCTTTAAAAGAAAAATGTATGTGTTTCCTTTTCCCATATTCTACAAATGAATCACAAATTTCAGCAACATAACTTTTTAGATCGGTCAATGTGAAGAACATTTGCATCTTTCCGTTCTCGTATCTTCTGAACTCTATAATCTGGTCGATTAGTTTTAGCAATACATGAACATTTTTGCGCATAAGTTGAATGAGACGTTTTCCGTTTGGACTCAATGTCTCTTTTTCATTTAAGCTATCAAGTGGACCCAGAATCAGAGTTAACGGTGTGCGGAATTCATGGGAGATATTTGTAAAAAACACGAGTTTTGCTTGCGTAGCCTCTTCCAGATTTTTGGAGAGTACTATCAATTGATCCCGTTGCTCTGAAAGTTCTTCCTTTTGTTTACTGATGGCAATATTATTCTGTTTCAGTTCCTCATTGACCTTATTTTTGTGTCTGTACAAACGGAGCAGGAGTATTAATAAAACAGTAATAAGAAATAAAACAGCAAATGAAAGAAAGAGTAAGTTCTGTTGTGTGCTGAACTTAGCCAGATTTTGATTTAATACCGTATTCAATTGACCTATACGATTTTGATGTTGTATAATCTGGTCGGTCTGTAGTTTCAATACCCTTGCATTCGTTCTGTCGACAACAGCAGTATAAAGAAGATTGTCCCTATCATAAGGCTCGTTGTTCAAAATACGAACTGCTATCTGAATTGCTTTCTCACCTCCGGTAGGATAAATGAAAGTAGCATCAATAACACCATTCAACACTTTTTGAATTCCACCATCTGCACCCGGAAGCGCATCAATACCCAACAGAATTGGTTTCTTAATCCCGCTAGTAGCTGATATTGCTTCGCGGGCACCAATTGCCATTTCGTCGTTTTGCGCAAAAACAAGATCAATTGGAATCTTGGATTGTAAGGCTTCGGTCATTTTTTCTCTGGCCTGGTTGCGTAACCAATCACCATTAGACTTATTTACGACTTTAATTTCCGGATATTTCCCAATGACACTCATAAATCCATTGTGACGCTCTGACGCAGGAGTCGAGCCATTCAGTCCACAAATTTCGACAACATTACCCTTCCCATTCAGTAGATTTACAGCATATACGCCCACTTCTTTCCCTATTTGAAAATTATCAGCTCCAACAAACGCGGTATATTTTCCGGAACTAATTTTTCGATCAATTAATAATACCGGGATGCCCGCCAGCATGGCCTTTTCAATTACAGGAGTCAGCGGAATAGCTTCATTTGGAGAAACAATAATCAAATCAACCTGATCTGCAATAAAGCTTTCAATATCACGAATCTGTTGCTGATTACTGTCGTGCGCGGTTTTCATCTTAATTTCGATGCCGGAATTGAAAGAAGCCTCACGTATCATTTCGCTATTCATGGTGCGGCGCCAAGCATCGTCGCTACACTGCGAGACACCAATTACTTTGATTTTATTTACATTGTCGGTAGTACAAGAAATAAAAGCAAAAAGCAAAAAAGGAAGAAATAATATGGAAGTATGTTTCATTATATGAGATAATTTGGGTGATAGGTCAACACTCAATTTGCATTCAAAAATAATGAATTATTTTTATAAAAGTCAACACTTGTATTTTAATTCAACAACAAAACGATCGAACTATTAAATTCGACCGTTTTGTAGATATGACATTTATTGTTGCTTTTTAACCCTCGAAAGCAGGTTTTCGGGTAGAATAGGCATTGCACCATGCTGTGTACATACAAAAGCTGAAACATCAACTGCAATTTGATGCGCATTAGAAATACTTTGACCTCCAAGTAGTGAGGACACAAATGCAGCTGTAAAGGAGTCGCCTGCACCAACCGTATCGGCTACTTCAACGATAGGGGTTGGTTTGAATGATGTTTCATTTTTTGTTACCACATAACTTCCTTCAGTACCTTTGGTCAACACCACTATTTCAAGGTTAGAGCTATGGAGTAATTGATTACATATTTCTAATTCGCTTTTCGATTCCCAGCCGAACAACTTTCCAACAATCACAACTTCGTCGTCATTTATTTTCAGGACATTACATCTATCCAGCGCATGTTCGATCAGTTCTAATGTATAAAAGTGTTGACGAAGATTGATGTCAAATATTTTTAAGGCAGTTTCAGGAACGCAATCCAAAAAGCGATTAATTGTCGCTCTTGAAACACTGTTACGCTGAGCTAATGATCCGAAACAAACTGTCCTGGTTTTACGTGCCAGGGCTTCCATTTCTTCTGTAAATGGTATATTATCCCAAGCCACATTTTCGCAAATTTCGTATTCGGGGATACCATTTCCTGATAGCGTGACTTGAACCGTACCCGTAGCATAAGGAGTTGTTTCAATCAAATACTTTAATTTTTTCTTACTAAGGCAGCTTATAATTTCATTGCCTAACTCATCGCTACCAATAGCACTAACAGCATAGCCATCATAGCCAAACTGTGAAACATGATACGCAAAATTTGCCGGTGCACCACCAAGCACCTTGCCGTTAGGGAGCATATCCCATAAAATTTCTCCGATACCTACAATGACGTTTTCCATGATTTTCTTTAAATAGTAAATAGTAAATGACAAAATTGTCAATGATTATAGTCCCAATTCTCTCTCAATTTGCTCCAATGATTTTCCTTTAGTTTCCGGAATCCAGAACTTCACAAAAACAAAGGCGATAATACTGAACACACCGAAGATTCCGAATAAATAACTCAACCCGAGCGAACCCTGAATAACAGGAGCGAAATATACTGTCAGAAAAGTACAAAGCCAGCTAACGGCAGTTGAAAACGACATCGCCAGACCTTTGATTCTGTTCGGATAAATTTCGGAAATAATAACCCACATAACCGGAGCAAACGAAGCAGCAAAAAACGAAATATACACCAACAAAGCAATCAATACTCCTGTTCCGTTTTGCAATGGTTTTGCAAACTCTAAAGTAAGATAAGCCAAAGACGCAATCATGCCCACTGCACCCCAGAGTAACAATGTTTTGCGTCCTCGCTTATCTACCAACCACAACGCCACAATTGTCATCAAGAAGTTAACTAAACCTACAATCATAGCCTGCATCACTGAATCACTTTTTACTGAACCTGCGGCCTGAAAAATATCGGGCGCAAACATAATTACCGCATTTATTCCTGTTATTTGCTGCAAAGCAGCTATAATAGTACCAATTAAAACAATTTTTCCTGTTTTGCCTCTGAACAATTCACCCACCGACATTTTTTCCTTTTTTTGTTCTGCCAATAAGGTGCTTTCCATTTCGGGTAATTCCTCTTTAACTAATGCTACTCCTCCAATGCTGGTAAGAATCTTAATCGCTTCGTCTTTTTTGCCATGAGCCAATAACCAACGTGGGCTTTCAGGAAATTTCACAATCAGAAAGAACAAAAAGAAGACACCAAAAACACCCGGCACTGCCAACATATAACGCCAGCTATTTTCTCCAAAACCGATTAGAAAATAATCGAAAATATAAGCCAACACGATACCAATAGTAATGGCAAACTGATTAAAAGAAACCAAACGACCACGATTATGTGCCGGTGCAATTTCCGAGATATACATGGGTGCAACCACAGATGTAGCACCTACAGCTAAACCAGACAAAACCCTTAAAATGGTTAGCATGGTAGCCGATTCAGAGAAAGCACAGCCAAAAGCCGAAATGATGTATACAACAGCTGTAAAAATCATTACATTTTTACGACCGTACTTTTCGGTGAAACTTCCTGTAAAAAGTGCACCCACCAAACAGCCTACTGTAAGCAAAGCTGCTACTGTACCTAAACCACTATCCGAGAGTGAAAATTCACCTTTAATCATATCCACCGCACCTGAAATTCCGGCCATATTCAGCCCGAAAAGCAACCCACCATTGATAGCTACAAAGGTTATCCAATATAAATATTTGTTATTTGACATTGTATTGATTTATTTGATATTAGAAATTATAATATTTTCTATTTTAAGGTCACCTTCACCCGAGAAAAATTGGAGAGTGTTCATTATTTCTGTTGGAAAAAATAAAGTTGTCATGGTGACTTCTCCTTCATTGATAAATATCTCAGCAGATGATTTATCAACCAGCAAACGAATGCGATACGCATCTTTTACGACTATTGGAGCTGTTCCTCCCGATTTGAACTTTACATTGAAATCAATCTTTCCGCTTTTCTCTCTGTCTACCGTTAGCTTTTGGGTATTCAAGTCAAACGAGAATTTCAAATTTTCTGCTTTAGAATTTTTTAACTCAAAACCAAAATTCTTGTTCTGTAGTGGTTTTAGCTTCATTTCAATCTCGTACGCACCTTTATTTTCTGGAAGCAATTCTTTTATAGAAAATTCCTTTGTAATTATCTGATCAGAAATTGTTCTGCTTACTCCTCTTAAAGCATTCACCTCTTTAGTTGGAAATCCTTTTAAAATCATATGCTTTCCATTACTCGACAAAGTCAATTCGCGAGGTGTCGTATTAGCACTTCTGAAATTCAATGTTGGTACATGTTCGGCATAATCCCAATTGCTCATCCAACCCATAAAAATTTTTCGACCATCATTAGAGGCAATATTGCTAAAAGTAACGCCTGCGTAATTATCACGCCCATAATCAATCCAAAGCGGATAAGGAAGATGATCGGCAATAAATTCCTTGCCATTGAAAGTACCGATAAAATACTGAGTTGCCGAACCGCCGTTAGGTCCGCCGGGATTGATACTTACCAGCAACACCCATTTGGTTTTTCCTTCGTAAGTCAACGGGAATAAATCCGGACACTCCCAAACACCACCATGTGCTCCCATACCATTGCCGAATTCACTTAACTTCGTCCAGTCTTTCAGGTTTGGCGAGCCATAAAAAGTAATGGTTTGTTTAGTAGCCAGCGACATAACCCATTGGTTGGCGGCTTCGTTCCATGATACTTTTGGATCTCTAAAATCGGGTATACCCGGATTTGCAATCACGGGATTTTTATCATACTTTGTAAAAGTGCGCCCTTTGTCGGTACTGTAAGCTATGGACTGAGCCTGCACTTTTCCAGCACTAGTATAAATAGCCACCATTGCATTTTTTCCAAAACCGGCTGTATTATTCACGTCAATTACGGCGCTTCCTGAAAAAATATCGCCTAAACTATCCGGTGTAAGCGCTGTTGGCAAATAAGTCCAGGAAGTAAGATCGGTACTCACTGCGTGCCCCCATGACATATTTCCCCACATTGAACCATAAGGGTTATATTGGTAAAAAAGGTGGTATTCACCGTCCAGATAGACCATTCCGTTGGGATCGTTCATCCAACCATATTCAGGGCTGAAATGAAATTGAGGACGAAATTTTTCGTTGTATTCAAATTCAAATTTATCCGACTGTTTCACTTTTTTTATACCTAGAATAGATTCCTTTATTTCAGGATAGGAAAGTGTTACTGTCTGACCTTTCCATTTTTTCACATCAAGTGACACCCAGTAATCAATTTTATTTACAGCCAAATGAACATTGTGTGTCGATTGTGTGGTTGGATTAGCTGTTTCTACAAGCATCTTTATTCCTGGTGCTTTTTCTTCGACCGGAATGAGGATATAAGATGATTGTATTTGGTAATCGACAGATATATTCTCGCCTATCGATTTCTTTTGAGAGCTGCAACTCATATTTATCAACAAAAGTGCAACTAAAATGGAGTAGATTGATTTTTTCATTTTTTTGAATTTATTTTTTTACTGTACAAAAATAGAAGTTGATGTGTGTTTCGGCTGTCAAATTTATTGCATTAACGTGTAATTTTGATACAAATGTTTATCTTATTTTTGTTCTTTGATTGGTTTTAAACTATTCATATGCAACTCTTCAATCTCAATAAAACCATTTTCTGCAAATAATGAGATTTTATTGAATTTGCTTTGAGGTACGAAATTTTCGGTCATTACTTGTTTCCCATCTTCAGCAAACAACTCTATAGATGAATCATCTAAAATCAACCTCATAATCATAATTGAATCTGAATTATAGGATGGCATTATATCCATTCCTTTAAACTGAGAATTGTCTTTGACAATAGAAAAATTATTTCTATCAACAAAATACCATTCTTTAAACGCATCGTAACCTACAATTAGTTTTTCAGCTTTATCATTTTCGAACTGAATTCCATACCTGGAAGGAAAATTAATGCGAGTCTTTTCACTTGTTTTGAATTTCAATGTAATGACTGAAGGAGTGATTGGAATTGTTATTTTTGAGCTAATATCAAGTTTTTCTTCAACATTAAAATTTGTCAACAAAATAGGATTGCCTTCAATTTCTACTATGATTGGATTTGAATCTAATATTTTTATTCCTGAATAACGTTCAATTGACAGAGTTCTTGGAGTAGTAAAGCTCCCCCAAAATGGCACCAAGCTACCTATCATGGTGTAATCAATATTATTCTTCCAGCCAATAACAAGTGGATTGGCGATTGGAGTTAATCCTGCACAAATAACATTATAAATGTTATCTTTTCCGTAGTCTAACCAAAGCGATTTTGTTGAAATTGGGGAAGTGAATTTCTGACCATCAAAAGTTCCAATAAAATATTGTACCGACGACCCATCGCGTGGGTTTACAAATTCCTGATCTACAAGCATGACCCAATCTGCACCTTTATTTATAGGAAATATACTTGCCTTCAACCATATATTAGTTGTATATTGAAGTTCTTTTTCATATGAACTTTCAAATTTCCATTTCGTAAGATTGGTTGACGAAAAGAATTTTACAGTTTGATCATCAACAATAGTCATCACCCATTTACCAATCATATCGACCCAACAAACTGATGGATTACATTCATTTTTAAACTGAATGGGAAATTCAACCTTTTCAGGACTCTCACTCCATGTTTTGCCCTGATTGGTACTATATGCCAATTGAAAATGGGCATTGTTATTTTCTTCATTTTTATCCGAATCGACTATAAATAACGCATAAAAAGTTGTTTTTTTAGAATCATAAACTATTGTTCGGTTTAGGATATTTGAATTCGTGCCACCAAGAGACAACTTCTGTGCAGGTTGCCAATGAATCATGTCTTTGCTGGTAGTCAGAAAAGTTGAACAAATTTGTTTTTTATCGAGCGTAAATTCCTTATAAAATAATGAATATATACCATTATTAAAAATCAAAGCCACCGGTGCACCTACATTGTGATTGGTTGATGAATAGTGTATTTTGGGGTAAGATAGTGAAGTCTCACTAATAATGTCTTTATCCTTAAACTTACAACTTATAAGGACAAGCAAAGCCAATAAAATAGTTGTTGTTTTTTTCATAAAATACTGATTATTAACAATTACCTTTTCAAACTTTTATTTATTCCATTCAAGGTAAGATTACTAATAAAAGTAGATGTAGTATTACCATCCAGTTTCAAAAAATTATATTGATATACGGGAAAAAATAAAGCTGTCATTGTGTTTTCACCGTGATTCCAAAACAATTCTACAGATGTTTTATCAACTAACATTCTGATTTCAAGTTTTTTATCTGCATCCAGATTTAATGAAGTACAATTCACATTTTCTTTAAAGAAATTACTAAAATTGATCCATCCTGAATGACTACGTTCAATAGAAACAGATCCTGTTTTTTTGCAGAAAGTTATTAAAAGCCTCTCCAACAAATTACCGGTTGTGATTCTCAAACTATCGGTTGTTGATAAATCCGCAACAAAACTCAGGTCATAACTACCCGATTTTATGACATCATTATCTTTTAAATCAATATTTTTATTAGTGCCTTGAATTACAGAGCTCAATTGATTTCTATAGTTTTTCAATTCATCAACCGGATTGCATCTCAATTTAAAATTATTTTCATTTTGAACTAAAGAAACAACTCTTGGTACTGTCATTGTACTTCGCCATGAAGTAGTAGGAACAGAACCTGCATAATTCCAGTTACTCATCCAACCTATCATTATTCTCCTACCATCTGTGGTAGGCATATTGCTAAAAGTAACCCCGGCATAATTATCAGTTCCATAATCGACCCATGAAGTAACATTCGAATCGGCAGTAAATGTTTTCCCATCAAAGTTGCCAACAAAATATTGAGTTGCCGAACCCCCATTCGGGCCTCCCGGATTAATACTTACTAAAAGCACCCATTTTTTAAAATTTGTACCTTCAACCGGCATTTGAAACAAGTCAGGGCACTCCCAAACACCCCCGTGTGCACCAAAACCAACACCAAAATTACTTTCAAAAGTCCAGTTTTTCAAATCCGGAGATGAATAGAAGCTAATTTTACTACCTGTTGCTAAAGCCATTATCCATTTCTTTAACGGAGCATACCACGATACTTTAGGATCTCTGAAATCATTGATTCCCGGATTAGGCAATACAGGATTATTTGCATATTTTGTCCAGTTTCGACCTTTGTCATTACTGTATGCCATACTTTGCGACTGAGTATTTCCGGCACTTGTGTATATAGCTACCATAGGTAATTCTTCACCTGTTTTAAATCCTGCTGTGTTAAATGAATCAATTACAGCACTTCCTGAAAAAATAGTACCGAGATTATCAGGTGTTAAAGCAATGGATAAATCCTCCCAATTAAATAAATCGGCACTTACTGCATGACCCCAATTCATTGGACCCCAAGTGCTTGCTCCGGGATTATATTGATAAAACAAATGATACTCACCTTTGTAATAAACCATTCCATTAGGATCATTCATCCAATGTAGTGGAGGCGTAAAATGAAATGCAGGTCGATAATCTGACTCTGAAAGTGTAACAAGAGAATTGTCGATAATATCAATTATCGGTTCATTTTTTTTACACGATGTGGATACCATCAAAACAAAAAGAAATATAATTACATGTGATTTATTCATCTGATTTATATTGGTTTAATAAAAGTTCTTCCGGGGATTAATCCCCGGAAGAATAAAAAAAATACCTATTACCTGAGAAAACTAACTATTTTGTTTTTAAATAATCTACTGCATTTTTATACAATTTCTCAATATTTGATTGGTATGGGTTTGTTACATCATTAACATGCCATTCAATGCCGCCAATTCCAATATTAATTGATGTTCCCTGAAAATCATTTTTCGGGGTTAATTCAAAAACACCACACATAAAATAATCTCCAATGCCATCCCACACACCTAACCATTTCAAATTATTTTCAGTAGTAAACCTGACATAAGCCATTTCATCACTATTACCAAGATTATAATAAGCAGGCATTTCCATCAATACGCAGTTATGATTTTCTTTCCATCCGGCACCAATTACAGGAAAACCACCGTTCGAAGTTGTAATGGCAATATCTTTAAATAACGGATGTGAACGTTGATCGTGTGAACCTATTTTTACACCAACACCCCAAACATCAGGATTGTTACCTCCTACTCCATTGTCTATTCCCATTTTAAACGCAGTTGTCATTCTACCCATCAACCACAAATATTGTATTGAGTATGTGCTGAATAGGAAACTTCCACCATCTTTATAGAACTGTGTCAATTTTGCCAATACTGTTGCATCAGTGCTAATTGAAGGTAAGGCTGAACCCGTTGTTACATCCCGATTCCACCAAATAACACGGTACTGACTTAAATCAACACTACCATTTTTTATTTGGTCGAATGAAACATAAACTGCTGTAGGATAATTTGCAAAAAGCCAGTTTGCAGCAGCAATTTCATCATCATCTCCACTTGAAAGCAGGCTTGCTTTATCTGCATACACACCCAAATAAGCTACAATCGTTGACCCAACCTTAAAATCGAAATACACAGTATTTGAAGGTTTGTTATCACTATTATTGGTAACAAAACTGAAAGTGTATTTTCCGATGGGTGCGTTTGCAATTTTATACGTTGTAATTGCCGGTCCAAGATTTACTGTGGTTGCTCCATATTTAAGCGTTATCCCTGTTATCCCTGCGGGTACAGTCCAGGTCAGATTTACATCTGTATTGTCCTGAGAAGCTGCAATATTTGTCACAGGCGATGCACCGACACGGTTCACCCGAACTGTTTGTCCCAGCGATATATTCCCTTTTGTATCCCTGAGTTTAACTGTAAAACCATAATCTTTGTTTGTTTGAACAATGCCATAGGTATAAGATGTTGCATTGTTTTTTAAATAAACATCGCCTTCATTAGTTTTTACACTCACAATTAGTGTGTCAAATCCAGCTGGCAAGCTCCAAGTCAATTTTGCACTGTCGCCTGACAAGGTGTACTGCAAATTATTTACTGCCGGCACCTTTGGCGCTGCAATATCAAAATCGTTTCGGTCTATACAACTTGCAACCATAAAAGGCAATACAAGTGACAATAAATATAATTTTATATGCTTTTTCATATTCTGCTTTTTTAGTATGAATATTATTAATAACCAGCATTTTGAGTATAAACTCCCTTGCTGAATCTCATTTGATTATCAGGTATTGGGCAATACTCATCACGGTTTTTTGTAAATAAACCATTTTTAAGATATGCAATTTTTGATTTTTCAGAAGCAAAATATGCATTCATATATGTGTCAGCAATGCCCCAACGCACCAGATCAAAGAAACGATTTCCTTCCATAGCTAATTCAAGTCTTCTTTCCCAACGTAATGCTTTTCGTGCGAAATCCTGATTCCATATTGCAGGATCATCATAAGTTCCAATTTTAAAGTTTGATTCGTACGAGCCATCTCCCATTTTTAAGCGGGCAGTACTGTTTTTTGCTCGTGTTCGAATTGAATTTATGATTTGACGAGCTGCATCCAGGTTAGCTGCTCCGCCAATTTCAATTAAAGCCTCTGCTTTCCAAAGTATAACATCAGCATATCGAAGTATAATTCTGTTTTTAGTATTACCATAGAACGGACCTACTTGAGTATAGCATGTTTTACATACATTTTCTTTCAATGAAGCATATACACCATATACATCGGGTGTGCGATTCCAACTTTCCTGATAAATTGTTGTTGGGTCGTATTTCCATGGATGACCGGGCATGGCAATTGTATGATTCAAACGAGGATCTACTTTGTCGATTGCGGGATTAACCGGAGTAGCATCATAAGTATCAAATAGTGGCAATCCGTTCACATCAGTTTTAAATGCATTGGCTAGGTTTTTACTTGGTTTGTGGAAGTCGCAACAACCTATACCCATTGGAGTTGCCAATACGTCACCAAAATTCAATCTACCGAACATTGTACCATCACCTTTATTTGAAAACTGAACAGCGAACAACGATTCTTTACCGTTTTCAGAAGCTCCCGGCGAAAACAAATCACCAAAATCGCTATCAAGACCATAAGTGGAAGGAATAGCGTTAATTAAATCAACAACTTGCTGAAGTTTTGTTTTATTGATAACTGTTACATTATTCTGCTCATCCTGTTCGTAGGCCTGATACAATTTGGTTTTAGCTAAATAAGCAAGTGCTGCTGCTTTATTTGCCCTTCCAATTTCTGTTTGGGTTGCCGGTAAATTATCTACTGCAAATTGAAAATCTTCTGCAATTTTATCCCACAACTGATCGTTTGACAATGCTCTGTTTGATACAGTGGCATAATCGGCAATAGCAACATTTTCATCAATAAATGGAATGTATTTGAATAAAATCTTCAATTGAAAATAAAAATGTGCACGTAAAAATCTAACTTCAGCCTGACGTACTTTTTTTAATGAGAAGTTGGCTTCATTCAATGCATTGAGCACTCTTAATGATGAATTAGCACGTGAAACACCAACATACATTTTGAACCATAAACCATCAAGTTCACCCATATCGGTACGAACGTTTTTGAACGTTTCTAAAAAGTAGAATGCCTGAATATCACCTTCGTCACGGCCACCTTTGTAGGCATCTCCGGAACGAACATTTCCATAAGGCCAGAGACTAAATGGCGTATCATAATGATCATTACCCAAACTCGCATAAGCCGCATTGACAGTATTATCAACTACTGAAGCATTTGAAACCTGAGCTTCACTCAGTACTCCTTTTGGAGCTACGTCCAGGAAATCGCTACACGAAAACAACGTAGTTATTGCAATTATATATATTAATTTTTTCATTTTATTATCTTTATTATATATGAATAAAATTAGAATGAAACATTCAAACCTGCTGTTAGCATAGTTGGGATTGGATAACCATAACTTGGACTTTCAGGGTCAATTCCGGTGAATGATTTACTCTTGATGGTTAGAAGATTTTGACCGCTAACATACAGATGTAAGTTGCTTACATAGAACTTTTTTGTAATGTTATTTGGTATGGTATATCCTAATTGTAAATTTCTGAGCTTGCAATATGCACCATTTTCTACATAATAAGTTGAAAACCTACCTTCAGCATTTGCATCCGAACTTGTCATGGCAGGAATAGTTGATGTAGTGTTTGTAGGTGACCACGCATTTAATAAACGTGTTCCTTTATTTGAGTTATTTTCGCGAACCGACCAGAAATCTGTACTGTATTTAACCACGTTTTCAACATCTACATTGCTTACGCCCTGGAAGAACACTGTCAAATCAAATCCTTTGTATTCAAGGTTAATATTCAAACCATAAGTAAAATCAGGTACCTGATTCATTATCCAGGTTTGATCTTTCGTATCAATTGTACCATTGCCATCAATATCTTTATATCGGATTCTACCAAGTCCTTTGCCATTTTGAACAGCTGAATTATCAACCTCATCCTGCGTTGTAAATAATCCATCGGCTACATATCCGTATCGTTCAGTTATTGAATGTCCTAATATATTGTCTTTATCGCCATCCCCACCGTAATTGTTTATAACAGAAACGGGAACTGATGTTACTTCATTTCTGTATGTGGCCAAATTGCCCGAAATGTCGTATTTGAGGTCGCTTCCAATTTGACCACGATAACCTATTACCATTTCAACACCTGAGTTTTTCATGCTGGCACCATTTACCCATTGATTACCGCCCTCACCTACTACTGCTATGTAAGGAGGTAAAACAAGAATATCTTTCGTGTCTTTTATGAAATAGTCAACAGAACCATACAGCGATTGATCAAAAAATCCGAAATCTAAACCAACATTGGTTTGTGTTGTAGTTTCCCATTTAAGATCGGGATTACCTGATTGAATTTTTTGATATCCTGAAGGAAGTGTACCAGACTTTACGCCAGTTAAAGAATATGCAGTTCCATCCAGACTTCTCCATGTCGGATCACCACCCGTGTAATTTGTAGAATAAAGAGTATAAATACCATTGTTAGGAATTTCCTGGTTACCGGTTTGTCCCCAACCAAATCTTAACTTCAAATCAGAAATGGTTGATATATTGTCATTTACAAAGTTTTCCTGATTTATTCTCCAACCTAATGAAAAAGCCGGAAAAGCAGCAAATTGATTATTCTTACCAAAACGGGAACTACCATCATAACGGACTGTGGCTGAAGCAAGGTATTTTGAATCATATACATAATTTACTTTGCCAAAGTAGGATAAAAGTGTATTTTCAGAAGCTAATCCACCATTTCCAGCAGCACCAGTACCAGCGCTCAAATACATATAATCCGGGTCTTGTAACTCAAAATTCTCGCGGGTAGCATAAAAACTTTCATCACCATGATATACCATTTCGGTTCCAATCAATGCATCAAGCACATGTTTTTTCTTATTCAACTGATAGCTAAGCGTATTACTCCAAACCCAATTGGAGGATGAACCCTGATAATTCGTAACATTGTTAGTGGCATTGCTTAGATATCCTGATTGATACGTAAGTTGCATATTACGGTAATTAGTACTGATATAATCAACACCCATATTGGTTTTCAGGTGTAAATTTTTGATAATTTCTAAGTCTGCAAAGAAATTCCCGAAAATTCTCAAATTAATAGAATTGTTTTGTTTGTTGTCTTCAAGTAGGCGAACAGGATTCTGACGGTCATTCATCCCGCCAACAGGTCCACCCCAGCCAATTCCATCAACAGTACGGATAGGAATAATCGGTAAAGCTTGCAGTGCTGCATCAAGTACATTATTGTCAACTTGCGAAGATCTGCTTAATGAAAGGTTTTCACCTACAAGTAGTTTGTTGTTTATTAATTTGTAATCTGTATTGATACGGGCAGTTACACGTTCGAAATTAGTTGTTTTAATAATACCATCATTTTTGGTGTAATCCAAAGTCACTAAAGAGTGACCCTTTTCGGTCCCATTTGTCAATGTTACATCGTAGTTTTTCGATGCTCCTACTTGTGAAACTGCATCAAACCAGTCAGTGTTAGCTGTTTTTAATGTTTTAGCAGTATTCAGATAATCCGGCAGAATGATTTTATTGAGTACAGGAGTACCATTAGCATCCTTTGCCCAGTCGAATTGATAAGAAATTGAATTGGCATTTGGGTCTAAACCATCATTCACTTTAGCCTGCCAAAATGCCTGTCCATAACCTTGTGCGTCTAACACACTTAATTTTGAGCTGTAGAATGAGTAAGTTGTACGTGCATTTGCAGTAATTTGTAACGAACCGTCTTTTGCTTTTTTGGTTGTAATGATGATAACACCATTTGCAGCACGAGATCCATAAATTGTGGCCGACGATGCATCTTTCAATACCTGAATAGATTCAATATCATTTGGATTGAGAAGGTTTATTCCTTCTTTGGTAGGAACTCCATCAACTATGTATAATGGATCATTATTATTCAACGTGCCTATACCTCTTAATCTTACAGTAGTACCTGCACCACTTGGAGAGCCGTCCCCTGTTACAATCATACCGGCAACTTTACCCTGTAAGGATTGCATAGCATTCGAATTGTTGACTTTTTTCAAATCATTAATATCAACAATTGTTACAGAACCGGTTAAGTCTGCTTTTTTCTGTGTAGAATATCCTGTAACTACCACTTCGTCAATAAGTCTCGTTTCTGAAGATAATGTAACATTAATAATGGTATTAGCTCCAACTTTTTGTTCTGTTTTCTGCATTCCAATCATTGAAAATACCAATACAGCATCTGAATTAGGTACGGTTAAAGTGTATCTTCCATCAATATTTGTAATTGTGCCGGTTGTAGTCCCTTTCACCATTACATTTACACCTACTAAAGTCTCACCATCTTCCGCTGATTTTACAACACCAGATATTGATTTTGTTTGAGCAAACAATGCAATACTTAAACTGCAAAAAATCGCTAACAGTTTCAATTTTCTCTGCACATTGCAATGAAATTTGTTTTTTTTAATCATGATTTTTTAGATTTAAAATTCGTAATATAACTTTTAATAAAAAATAATAAGCGTACAACTACGCATACTTGAAAAGGTGTTTAGTTATATCAATAAAGGTATAACAAAATTAAGTAATAATTTCCCATGAAAATTTAATTTAAAAGATTAATAAATCGGTTTATTTCTCGTTTCATTTTTATTTGTTTAGTTAGATAGAGATTTGATTTCGAAAAATGCTGAAATCATAGATGACCTAAACACAAATTCACGATGCAAAAATAGAATGGTAAAGTTCCAAACAATGTCAATTTTGTTACATCATCATATAATTTTGAGACAAATTCCATTTATTTTTTAAAGATATTTTTTTACCAAAAATCGTAAAGGACAATGAATCAAATGAATTACTACAATTTATTGATGTAAAAATCATTATAAAGCATAGCGACGATGACGAGAGAGGGAAAAGCATATAAAAGTTAATTCTATGTGAATATAGGAAAGACTAACTATCAACATTTAACAACTCTAAAATTAGTGCAAGATGTAAACGTTTCTATAAGGAAACTCCCAACTTGCACAACATATAAATATTTAACAATATACTACCATAATACATATTAACATTCTACTGGCGACTTCAAACAATTTCCTTCTCATCAAAAAAAACCGTGTAAATAGCTGATAATTTAGAATTAACCAATATATTTGCATCATAAATCGACAATAGAGTGTTACAAAAAAAACATTCTACTTGTTGATTATAACGCGAAAAGTTCTCCTTTCCCATTCCAATCATTCTATTAACAAAAAATACAATGAAAAAAGAATCTCCCGACGACAAAAACAACCGTCTCCGCAAAGAAAATGAGGAAAAGCGGCAGAAACTAAGTGAAGAATATGGAGCTGTCTTTGGCGGCATGTCCGGAAACACTGAATTACCTCCTGAAATTGAAAGTCAGTTTCTTGATAACATTATGGCATTTGAGGACAGCTGGAAAGATGTTAAGCAGATAAGTTTGTATGAGTTTATTGAATCTCCTGCCTATCGCAGGTTGGACGAGCTGAATGACACAGAAATTTCAACTGAGCTGGAGCGGTTACTTGAAATAATGAATGAGCATCAGGTAGGGCTTGATAGCATTTGTGAAGTGACAGACACGGAACTTTACCGCTTTATTACGGAAGAATTGTTTCAGCACGAAATTGATGACATGCATATACCCGGAATGATGACGAACTTCATTTATGAAGAATTTCATCCCAATCATGAACATGACATACGGCAACATTGTACTGAATTTATGCAAACCTATCTGGATAAAGCAAATGAGTATTATACAACTTTTTTATCGGGTGATGCAACCGAAAATGACTGGCACAAGCATTTCAGAGATGCATTTAGTTCATTTATTCTAAAAAAGTTCAAAATTACCGGCTTGAAGTACGACCTGGAAGCTCATCGCGGCATGGTTGACTTTGAATGTGATTTTATTGCCAAAGTAGCTGATTCGCATGAGCAATTGCAATTTAAGGGAAATGGTTCATTTCAAATGGCTTATCAATGGGATTTTTGGTGTGTTGATGCAGTTGAATTTCCTCCGAACCATAAAGTATAAGTTTCGATAATAATCAGAGAGCAATATGGGTGTCTCCATTCATTACTCGGGTCGGATAACCGACAAAAACAAACTACCTCAACTGATTGATGAGGTGGAAGAAATTGCCAGCGTTCATAATTGGAAATATAATATTTACGAACGGAGGTTTCCTGAAAATAAGATAACAAGTACAATAGATTCTATAAACTCGTCAGGTCAGCACGATGGCAAACTCTATGGCATCGATTTTACTCCTGAAGGTAGCGAGCCTGTTTCCATTTGTTTTCTGAGTAACGGACGCATGAGCAGTATAATGCAATTGTTTTGCCGGGGCGAATTCAAAGAAGAAAAAACTATCGTTATATCCAGCGCTAATGTTACCCATCAGGGTGAGCTGGAAATCCAACAAAAAGAGGAAACACTTACGGCCGCTGATTACAACAAATTCCTCTGCATGTGCAGTACCAAAACACAATATGCAGGATCGGAAATGCATGCAATGATTATCGGTGTATTACGCTATGTCTCTAAACAATACCTATCTGATTTTAATTTAGTGGATGAATCACAGTTTTGGGAAACAAATGACAAGGTACTACTGAAAGAAAATTTCGTGCGCAATACGGCTATCATTGAAGGATTTGGATGTGTATTAACAGAGAACCAGCGATTGGCAGATGAAGATTGGGATAGTTATATCCAACGAATTATCAAAGCGTTCAGATCAAAAGAAGGTCAATAACCAAAAATCAACAAATCCCTTAAAAATCAATAATTTCTAAGGGATTTGTCTGTTTCAGATAACTTTTATTTTCCAAATAGTCTTTTCTGTAAATCCGGACGTTTCATTCGCTGAAAATCACGAATAATTTGTTGCTTATATTCAGGTTTATACCAGAAAAAAAACTTCCGCTGTTCCAGTTTTTCTTCTTTGGTTTTGGCAGTAAACACCGGTTCGAGCGTATAAGGGTGATAGCCTGAGTAATAGATTTCGGTTGCCACTGTCATTGGTGTAGGCGTAAAATCCTGCACCTGTTCCAGCTTAAAATCCAGTTTCTTAGTCTGAATTGCAAGATCGGCCATGTCCTCTCCCATACAACCGGGATGGCTGGAAATAAAGTATGGAATAAGTTGTTGATTCAACCCCGCTTCGCGATTGATTCTCTCGAACTGCGTTTTGAACTTACCAAAATACTCGAACGATGGTTTGCGCATTAAATTCAATACATTATCCGAAGTATGTTCGGGTGCAATTTTAAGTCGTCCGGAAACATGATTTGTAATCAGTTCGCGTATATATTCGGCATGACTTTTATTGGCTTCTTCGTTTTTAGTATCGCTCAGAAGTAAATCGTAACGAATTCCACTCCCCACAAAAGATTTTTTCACACCCGGAATACTGTCGACCGACCGATATATATCGATAAGCCGACTGTGATCTGTATCCAGATTAAAACATACCTTAGGATATATACACGAAGGTTTTTTGCATTTCTTGCAAATTTCGAGGTCGATTCCCTTCAATCCATACATATTGGCCGATGGACCGCCCAAATCGCTTATATAACCTTTAAATTCGCTCATTTGCGTAATCTTTCGCGCTTCATTCAGTATCGACTCCTTCGAACGGGAAACAATATGCTTTCCCTGGTGCGCCGAAATAGTACAAAACGCGCAACCACCAAAACAGCCACGGTGCATATTCACCGAAAACTTAATCATTTCGTAGGCCGGAATTTTTTTATCTTTATATTTTGGATGTGGCACCCTTGTGTAAGGCAAATCGAAGGAAGCATCCAGCTCTTTCTCGCTCAACGGGGCATAAGGCGGATTAACAATCACCCAACGGTTTCCTGTTTTTTGCAAAAGCCTGTCAGCCTCAAAACGGTTCGATTCCTGCTCTATGTGTTTGAAATTGGATGCATAAAGTTTCTTGTCAGTCAGGCAAATTTCGTGAGGAACAAGTGTAATGTCTTTCCATGGCGATGCAGGAATTTCTTTCGACAAAAAAGAACTCTGCGGAATATCAGTGAGTTCTGCAAATGTTTTCCCTTCCTTCAAGCGTTGTACCAATTCACGCAAAGGTTTCTCTCCATTTCCGTAAATCAGCAAATCGGCCTTTGAGTCGACAAGTATGCTGGGCATCAATTTATTCGACCAATAATCGTAATGCGTAAACCTGCGCAACGATGCTTCAATACCCCCAATCAGCAAAGGGACATCAGGATATAGTTTTTTTATAATGTTACAATAGGTAATAGTAGCATAATCAGGTCGCATATTTGGTTTTCCGTCCGGCGAATAAGCATCATCCGAACGCAAACGTTTATTGGCAGTATAATGATTTACCATCGAATCCATATTACCAGCCGACACAGCAAAAAACATACGTGGACGTCCCATTTTTTTGAAATCGCGCAAATCATCGCGCCAGTTAGGCTGAGGCACCAAAGCAACCTTAAGTCCTTCGGCTTCGAGTATACGCCCTATAACAGCTGCACCAAAAGCCGGATGATCAATATAAGCATCACCGGTGAAGAAGACAACATCTACTTCGTCCCAGTTACGTAATTCTACTTCTTTTTTTGTGGTTGGCAAAAAATCTGTAAGTTGATATATCATGTAGTTTTATTTAAAATTTAAAAATCAGATTGAAAAAACGCATAAAAAATTTGGAATGCGTCGCCATACAATCTGTATTATTCAACAATCATTCAAGCAAATATGTTCGAATAAAATAGTTTCACCTAAGCTGAACATTTTTATTCTGATTTCTCCTGTACCTGACCTTTTTTGGCTAGTTCGGCCTCCACATCGGCTCGCGATTTACTACGCGTCACTATGTACACACCCAGAAAAACTATGGAAGCTGCAATAGCTTTTGGCACTGTAAGCACATTTTGGCCGACTAATATCATTATCGTCATTGCCACTATCGGTTGTACATAATTGTACATCGATTGTGTAGTTGGGCGAAGCAATTTTTGTCCCACAGGAATCAACAAATAAGGAACCACAGTAGCGAAAATCAACATAAATCCCAGCAAAAGCCAATGATTGCTATTGAGAGTTTCCCAACGCACAGCAGCCAGGTCGGAGCCGCTAAACGGAAGCGCAAGTACACTTGCAAACAGGAACATCCATTTCATCACCGTCACCGACGAGTAGCGCTTGGTCACATTTTTGGTGAGTACAAGAAAAGCTGAAAACGACAATGCGCTCATAAAACAAAGCAAATCGCCCGTCATATTTCCCGAAAAATCAGCGCTTCCATTCGCTGACAAAACAAGATAAACAGCACCACTTGCACCGGTAAACACCCCAAGAGCTTTCACCCAGGTCAGTGGCTCTTTCAGCACCATAGCCGACAGTATCATGGTGATAATCGGCACAGTAGTGGCTATTATAGAAGCATCGATTGTAGAGGTGCGCGACAGCCCCTGGATAAAGAATATCTGATTTCCCAGCAAACCTAACAAAGCACCTAAAAACAACATCAAAAGGTCTTTATTGCTTACTTTCTCCGGTTTCATTACAGAGAGCGTCCAAAAGACTACTGCTCCGAATAAAAAACGTAAAACATTCATAGCTATCGGAGTAAGCGTTCCATCCAATAATTCTTTTGAAACAGACAAATTGATTCCAAAAAAAATATTTACGAACAGCAATGCAATATGACCGACTATCTTCTTATTTTGTTTCATTATATACATTAAAAATCCTGCAAAAGTACTTCAAAAAAACCACATAAGCACTTTTCGAAATTTACTGCTTATTTTCAGCCCATTATGAGAAATCTTTTTTCTTCATTACAAAACACCGGGAAAATGAAAATGTTGACCTCTCTGAGTTTTTTAAACACTATTCAACATACATTTATTTCTGAAAGCAACAAACAAACTATCCCGGCTAAGAGTTGATATCAAAAATTAACGCATAGAAAAGCAGACATAAATACACCTTATTTGAAATATGCTTCTCAATAGTAATGTTGCGTTGAATACAATCTCCCAAAAAAAGCAGGTATTTTTCAATAATGCATGTTTAATACAGGCTTCCGAAAACTATAATTTCATTAAAATAGTTGAAAATGAAAATTTATAACAATTACAAATAAACAACTTCAGTCCTAAATATGTTAAGTATTTAATTAATATATTACCTTAAAAAATTCATTCGGAAGAAAGCTTATTCATTTTATTTACCAGAAATAAAACCTGAAGTATGTAATCATCTGATAAAAAAAACATTATTTTATAAATGAAAATTCACGAATATCAAGCAAAAGAGATTTTTTCGCGTTATTCCATTCCGGTAACGAACGAAACGGTATGTTATACTCCTGATGAAGTTGTGGCCGCTGCTACTAAGTTTGGTTTACCTGTGGTTGTTAAAGCACAGGTACATGCAGGTGGCCGCGGAAAGGCAGGTGGAGTAAAACTGGCACGCACCATGGACGAAGTACGCGATGCAGCCAACAAAATTCTGGGGATGGATATCAAAGGTTACACGGTTGAAAAAGTATTGGTGGCCGAGGGCATTCAATTCAATTCCGAGTTTTATGTTGGGTTGACAATCGACCGTAACACAAAATCTGTAATTTTTATGGCAAGTGCCGAAGGAGGTGTAGAAATTGAAGAAGTGGCCAAGGACAACCCTGATGCCATTCATAAGTTCGTAATCGAACCCGATTTGGGCATGACCGATTTCCTTGCCCGTAAAATAGCTTTTAAGCTATTCGACGACATGGCACTTGTAAAACAGGCTGTGAATCTGTTCCGTAAATTATATCAGATTTTCATAGATACCGATGCCTCATTGGTTGAAATAAATCCGTTGGTAATCACTAACACCGGTGTATTGCTGGCTTTGGATGGAAAAATGAATTTCGACGACAATGCACTTTACCGTCAGCCAGCCATCGAAGCACTGAACGAACCTACTCCCGATGAGCAAAAAGAAATTGCTGCAAAAGCAAGTGGTCTGACCTACATTCGTTTGGATGGAAATATTGGTTGCATGGTGAATGGTGCCGGTTTAGCCATGGCATCTATGGATGTAATAAAACATTTTGGGGGCAACCCGGCCAATTTTCTCGATATCGGAGGTAGCTCAAGCCCTCAGAAAGTGATTGATGCCATGAATCTGTTGATGTCCGACAAGAACGTGAAAGTGATAATGATTAATATTTTTGGTGGAATCACCCGTTGCGATGATGTTGCCCGTGGCCTTGTCATTGCTTTGGATCAAATGAAAGTGGATATTCCTATCGTCATTCGGCTTTCGGGCACCAATGCCGAAGAAGGATTACGCATTATCAAAGATAAAAACCTGCCAACTGTTGGTTCGCTGAGCGAAGCAGCACAAGAGGCCATCCGTTTAATCAGTTGATAAAAATAATCCAGCTTACTTTTCTACAAAAAAGTTTTTACAACAATCAAAAAAATTAATTCATGAGCATATTAGTCAATAAAAACACAAAACTACTCGTTCAGGGCATTACCGGACGCGATGGTAGTTTTCACACAAGTAAAATGATAGCATACGGAACCAATGTTGTAGCCGGAGTTTCGCCGGGCAAAGGAGGACAAACTGTACATGATGTTCCTGTTTTCAATACAGTAGAAGATGCCGTTAAAGCAACAGGCGCCAACACCTCTGTTATTTTCGTTCCGGCACCGCTGGCTGGTGATGCCATTCTTGAAGCAGCCGAAGCAGGCATTGAATTGGTGGTTTGCATATCGGAAGGTGTTCCTACTTTGGACATGGTGAAGGCAACTGCTTACCTGAAGAAAAAAGGTGTAAAACTTATAGGCGCCAATTGCCCGGGACTGATTACGCCCGAAGAAACAATGATAGGCATTCTTCCCGGCAATATTTTCAAAAAAGGGAATGTAGGCTTAATAAGCCGCAGTGGCACACTCACTTATTTAATGGTAAGTTTACTCACCGATAGTGGGTTAGGTCAAAGCACCTGCATAGGCATAGGCGGTGACCCTGTAGCCGGATTGTATTATCAGGAATTGTTACAAATGTTCGAGGACGATCCCGAAACAGAAGCCATCGTATTGATAGGCGAGATCGGTGGCGATGCCGAAGAACGAGCTGCCCAATACATCAAAGAACACATAACAAAGCCTGTTATCGCATTTATTGCCGGACAAACAGCGCCTGCAGGTAAACGCATGGGACATGCAGGAGCCATTATTTCGAGCGGAAGCGGTACTGCTGCTGAAAAAATAGCAGCATTCGAAGCCATTGGTGTTCCCGTAGCCCGACTTCCAAAAGAAGTACCCGCAATGGTAAAACAAAAATTAGCCGAACGCAATAACTAATTTTACATTTTATACAAAAAAAACACAAGCAGTATGTATTTCCTGTTTGTGTTTTTTGTTGTAATTTTACTGCAAAACTAATCAATACAAAACAATGCTCGTCCTCATTTCTCCGGCCAAGATTCAAAATTTCAAACCTCAGACTGTAACCGAACTATATACACTGCCTGAATTCCTGAAACAGTCGGAACAACTGATACAATTAATTAAGGAATTGTCCACATCGGAGTTAGCTAAACTGCTTGACATCAATTCAAACCTCACACAACTCAATATCGATCGGTACTTTAACTGGCATTTACCCTTTAGCCCTCACAATGCAAAACAGGCGGTGCTTACTTTCGATGGTGAAGTATTCAGAGGATTGGCTGCTAATACATTTACGAACGACGATTTTGAATACGCACAATCCCATTTACGCATTCTGTCGGGACTTTATGGTATTCTACGCCCTCTTGACCTTATTCAGCCTTACCGTATCGACGTGAGTTCAAAACTTCAAAACCCCAAAGGAGCTGATCTTTATGCATTTTGGAAAGAAAAAGTAAGTGCATCTGTTCTTAAGGCCATGAAGAATGGCGACAAGCAGGAATTTATACTAAATCTGATGTCAAAAGAATACCTCAAAACACTTGATTTAAAGCAGAAAAAAGTGAGGATAATTGATGTTGAATTCTATGAAATGAAGGATGACAAATACAGACAAATAGTCATGTATACAAAAAAGGCCCGTGGATTAATGGCGCAATATGTGATTAAACACAGAATTGATGATGTTGAGGAGCTGAAAGGGTTTCACGATGAAAACTATTGGTTCAGTCCACAAATGTCCACAGAGAGCAAACTTGTTTTTACAAGAGGCTAAATATCAAATAGTTTTAAAGCTGATTGTATTGAAAAGTTGCTTTTTTAAGCCGATCCATTATTGAGATACCGATTCCCTTTTCTGCAACAGGTTCTATATAAATTTGTTGTACCTTATCGTCATCTTCCATTGTATGCAAGCTTGTGAAAAGATGAGCTGCTATTTCAAGTAAATTTCCATTTTCAGAACTATAAATTACTTTTACAGCATTCAATTTGTCCTGTTTTTTGTCGTGTAAAATAATGCCTGAGTTTTCAGGTAGCTCTTTCATCGTTTTATCCACAAAAAACAATGGTTTAAGAGGCGAATAATGACTGTTTAACAAACCGGGCGAGCTGATTTTATTGTTATGCTGAGCCAACTCTACCTCAATTCCGGGCAATGCTTTTACAATATCCTCAACTGTAATAATTCCCGGGCGCAGTACCGTACAACGGTTATTTTCAACCATAGCCACAGTAGATTCAATCCCGACTAAATTATCAACAACATCGCCGGCAATCAGATAATCTATCTTCATTTTCTGCTTGGCCACATGCTTGTAGCTCGTCGGACTCAGTTGTCCGAAACGATTGGCGCTTGGCGCTGCCACAGGAACGCCTGCCAAAGCTATAAGCCTGTGAGCCAACGGATGCGCCGGCATACGCACAGCCACCGTATCAAGTCCTGAACTTATTAAATCGGGTACAATGGCCGATTTTTTGTAAACAATTGTCAATGGTCCGGGCATAAATTTTTCAGCAAGCTGAAAAACAAGCGGTTCGATAGGCGAAGCATACAGATTGTTCAGTTGCTTAATATCTGATATATGTACAATCAGCGGATCGAAAGTCGGACGTTGTTTTGCTTCAAAAATTTTTGCCACAGCAATAGGATTGAGCGCATTAGCCCCCAAACCATAAACTGTTTCGGTAGGAAAAGCCACCAAACCTCCATCGCGAAGACAATCGGCTGCCAAATTCAATTCTTGTTCAGTAATAATTTTCATCTTTATATACAATTGAAGTTCACAATAAAATTATTGTGAACTTCATTTTTTGGGTCTGCAAAAATACGAATAATTTTCGTACTTCGCTCTTTTGAACATTAAGTTCAGCGTTTAGTTTAAATTAGCGCGGCATATTCCTCCACTGTAGCTCCACGAAGACAAGCTTCGATGATTTCGCGGCCTTTTGGGTGCAAATCAGCGGTCAGATACTGAGGCAATTCCTTTTTAAAGAATTCATACAGTTTTTCGGCCCCTTCATCGTAGCCCCCCTTCCCTACTTCGTCTTGTTTGTATACCTTAAGGAAACGGGAAGGAATTTTAGCACCTTCAATTGTAAGATAATTCAATTCGTAACCCAACAACGGTGTACGCGCAGGTTGATATTGATCAGGGCGCAACTGAGCATTTCCACGGCGGGTCATGTATTCGCGCATCAGCAACTGTGGTTTAAAGCCTACTTTCCAAACTCCGATAAACTGATTGGGAACCAATGTGTAGCGTGTTTCGGGTGTATTCATAATTTGCTCAAGCAACATATTGGCATGATGTACCATTTTACCCGTAGCAAATGGCCAATACGAACCCACACCTTCAGAACCCATGCCAGTGCCTCCAACAATACTTGGATTAGCATGTCCGCGTGGTGAAACCAATCGCCATAACCACGCCAAAGCCGGTGGTAGTAAATGGAACATTCCCAAAATGCCATAGTTAGGATTTTCAGCTGAGCTTGGAGGCGTACGCACACCAAAACTACGAATGTCAACCGACACTGCATGACCAATTACATTGGGCACAATCTCACGTGGAAGGATCACACGTGGATTAGGACAAGGTTTACCCGGTGCATCTTCTATATGATCCCAAATCAAAACCGTAGAATCAGGATTCGATTTAATATTCAGAAATAACAATGGTTTTGGTGGTTTGATGGTGATTTTTTCCAGAAACGGATCATCGCCATATTCTTTCACACCATCAACACGGATAAACCAGGCGTTTTCTGCATCGAGCACGCGTAGTTTCCCATTATTTGTTTGCAAAGAAGGATGACATATAGCCATATCGTCGGTCACCGGACGGAAAGAGGAGAAAAGCGGAAGATTAATCAAACGTTCCTCGCCTGTAACCGAATTGGTACCAATCTTTATCTGCCCGTTTTGTTCACGTAAAATATGTTGTAGCATTTCACTCTTACCTCCACCACTTGCACCTTCGTGCATAAAAGTAGTAATATTATCGTAAGGACTAATAGCCTGAACTGTTGAACAATGTGCAGTAATCCATCCCTCCTTTTCACCTTTCGTCAAAAGTGCTCCATACAAGCCTTTTTTGGCACTCGGTCCGGGATATAAATTGTACGAGAAAATTTCGTGACGATTTTCAGTTCTGTTGTGTACGACTATTTGTTTTCCATCAAAATGCGTATGACGGAAAGTAGGAGCAACATATATGATTGAATCGATGGCGAAATTGTCAGGAATATCGGTTGTAGGAATCATTACCTGCAACATAGCCAGCCCCATAGCAAAAAAGCCTGCATTGGCCGGACAAACTGCAATACCACCTACACCAATATTTTCGCGACCGGCAAAGTAAAGAAATACAGCCAGGTCCTGATTTTTTAACCAGTCAAAAGTTTCTGCTCTCAAACCTGAAAAATCATGACCGAATCTTGATTTGAAAGTTTCCTTGTCGGTTGGCAATTCATCGGCTATCACCATGGTATCAGGGTCTCGGCGACGCAGATATGGATCGGTATAATTGGCAGAAACACCGTTATTTACCCGATGAATAATGGCTTCAGTGAATTCTCCTTTTCCGGGAATGTCGTATTTGACTTCGAATGTACTGTTTTCAGCACCACCCAAAGCCGCGACGGCCAATTGCTCAACTGTGTCGAACACAGTGTAACTTTTGCAAGAACTCAGAAGCTCTAAAAGCTCAGCCGGCAATTTTGCACCGACTTTTTCCAAATTTGAAATTAATTGACTCATAACTTATTGAATTAAATAAAAAACCAAACAACAAAGTAATTATTCTTTACAAACCCACCTATATTTGAAAACACAGGAGTATGTAACTGAATTATGCTGCAAAGATAATAAATTATTACTTAATAAATGAAGCTGTACTAAATTATTTTGCATTTTTTTATTGAGTTATCGAAACTGACACACACAATAACTCGCTATCCCCCTTAAACACATTTTGCAAACGGAAATTACGCTTTGCATTGAAGTAAATAGTATCACCCACCTGCAGCACATAGCTTTTGTTATCAATTTCAAATTGCAATTCACCGGACAACAGATAACCGAAAATTTGTCCTGAATGATGTTTAAATAATTCGAGACTATCTGAATCGGGAGAAAAACGAATCCGAAAAGTATCCATTTGTTTGGAAGCATCTTGTTGAGAAACAAGATGCATCTCAGTGCCTGATTCGTTTTTCATAAGTAAAACAGACTCATCGGCCTTAAAAACAGGGTTATTTGACAATGATTCGTTTTCGCCAATCAATTCGCCTACTGTTGTTTGAAGATTCTCGGCTATAAGTTTAAGTGTAATAATTGTAGGAAAAGATTTGGCTTTCTCGATTTGCGAAAGCGCACTTGAACTTACTCCAACTTTTTTGGCTAATTCATTCAACTGAAGTCCAAGCTGTTCACGTTTACTTTTTATTCTTTCACCAATTCGTTGCATATCTGAATATTTTTGGCAAAGATACAACAATTCCGGAATAAAAATTAAGCCACACTTAAATAATTAATCAAAATTAAACTTTTTCATAATTGTAATGTATGCAAAAAACGCAAATTCAGTTGTACCATCCGGAGACAAATACAATAAAATTTGCGTTGATATAAATAGATATTATTGAAATCCTGTCAATAGAGCAGGGCAAACTATTTCTTTTTCTGACCTCGTGTTTTGGGCTTTTTGTATTTAATTTTCATTGCTTCCGCACGACGCACTTTCATATTAACCTTTTTGTTTTTGTCCTTTTTTTCATGAAAAGCAGGTCCAACATCTTCAGGTTTAGCAACTTTCACCAATACATTTTTCATAACCACTTGTGGCATTTCATATTCGGTCAGTTCCTTCGAAATTTCCACCTCTTCAGGCATTTTCATAACAGGAATTTTATTTCCCATCAATTCTTCAATGGCTTTACGGCTATCAGTGTCAGCTTTTGTAATAAACGCTAATGCTACACCTTTTTTATCGGCACGACCGGTACGACCGATACGGTGCATATAACTTTCGGGCACTTCGGGCAAATCAAAATTCACAACATGTGTAATATCATCAAAATCGAGTCCACGAGCCACAAGATCAGTAGCAATAAGCACACGCAATTGATTGGAATTAAAAGAGCGGAATGACTCCAGGCGAAAATTTTGCGATTTATTGGAATGGATTACACCTACTTCTTCGGGAAATTTCAACGAAATACGCTCGTAAACATCATCGGCCAGCTTTTTAGTCGAAACAAAAACCAGTACCTTTGAAAAGCCAGGATTTGTTTTAAGTAAAAACTCAAGTAAGTTGATTTTGGTATTGAAGTTGGGCACTTTCACACCTGCTTGTTTTATATTTTCGAGCGGAGTTCCTGTTTTGGCGGCTTCAATTTCGAGTGGATCGGTAAAGAAATCGGCAATAAAATCTTTCAATTCATCTGTAATAGTTGCCGAAAACATCAGGTTCTGACGTTTTGTTGGAAGTAAATCGATAACACGAATCAATTGCGGACGAAAACCAAGATTCAACATTTCATCTACTTCGTCGATAATAAACCGTTTTACAGATTTTAATTTCAGGGTGCCATTCAATGTAAAATCGAGCAACCGTCCCGGCGTAGCCACCAACACATCCAGGCCAGCAGCAAGCAACGGAGTTTGCTGAATCATGTTTACACCACCATAAACACCTGCCACACGCACATTCATGTACTTTGTAAGCTGCTCAACATCTTCTACCACCTGCAACACCAATTCGCGGGTAGGCACTACAACCAAAATGCTCGGACTTTTTTCTTTTGTAAACTTCCACTGACGCAAACAAGGCAGCAGGTACGAAATGGTTTTACCCGTTCCGGTTTGTGCTATTCCCACTACATCGCGACCCGACATTATTACAGGAAAAGCTTTTTCCTGAATGGTGGTAGGTGTTATGATATTTAAATCGTTGAGGGCATTAAGTAAAGGCGTACTGATATTGAAGTCGGTAAAAGTCATGAAGTTTTTTTTAATGCATAATTTTTAATTCATAATGCATAATTAATATGCCAAACAAATCGGGTACAAAGATACTCTAAATGTAGCAGAAACCGAAATTTATATCAAACACAGCCGGCGAAGGCATATTTATTTTGTTTCTTTTTTTACTTGAAAATAATGAATGGTGCATTTAAAATTATGCATTCATTAGGGTGCCAATCTCACAATTCTCCAGCTTTTGTCTTCTGTTTTCTTATAATACAATCTATCGTGCAGCCGATTAGGGCGGCCTTGCCAAAACTCAAAACTCTCGGGGCTAACAAGATAACCACCCCAATGCGGAGGTCGTGGTATATCTTCGCCAAACTGCTTCTGATAAGCTTTAAAACGCTCATCGATAAATTCGGCCGAAGGAATTTCCTGACTTTGAGGAGACGCCCAGGCACCCAACTGACTATCGAGCGGACGTGATTTAAAATAATGCTCGGAAACACTTTCAGGAAGCTTTTCCGCCTTTCCTGTAATTCTGATCTGACGTTCGAGTGCCGGCCAGAAAAAAACAATCGAAACCTGTTGATTTACTTCAATTTCCCGGGCTTTAGCTCCTTCGTAATTTGTATAAAACACAAGACCATCGCTGTTAAAATCTTTAAGTAAGACAACCCTTGCATGTGGTTGCAAATTTGCATCAACAGTCGAAACTATCATTGCCGTAGGTTCCAATTCATCACTATTCAGAGCCGTTTGAAGCCACACCTCGAACTGATTGAAAGGATTAGGATCAGCCTCATTCTCATTCAATGCAGAGTATTCATATTGTTTGCGGATGTCACTTAGCATGTTTTTTAATATTTTACAGGTTCGACAGTTTTTAAAGTTTTGTATTCTGAAAGTTCAAACAAATTATCTGTCATTAGGTTTTGTTAAATTTTAATTTAGATGAATCTTTATTCCCTTTCAGCATAAATCAATAAATAAAACAGCACTAAATATTCTATTTGAATACATATCGACATTAAAACTTACAACTTAAAAGTATGACAAAAAAGTGCATTTATATTTGAATTTTCCGGTTCATTCGGACTGTTTTTTCAAGGATTTACAGTACTTTTGGTATACATAATGATAAAATTTCCAATACAATGAAAGATATGCTAAGAAGCCGACACATAGGCATTTCGGAAACAGACGAAGCGCAAATGCTTCGAACAATAGGTGTAAATTCGCTCGATGAACTTATCGCTCAAACCATCCCTTCCAACATCCGGCTCGCCGAGTCACTCGAACTCCCTGACCCACTTACTGAAAGACAATTTGCAGAACATATAGCAGAACTTGCATCTGAAAATCAGGTTTTCACTTCATATATCGGACAAGGTTGGTACGATACCGTTACGCCGGCTGTGATTCAACGTAATATCTTCGAAAACCCATCATGGTACACTTCGTACACACCCTATCAGGCCGAAATCTCGCAGGGGCGTCTCGAAGCTTTGCTTAATTTTCAAACAGCAGTAAGTGATTTTACTGGTCTGCCTTTGGCCAACGCTTCTTTGCTCGACGAAGCTACTGCAGCTGCCGAAGCAGCTACAATGATGTATAATCTGCGCAGTCGCGATGCAGTGAAAGCCGGAGCTAACATTCTTTTTGTTGATAAAAATGTTTTTCCACAAACATTAGCAGTTATCAAAACACGCACTTCTGTTCAGGGCATAGAACTGCAAATTGGTCATTTCGAATCATGTAAATTTACCGAAAAACATTTCGGAGCCATTGTGCAATATCCAAATGCAAACGGGAACATTGAAAACTATGCAGATTTTGTAACATCTGCTCACTCAGCCCATTGCAAAGTAGCAGTTGCAGCTGACATTCTGAGTCTTGCCCTACTGACTCCTCCCGGAGAATGGGGCGCCGATATTGCTTTTGGATCCACACAACGTTGGGGAATACCAATGTATTTTGGTGGACCAGCAGCTGCTTATTTTGCAACACGAGATGAATTTAAACGCGATATGCCGGGACGTATCATCGGCATTAGCAAAGATGCGAATGGAAAACCGGCACTGCGCATGGCTCTTCAAACACGAGAACAACATATAAAACGTGAAAAAGCAACGTCAAATATCTGTACCGCACAGGCTTTATTAGCTTCTATGGCAGGTATGTACACAGTTTACCATGGTGCTGAAGGCATTAAATCAATTGCTCAACGCATTCATGCCATTGCCACTTACATCAATGAACTCTTGCCTGTCTATGATTTTTCTCAGGAAAATGAGAATTTCTTCGACACATTGAAAATTACTTTGCCCGAAAATATTACTTTAGCAGATTTCCGAAAACTGGCTTTAGAGTACGAAGTAAACTTCCGCTATTTTGAAACCGGAGAAATTGGTATCAGTTTCGATGAAACTACAGACATTGATGATGTAAATACATTGATTGAAATTTTTGCAACAGCAGCTGATAATGCGCCTGTTTATGCCAACGAAGAAGATTTGATAAATTTACAATCGTTCGACGAAACGCTTGAACGCCAATCAACCTATCTTACTTATGACGTTTTCGGCAAATATCGCAGCGAAACAGAGATGATGCGTTACATTAAAAAACTTGAACGCCGCGATATTTCGCTGACTCATTCGATGATTTCGCTTGGGTCGTGCACAATGAAGTTAAATGCTGCTTCGGAAATGTTGCCGCTGAGTCGTCCTGAATTTAATGGAATTCATCCTTTAGCACCTAAAGATCAGACAGAAGGATACAACAAACTAATTGCCGAACTCGAAAATTATTTATCCATCATTACAGGGTTTTCAGCCTGCAGCCTGCAACCTAACTCAGGCGCAGCAGGTGAATTCACTGGGTTAATGACTATAAAAACCTATTTCGAAGCCAAAGGTGAAACTCAACGAAATACCGTTTTAATTCCGGCATCGGCACATGGCACTAATCCGGCATCGGCAGCGCAAGCAGGTCTGGATATTGTGGTTGTAAAATGCGACGAGGGTGGAAATACCGATCTCGAAGACTGGAGAGCAAAAGCTGAAGCCAACAAAGAAAATTTGCTGGGCTGTATGATTACTTATCCTTCAACCCACGGTATTTTTGAAGAAACAATCGTCGAAATGTGCGCAATAATTCATGCTAATGGCGGACAAGTTTATCTCGACGGTGCCAATATGAACGCACAGGTAGGTTTAACAAATCCTGCTAAAATAGGTGCTGATGTATGTCACCTGAACCTGCACAAGACTTTTGCAATTCCTCATGGCGGTGGAGGTCCGGGAGTAGGTCCAATTTGCGTAGCTGCCCATTTGCAACCCTACTTGCCAAGCAAAGAAAATGGTAAAAACACAGTTTCGGCAGCACCCTACGGAAGTGCCGGCGTTTTGCCTATTACCTATGGCTATATCCGTATGCTGGGTGAAGAAGGTTTGACGGCTTCAACAAAATATGCAATTCTGAACGCCAATTATCTGGCTGCACGGCTGAAAGATAGTTACGGCGTACTTTACACAGGCAAAAACGGTCGTGTTGGTCATGAGTTAATTCTCGAAGCACGTAACTTTAAAGCCACTTCGGGCGTAACCGAAACTGATATCGCCAAACGTTTGATGGATTATGGCTTCCACGCTCCCACTCTTTCATTTCCTGTGCATGGCACATTAATGATTGAGCCAACCGAAAGCGAATCGAAAGCTGAACTCGATCGTTTTGCAGAAGCTATGTTGCAGATTTTTGAAGAAATTAAAGAGGTGGAAAACGGCACAGCCGATAAAACTGATAATGTTTTGCTCAATTCGCCTCACCCTGAATATGCAATTGTGTCGGACGAGTGGAATCATAGCTACAGTCGTGCTAAAGCTGCATATCCAACCAATTGGGTAGCCGAAAACAAGTTTTGGGTAAATGTTGCTCGTGTCGACAATGCTTTTGGCGATCGTAACCTTATGTGCACTTGCCGACCTACAACCGATTGGTTATAACCTTATTTCTTTCAGGTTTAACGATAAATAAAAACCGACCCTGCTGCAAATCTGCAACAGGGTCGGTTTTTTGTTTCATATAGTCAGATCAGATATAATAATCCGCCATATCGACAATACCAGCACGAATGGCATATTTTGTTGCTTCGTGAATGTTGTTGACTTCTATTTTTCTGAAAATATTCTTACGATGGGTCATAATTGTATGAACGCTTACAAAACGCAGCAAGGCAATTTCTTTTGTTGTTTTGCCCATGGCCATTTCTTTCAGAATTTCCTGTTCTGTAATGGTGAGGACTGAACGTGGTGATTTGCTTTCCGACTTTCTTGTACTATCGAGTAAAATATTGCTCACATGATTGCAAATATATCTGTTGCCTTTCAACATTTCCTTCAATCCTGTTCTGATTTCTTCAGCTGAACTATCTTTCATAACAACACCAAAAGAATATGTATTGAAAAGTACTGAACGAAGAAAATCATCGCTCAACTCATCTGAAAATAACAGCCAAAAAGTTTCCGGAAAACGCGATTGCAGGATCACTAATTCGTTTTCACTTTCGAAATCGAATAAAGTATAATCAAGTATGACAAGCACATTTCCATCCTTTACAAGTAAGTCTATTAACTCTTTTTTTTGGGACACTTCATTTACGGTAAGTTGATCAGGTAGCTGAGCTATAACATACTTCCAGCCCATACTGGTAATATCCTGATTATCTGCTATAATTAGATTTTTCATTTTAAGAGGCGTTGTAATTATTTTATCAATAACGTTTCACATCGGGAATGAAATAAAGTGAGCGAAACATTGAAATAAGAAACTTAAAATAAAAAGCAGGATAAAACCAAAATTACATAAGTTGATTTTATCCTGCCATTTAATATACTCAAATATAAATTAGTATTCCCAAATGTCCTGCTCCACATTGAGCAATTCGGTTTCTATGCGTTTTTGTTCTTTCAAAATTTGTTCAGGTTCGTTATACGCCTGAAGCAACATTCGGTTAAACATATTACTATCGCCAAGCAAATAGCTTGAATATAACTTTTGAGAGAAAAACTCATCGAAAGTCAATCGTTCAGTATCATTTCCGTTAGGTACCATATATTGTTTAGCAAGAAACGGACGTAATTCGTCAAACAAATACCAACAGGTCACCGAGCTTTGCAGGAAGTTCCAAACCGACTCTCCCGATTTGTTTATTCCAGTCATATTCAGATTTGTAACATTTGTTTCGTTATAAACATATACCGGAGCTATACCTATTATTTTGGTAAACATTCTGGAGTAATGTTTATTAAAGAAAATAATTTCCTGAATAATAAACTTCATTTGTTTCGAAGCATAATCTTCGTAATAATAAGAACTTACCTTATTTTGATTCGTCAACGGATCTTTTTCTATCAGGCTACTGATTCTTGGTGTATTATTAGCCGTGTTCCAGTCGCAGGTAACAAAACGGTTTTTCAGACTGTCCTGAGGAATAGGATTGTCGTACTTTGGTTGAATATCAAAATCTATTTTATCATAAGCTTTCAATCCACCTTCAACCGAAGCATCAAGAATTACCCTGAATAAGCTTTTATACTTTTCGTTGGGCTTAATCGGGAAATAAAGCTGATTATTCTGCTTGTCTCTCAAATCAATTACCCTGTAAACGATACGCGACCATACTATGTCGTCAGCTCTGTGATTAATACGTGCAATAGTGTCAGCCAGAGCATCCAACTGAGTAGTTTGAATAGCAACATTACCTTTCAAATCGAAGAATGGCAAAACCTGTTCCTGTGCTGTAGCGCGGCCTACAGGCAACAAGCACACAACACAAACAGCAACTAAATATGCTTTAAAATTCATTTTCATATTATAAATTTACTTTACTGGCAGTTTATTAAATTAATTTCACAACGATAGCTCCTAAAGACTGGACATTTTTATCCGGACCAACAGCTTTTATATTACTAAGAATAAGATTTTTTCCTTTTGTTAATCTACTAAGGAAGTTTCCATCAAGTTTCGAACCCGAAACTGAAAGTGGGGCCAATCCATCAACAATCATAGTGAACGAAACAATAGAGAACTTAGCCTGGACCAATGCGTCTTGTCCATAACTGGCAATCAAATTAGCACCTCTCAGCTGATCCATTGTCATAGCTCCTTCATTTTCGTCACCTTTGGAATCGAGCAGAAATACTGAAGGTTTTGGCAAACGTTTAACCCTGAAAAGTCCTCCACCCATGCTCATCTCCTTTTTATCTATTTTTCCGAAAACAGCCACTCTTATTTCACCATCACGTGTAGGGTGAATTATAAATTTTCCTTTACCGCGATTTTCAAAATTGGCTCCATCGACACTTATCCTTACATTTTCGGGAGCAACACCGGGTACCGAAATACTTATTTTATTATCAATTCCTCTGTAAACAACGTTCAAATCTTCGTTCGAAATAGTTGCCGATGGTTCGCCCACCATATAATCCGATTCGAAACGGTAAGACATTACACTTCCACCTTTTCCCGGTACTCTTATTTCGCCCGAATACTTTGCAGGGCCTAATTTACCTCCTGCTACGAACTCGTACATACCGTTGCGACCTAGCTGAGCACCATTTACAAAATACTGTGGTATTTTTGTAGAATCGACGGCCGACAATACAATACGTGCACTGTATTTTTCACCACGAAAAACGAATTTTGAATTAGGCACCACCAGCGCCTCAATTTTATTTACTCTGAAGTCCGAGGCATCCGTCTGTCCTTTCAGGTATTGTACTATTTCCGATTCAGAAGCTCTGATATCACTTTGATATTTAGTAAGTAAAGTGACAACAGCAGACACCGGCATCATCTCGAACATGGCATTTTCCCATGGTATCATTTCACCCGATTCTTTGCTTTTTACCGAATTGGTTGAAAAAAGATTGAGATACATTTTTTGCTTGATCTCATTGTTTCCCGAATAAGAAACCAATGTATCGCAATAACTTTTTAGCTTATTTCTCAACACTTTAGCATTTCCGCCTACCAAGGCATATTGTCCGGCAGCATCCAGATTATCGCGAGCTTCAATTTCTCTTGCTTTTGGATCGGCCTTCTTTTTATCTGCAATTTTTACAATTTCAACTTTAAAATTCTCGATGTACTGAAACAGTTCATCGGATTGTTTTTTAATTTGATTCGCTCTATTCAACCATTCACCTACTTTTTCAGGATTTTCTTTGTAAATATATTCAAAGTCCTTATAAAGATCATCGTTGCGCATATCTGATGATTCGATGGTAGAATGCAAACTATTATCCACCATCGTGAATCCGTTCAATATTTCACTTGATACATTAAGCGCCAACATAGCTGTTAGCACCAAATACATCATACCAATCATCTTCTGCCTTGGCGTTTCCGGACAATTTTTTGCTCCACTCATTGGTGATTATTCATTAGCAATTTGTAAATAAAGGAAAACAATCACTCATTTTAGCTTAAAGCGTTCAACATATTGCCATAAACCAAATTAAGGTCAGCAACTTGCTTCACAAGCTTTTCTGTTCCGGATTTATAAAGTTCGGTTTGTTCAACTATATTTTGTGTTGTCACCTTCATTTTATCCACATTCGTCGAAATCTGATTCAAATCGGCACTTACCGCCTTAATCAAGTCGTTTTGTTTTGTCAATCCTTCTGACTGTACCTGAATATTTTTAAGCTGAATTTCGTACACCGAATTGATTGAAGATAAGTTTTTATTAATTTCTTCCACCTTAGCTCCATAATGCTTTGTGTGTTTATCAACGATATCCATACCATTGTTAATGGATTGATATGAAATCTGCAGTTGAGCTGTTGCATTATTAAGTTGTTCCTGACTATGAATAAATTTAGAAGTCATTTCAGAAGCATTGTCGAGGTTCGAAGCCAACTTGTCTGTTGATTTAACAACTGACGTAAGCGCATTCAATTGTTCGGCAGTGGCAGAAAGATTTTTGATGCCTTCCGAAAGCTTTTTCACATCCTCGTCACTTATTGTTTCGCTATAATTTACTTTCAACGACGATTTTGAGGTTTCGGTTTGAGGCGTCGGCACTAAATTGCTTGAACGAATTCTCTCACTTTCGAAGTCGAAGATTTTGTTCCACTCAAATTCCTTTACCGGTTTATCAAATATGCCTAAAGCAAAGATGATGGCTTCTACAGACATACCAATGCCCAACATATAACTGGATCCGTTTAAATGAAGGATTTTAAACATAGCTCCCAGAATTACAACTGAAGCACCTAAACTGTAAGCGGCTCCTACAATTCTTTTCATCTTAGGCGAATTCCACCACAAATCGAATTTTGTCTGTTCGGACATAATCGTCGTTTTTTAATAATTAGATTTAAAAATTTTCTTATTCACCATTAAACGAACGTACGCAACGGAAACCAACGTACGGTCTACTTTCGTACTGATATTCGTAAGTACGTACACCACACTGAAGGTAATATGCTATATCTTTCCACGAACCTCCTTTTATCACTTTGCGTTTCAACACATCCGCATCGTCATTTTTAGCATTGTACTGAAAGTTTGGATTCATATCAGCCACCATTGTGTTTGTTGAACTTACATAAGCCGACGATGTCCATTCTGCCACGTTTCCGGCCATATCGTACAAGCCATAATCGTTAGGTGCAAAAGAACCTACTTTCATTGTAGTGGCACCAGTATCGTCGGTATAGCTTCCTCGCATAGGTTTGAAGTTGGCAAGAAAACATCCATTGTTGTCGCGAAGGTAATTTCCTCCCCATGGATACAGACCTAGTTGTTTGCCTCCACGTGCTGCATATTCCCATTCGGCTTCGGTAGGCAAGCGATAGTCCTGACCACCTACTTTGTGTGTTGTATTATAGAGTTGAGTACGCCAGTTACAAAATGCTTGTGCCTGCTCCCAGGTAACACCTACCACAGGATATTGGGCAAATCCCGGATGCGAAAAGTACATTTTCATTTTTGGGTCGTTGTAAGCATACTGGAAATCGCGCAGCCACATCACAGTGTCGGGATATACGTTCACAATGCGCGTAGAGATCAAATCTTTCCGATTGACAAGTTTACGTTCGATTGTTCTGTTAACAATAACTCCGTTTTCGTCGACATAAGAAGTATCAACTCTTACTTTCGCATTTTTAGGATAGGCACCGGTGGCCACATTGTATTTGTTGCCGGGCAAAGCTGCCTGATCATAATTGATCCACTCATACTTGTAAGTCAGTATAGTTGGATTCATCTGATTCGAGCGACCGATTGCATTTTCGCTGAAGAAATAGAAGCGACCTAAAACTGCTTTCACGGTATCATCTTTCGAGCTCCATGGTATTTTAGCTTTCCAGTTCAAAGGAACTTTTGCCAGTTCTTCGGGGCTAAGATTATCCAGAGGATTTTCGCGATTGTTATAAGTTGTCAGTTTTTGATAACCCAAAGCATTTGAATTTATTAGCATTCGCATGGCTATGGAGTCTCGCACCCAATGAACAAATTGTTTGTATTCGTTATTTGTGATTTCAGTTGCATCCATCCAAAAAGCATCAACAGTTACGTTGATTGATTTGTCGCTGAGCGAACCGATGGCAGATTGGTCGTTGGCACCCATAATAAAGGATCCACGCTTAACAAACACCATTCCATACGGATTTTCTTCCTGAAACCGCTTTGTTTTTTTAGTAATGCCATTCAATTCCCCTACAGGTCTGGCAGCTATGATTATCAATAAGACAAGCGCAATAATAATCAGATTCTTTTTTGTCATTGTGATAATAATTATATTGAGATAAATATTATTTTTTTATATTACTAGTTAACAAACACTTACAAAAATCGTACACTTTTATATTTTTTCGAGCCCTTAGCCAAAGCATACTCGAAACTGTAAATAACTACAAGTTCGTGCGAGCCATAATTGGTAGTTATCAATTTTGATGTCGATACATCGAACGCATATCCTACGCTTAAACCACCGGCAACATTCAGTCCGGCCATAAGCACCACAGCATCTTTAACCCGATACGTCAATCCGCCCCAGAATTTATTATCGTACTCCACACGGGATGATAAATCGAGCTGCCAGCTGCTAAAATCAGATTTTAACAATACACTTGGTTTCAACACATATTTTGGATTCAGCAATTTATAGTTGAATCCTCCTGTAAAAAACATAGTGCTAAACACATTAAATTCGGCTGTAGGTGTCCATGTTACTGTTGGACGATTCAGATGAACTAACGAAAAACCCGAATACCACTCTTTCAACGAAAACCATGCCCCGACACTCATGTCGAGACTTGTTCCACTCACCTGTGTCAGAGGAATGGCAGGATCGCTTACAATTTGGTTATGATACTCTCCTAAAGTTATTTTTTGCTGAGCCACACTATCGCCACTAAATCCTATATTTACAAAACCCAGATCGGCGCCTATACTTAGTTTGGCTTTCCCAATGTTCTTTTTAAATGCATATTGCAGATGAAAGGTCTTATTCGAAAGCCAACCTATTTCATCATTCAGAAAACTTACTCCCACACCATGTTTCGAATCTCCCAACTTCAAAGGGGAATGAATACTGAAAACAGTGGTGGTTCCACTCCCATCAAAATTTATCAAATTAATGCGCGGTTGCAGAATTACATCAATTCTTTCACTCTCGCCAACCGCTGCCGGATTGAATGATGAATGATGCAACATGTACTGACTTAACTGTGCATCGAATTGCGAATAAACCGATTCAGTAAAAACGAATAAAAATAAAATATAGATATAATATTTTTTCATAGAATTTTCTGAAACAATTTCATTCACAAAGCGTCTGGTACGCGTATTATTTGATACTCATTAGTTTTTATAATGAAACTGCAAAACTCAGAAAAAATTGTTTCGCATAACATTTTTTATGCAAAATAAAGTATCAACACATTACTTAAACACTTGATTTTGATTCAGGCAGGCAAAAACAATATTATTTTAATACTCCTCTTCGTTGAAGAAGAAATCTTCTTTGCTTGGATAATCCGGCCAAATATCTTCGATTGTTTCATAGATCTCTCCTTCGTCTTCTATTTCCTGCAGGTTTTCAATTACTTCTAAAGGAGCTCCTGAACGTATGGCATAATCTATTAATTCATCCTTTGTTGCAGGCCAGGGTGCGTCTTCAATTTTCGAAGCTAATTCTAATGTCCAATACATAATTCTGGTAAATTTTTTAATATAAATTTAATTAGTAAATAGGTCAAATTTTGTACAAAAGTAAGTATTTTTTTTATTAATACTATTTTTTCCACAATATTTCTTTACAGCCTTTTTTTAATGTAATAAAACGTGATAATACAAAGAAATAATCAGACAATCGGTTCATGTACATAATTATTTGCTTTTCAATAATATAAACTTCATTTACATCCATAATTCTACGCTCGGCACGCCGTGAAACCGTGCGACAAACGTGGCAAATTCCACCTTCGGTAGAGCCTCCCGGCAGTATAAATGCTGTTAAAGGAGGTAAATTTTGAGTTAATTTATCTATTTCGAGCTCTATCGCCAGGATATCATCATCCGAAATTATCGAAGCCTGATTTAAATTTGTTTTTGCAGTATCGGTTGCCAAATGCGAACCCACAGCAAAAAGACGATGCTGTATTTTTTCGAGAAAAACAGCTTCTTCGCCAAGTAATTCGTACGAAGCCAGCAAACCTATAAAAGAGTTGAGCTCATCTACAGTTCCATAGGCCTCGATGCGCACATCGTTTTTCGGAACCCGTGTCCCTCCAATTAAACCTGTAAGGCCGGCATCGCCTGTTTTTGTATATATTTTCATTTTCTTATTCCGTTTTACTTCTGATTTTCACAATCTGCGTTTTTTGTATCATAATGCATTCTGAATAACATAATTACATCAAATTCATAAAAACAAAATTATTTGTTTATACGCTGCTAATAACAAATTTTATAGTGTTTATTGCTCAAATCAGTATTAAAAAATACAATTCCCATTTGATGAATATCGATTGTCGACTTTACTTTCGGATGGCTCTTAATTGTATTCCAGGCCATTTCCATATCGCCGGACCAGTATATATCATCAAAAACAATTATTGCATTTTGAGCCAGACATCCGACACATTGATCAAAATAATCCAAAACGGCAGCCGACGAATGGTTGGCATCCACAAAAACAAAATCAACTTTATCGAGTTCCTTCAATGCAGTAGGTAGTGTTTTGTTTATATCTCCCTCCATTAAGTTTATATTCGTCAGGCCCAAATGTCTGAAGTTTTCAACCGCAATTTTTGCTATTTCCGGGCTTCCTTCGAGCGTAACACATTTACATTTCGAAGCAGAAGCCAGATAAGCCGTAGTAACACCAAGCGAAGTTCCAAGTTCAAGTATATGCCTGGATTGAGCATGGCAAACAAGCCGAAACAACAACTGAGCATGTTTTTTTCGTTGAACCGATTTGCGGGCAATGGCAGATACCTTGCTGTGGCGATCGGTTCCGGTTCCAAAATCATTTATAAAAACTGTTCTTTTGTCGTTCAGCAAATCGTTTCTTAGTTTTTCAATCTCATCAAATACATAATACTCATTTTTGTTATAAAAAACTGAATTTACAAGCTGAAACACGTAAGGAGAATGAATGCCATGTCCTTTTGTATTTACAGCTGTCAAGCAATGAGTTATATATTTCAGAATAAACTTTAACGATTTCATAATGATTATTTGCATAACAAAAGTAGCAAAAAATTTGATATGATGTTGTATTTTTTCATATTGTTAATACAACAGGATTAATTTTATGCAGTCGACAGCGTTTTACACAATGTCAATACCTTGTTTTTCACAAAACTCCAGGGCCATTTCTCTGAGTTTAAATTTTTGAATTTTCCCACTTCCTGTCAAAGGATATTCGGTCAGAAAAAAGATATAACGTGGAATTTTATATCTTGCAATTTTATCTTTGCAAAAGTCGCGAACATCCTCGGCTGTAATTTCAGCTTCGTCGTGTGGAATAATAAATACGCCCACATCCTCACCGTAGCGTGGCGAAGCCACTGCAACAACCTGAGCATCCTTTACGCCCGGCATATGATAAAGAAATTCTTCAATCTCGCGGGGAGATATGTTTTCACCTCCACGAATAATCATATCCTTGATTCGCCCTGTGATGCTATAATTAGCATTTTCATCTTTCACACCCAGATCGCCCGAATGAAGAAATCCATTTTTGTCGATTACCTGAGCTGTTGCTTCGGCATTTTTGTAATATCCTTTCATTACATTATAGCCCCGGCAGCATACTTCACCCTGTACGCCGTCTTCACAAATTTCGCCAGTAGCGGGGTCGATGATGGCCACTTCAGTAAACTCAAATGCCCTACCTACAGTGGTACAACGTATCTCGAATGAATCATCGACACGCGTTTGCGTCATACCTGGTGAGGTTTCAGTAAGTCCGTAAACACTTGTAATGTCCATAAACATTTTTTCGTTCACTTTCCTCATCAATTCTACAGGACACAAAGCTCCGGCCATAATACCGGTACGAAGCGAACTCATATCGAAAATATTAAACATTGGATGATTCAACTCGGCAATGAACATAGTGGGCACGCCATACAAAGCCGTGCATCGTTCCTTGTGTATCGATGCCAGGGTAATAAGCGGATCGAATTTTTCGACCATAACCTGAACACTTCCATGTGTAAGGCAATTCATTGTAGCTAAAACCACACCAAAACAATGAAATAATGGTACACATACACATAGCTTATCCTTTTGAGTAAACTTCATGTGCTCACCCGTAAGATAACCATTGTTGGCAATGTTATGATGCGAGAGCATAACTCCTTTTGGGAAACCGGTGGTGCCCGAAGTATATTGCATATTCACCACATCGTGGCAGCTAACTGCTTTTTTTATTCTCAACAGTTCGTCGTCAGGTAAATTACTGCCCAGCAAAAGCATTTCGGCAGTATTGTACATACCACGGTGCTTTTCCTGCCCAATATAAATAAGGTTTTTAAGTTCCGGAAATCGTTCTGAATTCAACTTTCCACGCTGTGTAGTTTTAAGTTCGGGAATCAGGTTGTTTACTATTTCCACATAATCGTTTCCCGAGACGCCATCAGTGATACAAAGCGTATGCATATCCGAATTTTCGAGAATAAAGGCAAGTTCGTGCGCTTTGTAGCTTGTGTTTACAGTCACAGCCACAGCACCAATTTTGGCCGAAGCATACAAAAAAGTCAACCAGTCGGGAACATTCTGTGCCCAGATACCAACATGAGCTCCTTTGGTTACACCGATAGCCAACAGTCCTTTCGCCATATTGTCGACACGCTGATTGAAGGCCGACCATGTAAAACGTAAATCACGGTCGGAGTATACTATATATTCATTGTCGGGCGTTTCAGCGGCCCAGTATTCGAGCCAGTCGCCTAATGTTCTGTCAAATAATTGCATAAAGAATTAATTTTGTGATTTTTCTATCAGGAAACCAGGATCAAACAGGTGTATACACAACTGCTACAATCTGAGCAGGTTCATCGTCGACGGCACTTACAAGATGATCCACAATTGAATCGTAATAAATGCTGTCGCCAACATTAAGAATATGTTGCTCTTTTCCGTAGATGATTTTCACTTTACCTTTGAGGACAAAGATGAACTCTTCGCCTTCGTGCGTCGAAAGGATAGGTTCATGTGTTGGCGAAGGTTTAATATCAATCACAAAAGGTTCCATATGCCTGCCGGCTTTGTTTCCGGCCAGCGAAAAGAAGTCGAGATGAGAATTGGCAGTAGAAAGCTGGCTCGAAAAAGTAGCAGCATCTTTCAGTTCGCTCTGGCGATGAACAACAGGTCCGAGTTGCTCCGAATCGTCCAAAAAAGTACCTACACGTACTCCAAGCCCACGGGCAATTTTAATAAGTACTGCTAATGAAGGCACTTTATCACCTGAAAGAAGTAATTCAATCTGCGAAACAGTAAGCCCCGATCGTTCAGATAAATCCTGAATGGTCACGTTCTTCGTAGTCATTAAGGAATTGATTTTTCCTCCTACCAAATTGTTTTTCATATTATTATAGAATTATATATGTGAATGCATTAAATCGGGTGCTTTACCGAAGTAATTTGTCAAAAAAATTGTCGCAAAAATATAAAAAAAACTTATATAAAAAAGGTTTCGGATTGAAATAATTAATTATTTCAATCCGAAACCTTATAAAATCAAACTAAACGTATGTTTATTCTATTTATTCATAAGCAATGACGCAAATTCATCCTTATTGTTTAGTTTTTCAAGTGTTGTTTTCAGATCCATATCGTCCCTGAGTGAATATTGTATTTCGCCTTTCTGGAAATAATAGCGTTGAATGATTTCGTGGCTTAAAAGTTCGATGATATCTTTCTTATTGTCCTGAAGATTTTTAAGCACATCGGGCGTCAGTTTTGCTTTGAGGGCTTCAAATTCTTCTTTTGCCGTTTTATCAAGTCCTTCTATTTCAGCCATCTCAAGCAATTGTTTGTAATACTTTTCGGTTTCGGAAATATATGTAAATTTCTTTTCGACAAGGAAATCGAAAAACGCTTGAAAATCCTCATCGGTAAGTGCAAATTCAGCAGGTTTACTGATAGTGGCATGCGAAGCCACATACTGATTGGCAAATTCGAAATAAAGTTGCTGGGCAAAAATATAATAGGCGATATTAAGCTTGCGGTCGTCGGTAGTTTTAATATCGGGCACTATACCGCCACCATCGCGCACTTTACGTCCATTACGCGTAGTGAATTCGGTTGTCAGACTATCAGGTACACGTCCCACACTTCCATCCTCATTCCGGTGACTGTAGTCAATGGCCTGTATACATCTTCCGCTCGGAATATAATATTTGGCAGTTGTAATTTTAAGATGTCCACCATAACCTACAGGACGGATATTCTGTACAAGCCCCTTACCAAAAGTGCGTTCGCCCACAATAATACCTCTGTCGAGGTCCTGAATAGCACCTGCAACAATTTCGGAAGCCGAAGCCGATGCTCTGTTGGTGAGTATAGCCAAACGCATATCAGGGAACAAGGGTTCGGTAGGCGTTTTATAAACCCTGTCGTTAAATTTATTTTTACCTTTGGTACTTACCACTTCAGTGCCTTTCGGAACAAAATAGCCAACAATCTTCACAGCTTCGTCGATGAGTCCGCCCCCATTACTTCGTAAATCAATAATCAGCGATTCTATTTGATGTTGTTTTATTAATTCATTGATGGCCGACTTCATTTCCATAGCCGATTTATCGGTAAACTCATTCAGCAGCACATATCCAGTTTTATCGGCTACAAGTCCCGAATACGCCACAGGGTTGATTTGAATTTTTTCGCGCTGAAATTCTTTTTCGATGATCTTTTTTTCGCCGTATCGTTTCAGTTTGAGTTTAATCGTTGTATTTGGCGTTCCTTTGAGCATAGCGCTTACTTCGCTCACTTCTTTTCCGGCCACGGCTTTCCCATCAACTTCGAGGATCACATCCCCTGCTCTCACATCATTGCGCTGAGCAGGCAAACCTTCGTAAGGTTCCGAGACACAAATTTCGTTTCCTTTCTTCATAATCATAGCGCCGATGCCCGCATATTCGCCTGTGGTCATAAAAGTAAGATCGGCAGTTTCTTCCTCGGGCATATACACAGTGTAAGGATCTATCTTGCCCAGCATTTGGTCAATGGCAGTTTTCATCATTTTATCATAATTCAGCGTATCGACATAAAAAGCATCCAGCTCACGAAAAACGGAATTGAAAACTGACATATTTTTGCTGATTCTGAAAGTGCGATCGTTGATTTTCTGATCTGCCGAAAAAGCTGCAAAAGAAAAACAAACCAATAACAGGCTGACCAAGAGTGTTCTTTTCATAATTGTAATATTGAGTATAAAAAAAGTGCTAAAAAAATTGATCACAAAAGTATTCAAATTCTTCATTAATGAGAATTTAGTTTGATTAATAATGCTTAATTGAAACACAGCGCATAATTAAAACAACAAAGCTGTGTTTTGCTTGTTCATAAATGGGATACAGGAATGATAGAACGGCCGAGTGAGTTATTAATTCGACAATTTGAAGATTTAAAGATTTGAAAATTATTGGCGACAGAATATTACGATATTTCTATTGCGCCATTTTTCACACGACACTGGCTGGTTTTCATCAATACCACTCAATCAGAGTTTTACATGAGGAGGCAAAAAGTCAGAAATATCTTTTCCGTACGAAATCAAATCGCGGGCCACCGTTGACGAGATGTGCGCATAAGCCGACTCGGTAAAAAGAATAACTGTTTCGAGCCCTGTGAGACTGCGATTTGTATCGCCAATTGTACGCTCGTATTCGAAATCGCCCACCGTACGCAAACCTCGCAAAGCAAAACCTGCATCCACCGACTGCGCAAAATCAATTGTCAGACTGTTATAAGCCATTACTTTTACCCTTGGTTCGTCCGCAAATGCTTGTTGAATCATTTCTATGCGCTTTTCAATCGAAAAAAGCGTTTTCTTTGATTGGTTGTGCCCGATACCGATAACGATTTCGTCGAAGATATTCAATCCGCGCATTACAATGCTGTAATGTCCTATAGTAAACGGGTCGAAAGTACCCGGAAAGATAGCTCTTTTCATGCTGAATATGTTTTTGGCTTAAATTTTGTTGTTTGTTGAAGCCTATGAATGTATTGAAAATGAAATGCAAAGATATGAATTTTAATTTTGTGTTTCAAAGAATTGTGGTTACAGCTTTTGTATTTTCGTATTTACTGAAAATTAAATTTTAAATTTGCATTCAATAGAAATAAAATACAAATTTATGATTATGCGTTTATTATCAACAATTTCCTTTCTTCTGCTCATTCTTTGTACACAAAACTTACAGGCCATCGACCCTGTGAATTCATTACCTATCCCTTCGAAAATTCAATTTGCAGGACAAACTATTCCGTTGGATCGCTACGATATGCGCGAACGCTTCGACCGCGAACAAACAATTATTGTGTACCAGCATTCCACCAGCCTGCTGCTTATTAAACGTGCCAACAAATACCTGCCCATCATTGAACCAATATTAAAGAAGAACAATATTCCCGATGATTTTAAATATCTTGCGGTGATCGAAAGTTCGCTCGATCCGCGGGCACAATCGCCTGCCAAAGCTGCCGGAATATGGCAATTAATGCCTGCCACTGCTGAACAATATGGCCTCGAAGTAAGCGCTGAAGTGGACGAACGTTATCATATTGAAAAAGCAACCGAAGCTGCCTGTAAATACCTGAAAAGCGCATTCAATAAATATCGTAGCTGGACTACCGTTGCCGTGTCGTACAACGCCGGCATGGGACGAATTTCCGGTGAATTGGAAAAACAAAACGTCGAAGATGCTTTCGATATGTACCTGAACACCGAAAGCAGTCGCTACATGTTCAGGATTCTGGCCATGAAACAGCTGTTGGAACATCCTGAAAAATTTGGTTATAATGTAGAAAATGATGATTATTACCAACTGATACCCACACGAAAAATAGCTGTGAACGATTCAATAAGCGATTTAGCGAAATGGGCAGCCGATTATGGTTTGAGTTATGCTCAGATCAAAGATTTCAACATCTGGCTGCGCGACAGGAAGTTATCAAACCGTTTGAAGAAAGAATATCTGATTGATGTACCTGATAAAAACGATTTATATTTCGACAGCTCGAAATTAGTTATACATAAACTAAAAAAATGATCATTAAATTGCTGCTCAATATACAATTTACAAGTATTCATACGTTTTAATAAAAAACTCTGCAAATGAAAAAAACTTATATCGTAATATACTCAGCCATTTTATTCTGTTGGTCCACTGTGGCTCATGCCCAACTGAATTTTGGAATAAAAGCAGGATATAATTCATCGCTTACCCTTGGTAATTTTGGATCCGTCACCACAGGCTCGTACGACCTTAATTCGGTGAAAGCTGAAATGGGCAATAACTTCCACGCCGGTGTATTTGCACGGATAACGATGGACAAGTTCTATTTTGAACCCGAATTGCTGTACACAATGCAGAAAAAGGAATATCAGGTTACTTTTGAAGATGTATCGAACGGTGAAGTGACCCTCGATAAATTTGTGAATGTGAGCGCCATCGATGTACCTTTGCTGCTCGGCTACAAACTTATTGATCTTAAAATTCTGAATGTACGCGCATTTGCAGGACCTAAATTTCGCTTTCTTGCAGGTTCTTCGCTCGATTTCAATAATATAGCAGGTGGTAATTTCGATCTGGGACAACTCAAGTACGAAACAAAAAAAGCGAAGATCGGATTGGAAGTCGGAGCTGGTATCGACCTGCTTATGTTTGCCATCGATGCCCGCTATAACATCATCGACAATATGGTGGACGCAACATACAACGGAGAAATACTGGCACGGATGCCTGCAAGTACCTTTGTTATTTCTTTAGCCTGGAAATTATTTTAAAAACTCTCAAATAAAAAAGATTCCACACCAACCGATTGCCTGTTTTTCGCATTGAAAAGCAGGCAATTTTTTGTTTTTACAGATTTCGCAGATTTTAGTATCTTTGCAGCTTAATAACACACACAACAAATGAATTTAGAAGCAACCATTCAGACCGTCGTAGCGCAATCAGTCAAAACGCTTTACAATATTGATATTGAAACAAGCCAGATACAAATTCAGAAAACAAAAAAAGAATTTGAAGGTGATATAACTGTAGTCGTATTTCCGTTTGCCAAAGCGGCACGCAAATCGCCCGAAGGAGCCGGAGCCGAAATAGGTGAATTTATAGTTGCAAACAATGCTATGGTTTCGAAATTTAATGTAATCAAAGGATTTTTAAACCTTTCCATCACACCCTCCTACTGGCTTGAGTTACTCAACAGCATCAATGCTGATGAGCATTTCGGAATAAAACTACCTTCAGAGGATGCCGACACCATGATGATTGAATATTCATCGCCCAACACCAACAAACCACTTCATTTAGGCCATATCCGCAACAATCTCCTCGGATTCAGCATTGCCGAAATACAAAAAGCAAACGGCTGGAAAGTTGTAAAAACAAATATCGTAAACGACCGTGGCATTCATATCTGCAAATCGATGCTGGCATGGAAACTTTTCGGTAACGGCGAAACACCACAGAGCTCGGGCATGAAAGGTGATCACCTTGTGGGTAAATACTATGTGGTTTTCGATAAAGCTTATAAAGCCGAGATAAAGGCATTGATGGAGAAAGGCATGACCGAAGAAGAAGCCAAGAAAAATGCGCCATTGATCCTCGAAGCCCAGAAAATGTTGTTGGCATGGGAAAATAACGATACCGAAGTACGTCAGTTGTGGGAAACCATGAATGCCTGGGTATATGCAGGATTCGACGAAACATACAAACAAATGGGTGTTGATTTCGATAAAATATATTACGAATCGCAAACCTATCTCACCGGAAAATCGGAAGTGGAACGCGGGGTAGCCGAAAAATCATTCTATCAACGCGATGACAGTTCGGTTTGGGCCGACCTTACCGCCGATGGACTGGACGAAAAACTTTTACTGCGCGCTGATGGCACTTCGGTGTATATGACTCAGGACATAGGCACTGCCAAACTCCGATACAACGATTTCGATATCAAAAAGATGGTATATGTAGTGGGGAACGAACAGAATTATCACTTTCAGGTATTATCTATTCTGCTCGACAAACTCGGCTATACCTGGGGAAAAGACCTTGTACATTTCTCGTACGGCATGGTTGAACTTCCCGAAGGCAAAATGAAAAGCCGCGAAGGAACCGTTGTTGATGCCGACGACCTTATGGCCGAAATGATCGATACAGCCCGCGAAACTTCAATGGAGCTGGGAAAACTTGACAATTGTACCCCCGAAGAAATAGAAAGCATTGCACGCATGGTTGGGCTCGGAGCTTTAAAGTATTTTATTCTTAAAGTAGATCCACGGAAAAACATGACCTTTAACCCCAAAGAATCTATCGATTTCAACGGCAACACAGGTCCGTTTATTCAATACACACATGCCCGTATCAAATCGGTGCTCCGCAAAGCTGCCGAACAGGAAATTAATTTCGACGCCGGATTGAACACATCGCTCGTTATCTCCGAAAAAGAAAGTTACCTTATTCAGTTGCTTTCGGCATTCCCTGCTGTTGTAAAAGAAGCAGGTACCGAATTCAGTCCTGCCCTGATTGCCAATTACGAATACGAGCTGGTAAAGGAATTTAATCAGTTTTATCACGATTTCAGTATTCTGAAAGAAGAAAACGAAGCCCTGAAACAGTTCCGTTTGGTACTTTCGGCATCCGTGGCCAGGGTCATCAAAACCGGGATGCAATTGCTGGGCATCGAAGTACCGGAAAGAATGTAAACACAAATATAATTTAGTCATGAAAAAATCATGTCATCTTCTGCTTTTCAGTATTGTTGCATTACTTATCACATCGTGTTCAACCGGCCAGAAAGCATACAAACACGGCGATTATTACAAAGCGTGTCTGGAATCCATCGATCGGTTGCGCTCCAAACCCGACAACAAAAAGGCACAGGATGCGCTTACGCAAGCCTATCCGATGGCACAAAAAACGGCCATGCGCGAAATTGAGAATGCGCTGTTGGCAAACACTACAGACAAATTTGATATTTTGGTTGATCAGTACGACAGGGTAAATCAACTGGCGAATGCCATTTATACCTGCCCGAAAGCTTACGAGTTGATTCCGCATCCTACCGAATATGTAGCTGAACTAAGCAATGCTAAACAAATGGCTGCGGAACAAGCTTACAATATGGGAGTAAAGGCATTGGCTTACAATACCGTTGAACAAGCACGAGTTGGATATCAGCATTTTATTAAAGCAAATAGCTACGTGAACGGCTACAAAGATGTGATCGACAAAATTGAGTAAAAGCAAAACTCACCACCAAACGTCAGGAAATAAGTTCGGGTGGGGTGCTAAGTCTACGCATTATCGATGCGCAAACCAACCGTGAGCTTCAATTGAAGAATTTTAGCGGACAATACGTTTGGGCAACTGAGTGGGCCGCTTTTCAGGGCGATGACAGAGCATTGACAGCGGAACAAAAGAAAATGTGCGAGAAAAAAGCAATGCTTCCTCCTCCGCAACAAGACCTTTTCGTTGAATTCACAAAACCAATCTACACACAGGCTGTTTCATTTGTACAATCGGCGTACAGCAGGTACTAACCAACAGAAATCACATTACAAGAGGCTGTCTCAAGATGAAATTGAGACAGCCTTTTTTCTATATAATCCCTACTTAAAATCCAAATTTCTTTGATTAATAAGCAATATCGGCTGAATTTCACCCAAGAAATTCAGCCGGTTGTATTTTTAAAAAGGACAATCCTGCAGACTTGCTTTTAAACCCACATAGACTCTGTTTTATACTATTTAACCCTTTCGCGCCTAAACAATTTAGAAACAATCGGCTGAATATGTTCATTCTCGGCAATGCCTTATTTGTTTTGATTTTTTAAGTTACATTTAAGCCTATGTCGTTCAGGTTTGGCATTGGTTGGTTCAATTTTTGTTTTTCTTTGTAGCGAAATAAATTTCAGGTTTCAGAATTAATTAAACACATTCATCTATATTTTTATGAGAGAGAATTTATTAAAAAAATCCTCCCTTCATTGACAATTGTGTTAATGCTGGTAGCAGGTGTAAGTTGTAGCGACAAAGAAGATGGTAGTGCTCAACTAAAGTTTAGCCTGACAGATGCTCCTTCGATGGAATATTCTGCTGTCAATATTGATGTTCGGGGAATTGAAGTAGGCGTAAGTGACGCTGATAGCGTTAAGTGGGTAGCTTTGGATCTTATTCAACCCAATGTTTACAATCTGCTTGATTACCGGAATGGTAAAACCGTGCTTTTGGCCGACGCATCATTTCCTGCAGGTAAGATTTCGCAAGTGCGTTTAATTCTTGGCACGAATAACACTGTAGTTAAAAATGGTGTTTCGTATCCTTTAAAAACACCATCAGGCCAGCAAAGTGGGGTAAAATTCAATCTTCACCAAACACTGGAAGCTGATATGAGTTACAATTTCGTGATTGATTTTGATGCTTCAAGATCGATTGTGGAAAAAGGGAACGCTGAATTTCTGCTAAAGCCCGTCATTCGCACCTTTGCCGAAGCTTATGGCGCCACACTCCGCGGTTATGTTTTGCCTGCTGATGCTAAGGCCTATGTAGAAATTATTCAGGGAACCGATACACTTATGTCTATTCCCGAGGCAGATGGTAAATTCCTGTTTGCCGGCATAAAAGGCGGCATTTGGAAAGTGAATGTAATAGCTACCGATGAGCTAAATGCTTATAAAGATTCTACATTTTCAACGGCTTCTATCGTGGAAGGAAAAGTAACTGATTTGGGAAATATCGTCCTGAAAAAGTAAGTTGTATAAAACAATAAATAATATGAAGCTGTCCGGAGAAATTTTTCCGGACAGCTTTTTCTTTTATATAGGTTCCAGACATTCAGTTTCGAGACTAAAGCAGTGCAGAAACAAAAAAAACTGATTGGGAATGGATTTTTTAAATCAAATTTATTTCCCGATAATTCTGTTCGAGTCACCGGTTTTTATCAGCTAATCAATTGATTATGGCAACAGGCCTTTTTTATTCTTCCTTTGTGTCAATCACCCGTCCGTACGGATATGTAGATAGATGAGCAAATAGTCGCGCAGGTCGCTGGCTCCTTGTAATACATTACTACGGAATTGCAAATTATTCCCTTTGGTCATGACCGTTGGTTCCGTCAGACGTTCGCGAAGCTTTGTATGTTGAATAAGAATATCCGGTGGAACGGGAGACAAAAGAACAAAGACAATATAATTGAATAATTGAGTAACTGAAGCCGTTCACTGAGCGAAGTCGAAGTGAACTCAGAACCCGGAACTCAAATCGTTGAACTGTTGAACTTGCCTGGGCCTGTCAGAAATTAAAACCCGAACTCTGAACTCAAATCTTCAAATTTTCAAATCTTCAAATTCATCCTCACAACCCGGAACACGAAATCCGAAACCCGAAACCCGAAACTCTTTAAAAGCTCCACCTCAGTCTACCGTAGCAGGCATAGGTATTTCCGTAAGCGCCGTATTCGGTTCCGGTGTCGCCTAACATAAGTTGAGCTGTGAGCATAAGTTCCAAATCATCGAGCAATGAAATGGTGGCTGTTGGGCCAAGGTAGGCCGAATGATCAGAAGGGTTGTACATAGTTGCAAATGCTACGTTCACAATCGGACTGAGAGGATAAGAAACCTGCCCGAACAGTTCGTATTTTCCAAGGCTTAACTGTTTGGCGCTTAAATTCAAATCGGGACTGAGCAAGGATATTCCGTTCATGGCAGCAGTTGAGCCCATGCTGTTGAATAAAAACGCAGCTCCCACATACAGCGAGTTTTCAAAAGTATAATCGGTAGAGATGGTAGCCGAAACCGAAGTGACGGAGTTGGCGCTTCCTTCGAATGCAGGAATAAAAACACTTCCCTCGCCACGAAACGACATTTTACCTAAACCACCCGACCATCCACCTCCAAGCACAACATCCGCCTCACTCTTCCCTCCTATCAGTTGAATGTCGTAGTCGTGATAATTGAAACGGTAACGTGCAGCAGCTGTAGTTTTATTATTTTTATCTGTTTTAAAAGCCAAATCTAAGGACGATGATTCCGATGTATAGTAAGTCAGCGAAACGGCATCGCTTCCGGGCCGTTCCTCATAATCGAAATCGATGTACGAAAATGCGTTGAACAGATCGTTAGGGTTCCATACCAAATCGATGCCCCAGTTAATGCGTTGGCGTCCGACTTTAAGCTGCCATTTCCCAAGCGTATAATCCACGTACAAACGGTCGATGGAGGTATTCAGGAACCAGCCATTTTTTTCGGCAAGATTCCACGAAAGCTGCACAATGCCATCATCCTGTTTAAAGTAAGAGGCATATTGAGGCAGTTGGGCAATCAGTTTACCAGCAAGTAAGCGATTACGGACACCCTGTTCGAAGCGAAGATGAGCATTGGGGTTATAAGTAAAATTCAACCGGTTGTGAATCATATTGTAATTTGTAGCGTCCAACACCTCACCCGAAGTCATGGGCATTCCGTTTTCGATAAAGTAAAAAGTCTGCATATCCTTTACATAACCGTTCAATGCAAACTTTTGAGCATGTAGTTGTGTCAGAAGAACAAATGTAAATAGCAATAATAAAAACGACCTCACCCCCAGCCCCTCTCCTTGAAGAGAGGGGAGCCTTAATGAATTTTTTATTCTTAATATCATAATTATATGAATTATACGAATCTGGAACTGAAAAACAGTCCGTAGGACATTAATGCCTTATTTTTGTTTATCCCCTACGGGGAATTGATTTTGCAGATTTCAATTTTCTACTGATATACATTCCCTACGGGAAAAAGTTTTCCTTAGCGCCTTAGCGTTCAAAGCAGGATTTTTTCATAGCGAACTATTCTTATAGAAAACATATGCAAATTAGCTTACTTTCTCATCTTTCACAATTTTGCCATCTTCGAGCACTATAATGCGGCGGGCTTTGTTCACAACACGTTGATCATGAGTAGAGAACAAAAACGTTATATTTTCTTTTTCGTTCAGTTCCTGCATTATTTCGAGTAATTTTTCGGTGGTTTTCGAGTCTAAGTTAGCGGTTGGTTCGTCGGCAATAATAAACTTCGGGCGCGAAGCCATAGCCCGTGCCACCGCTACACGTTGTTGTTGGCCCCCCGACATTTGGTTCGGTCTGCTTTCCATGCGATCGCCCAACCCTACTTCGGTAAGTATTTCGGCAGTCCGCGATTGAATTGTTGCTTTGTCCAGGCCCTGCATTTCCATTATAAACGAAACATTTTCGCTGGCTGAGAGTACCGGAATAAGATTGTAGGACTGAAAAACAAAGCCGATATTGTGCAAACGAAAATCGACCAGCTGTTTCGCATTCAGGGTTGCAATATCAATACCATCTACAAGTATTTGTCCGGATGTAGCCTGATCCAATCCACCTATCATATTCAGCAAGGTAGTTTTCCCTGAACCGGATGGACCTACAATAGCTGTAAATTCACCTTTTTCTATCGTCAGGTTCACATTGTCGACAGCCCTGACTTCCATTGCGGTATTTGTATATATTTTTACAAGATCTTTTATTTCAATTACATTCATAATATGTACTTTTTTTGTTTTTTGAAATGCTTACAGAATATTTAATTATCAATTCGAATGGCTTCCACCGGATCTAATTTCAATGCTTTACGTGCCGGCAATATCGAAGACAGTATTCCGGTGGCCACCACCATCAGTGTTACTCCAAAAAAGAAAGAAGCATCTATTTCGGGATAAACAATGGCCGCCCAACCCATGGCTTCGAACCCCTCGCCTACCGACGAAAAATCGAGTCCCGTATGTCCGGTAATAACAACAGATAGCCAGCCCAGCAACATGCCTGCCACTGCACCTACCAAAGTAAGAAAAATAGTTTCGAGCATAATCATGCTAAACACACGCTTTTTGTTCATTCCTATGGCCATCAGCATTCCGAGCTCTTTGGTACGCTCAAGGATAGACATCATCATCGTATTTATAATCCCAAAAGCCAGCGCAAACAGGATAAAACCCATAATGATATAATAATAAAGCCCCATGTAGTCGCTTGTTATGGCAGCGTCGGGAGCCAGTTCTTTCCAGGTCAACACATTCACCTGTGGGAAAGCCTTTCGAAGATCCGATTGTACGTTTTCGAGCGTTACTCCATCGTTTAGCAAAATGCCGCTTTCATGATATTCCGTTGCTGAAAGACCGGCTATCGGAGCCAGATCGGATTGCAGGACGTAAGCATTCATTTGATCGAACATTGTATTACTTGTTTTAAAAACGCCACACACTTTAAAAGCCTGCGAAATAAGTTCGCCGCTTTTGTCGGTGAAAGTAAACACTATTTTCGAATTCAGGCGGTAATGCTTTGCCGCTTTCAGTATTTCAGCGCCGTAACTTTTCACTTCTCTGGCCGAAAGCAAGGTCATTAGTCGTTTCCTGAATAAACTTTCAGTGTTGAACCGTTCATTTTCAATGACTTTTAATTTTCCAGATACCGATTGGGGAATTTCAGCATTTCTCAGACTATCGAAAGTTTCAGCTTTTATCGTATAGTTTTTAATGCGCAATTGTTCCGCCGTTTTATCGCTTATAATTATCGAATACGAACCGCCGGATTCAAAATAGGTTCCGGCATTCGGCAATATATATTTATACAGATCGGAAACCTGTTTTTCTTTTTCAACATCAATCCCCTGAAGCATCAACGCCGTGTTCCCGCGCGAAGTAGCAGCCATCGACATCAATTTTACCCGATGACTGAAGGCTTTTATGCGCTTGTCATTTTGCAGATATTCTTCTATAGCACTGCTTTGCGGGATGGTATTGTTGATCTCCTCGTTATTCAGAAATTCAGGATTGTATATTTTGAGGTGTCCCTGCTCGGTATAAACTGCCGACTGTAAGCGTTGTTCCACCCAGCCTTTCATAAGTCCTGAAGTGAAAACTCCGGCGGTGGTACCAAGTAATACAGCCGTAATAACAATCAGGCTGCGTTTGCGGTTACGCCACACATTTTTCCATGCAATTGACCAAATCATATCTCTTTTTGTTGATAAAAAAACTTATTCAAATTAAATCAGAAAATCAAATGCGAATCATGGGTTAAAAATAGTCCGTAGAACTTAAATATCAATAGAATAAAAAGGTATCAATGTTTTATTGTCCGTAGAACATGAATACTACATCTTTGTTTATCCCCTACGGGGAACTGATTTGTGGTGATTCCTATTTTCTATTAATATACATTCCCTACGGGAAATAATTTACTGTAAGCAAAATAGAATTATTTTCAACTCCTGATTTGCATTATTACTATATATAGATGCTTATTAACCGTGTAAAGCTTTGATTACATTCAGCTTCAGGATGCTACGTACCGGAAAATAGCTGGCCAGCAACACCATAAACAATATCACCACTCCCTGTATTGTAAAATAGCTACCAAACCAGGCAAGCGGCATCAAAGGATCAAAACCCATCTCAATAAACATCTGAGCCATATCGCCCGTAAATTTAAACGGATGATAGTAGCCATACAGAACAATGGGAACCGAGGCCAGCATACCCAAAACCGTTCCCATAAAACCGAGGAATAACATTTCGATGGTAACGATTACAGCCAGCTTGCTTTGTTTCATGCCAATAGCCACCATAACACCAAATTCGCGCTTGCGTTCCGAAATCATCATCAATACTGTACCGAAAATGCCGAAAAATATGATAACATACAAAATACCAAGAAACATGATGCCACTTTTATTATCGCCTTCTATTTGCTGTTTCAGAGTAGGAATCAGCGTTTCCCAGTTTTTTACGGTAACATTTTTATCGCTCAGCAGATTACTCAGTTCGGCTTCGGTTGCCAACATTTTATCTGTATTTTTCAGGTTGATGGCTATCGAAGTAATTTGTCCCTTCAGCCCTAAGAATTCACCCGCCTTATCTATTGTCATGTACACCAATTTATTGTCCAAATCGGGCGCCGGAACTTTAATGATTCCACGAATCGGAAACACACCTGCGGCACTTACTCCCTGATAACCTTGCCCCATTAAAACCAACGAATCTCCAACATTGACTTTCAGATATTTTGATAAACGATCCGATACTAATACGCCATCATCCTTCTGCTGCAGATAAGCTGAATTGATAATCGCGTTTTTCAAAATCAAATGAATAACAGCAGTATCGGTTGTATGAAGGGCAAGGTCGTCAATAAGATTGCTTTCGTTTAAAAACGAAGTATTGATATTCTGCTTCAATTTTTCAAAAACATCTTCAGGGAAAGAAGTCTGAAGTTTCAATCGTTGCAGGGTGGAGGTTGTAATGCGGTAATGTACCAGTTTTTGTTCGGGATTGGACATAAATTGTTCTTTCGAAGGAGAAATTCCGGAAATCATTACGCCTTTCGATAAATTCCCGGTAGAAGCCAACGCTCCCGACTCGATGCGCGGCACCGCTACTTTCACATTCGGTACAGCACTGATTTCATGTAACATTTCCGGCGAAGATTCAAAAGCATTGTCGATGCCCGGATCGTCAGCATAATCGGGTTGTTGCACCTGAAGATAACCTGCATACGATTCTATGCTTTGTTTTATCATGTGTTCGTAAGTTCCCAACTGAAACGAACGCATTACCACGGCAAAGAAAACCGCAAAAAAGATAGAAGCTGCCGTAATGATTGTCCGCCGCTTGTTTCGCCAAAGGTTTCGCCATGCTATTTTTACAATGTCTTTCATGCGTTCATATTTATTTTTTAGATATTTGTCGCATGGAACTCGCAATGAACATGGTCTTTGGATTAAACTGTTGTTTTAATGCTCGTTTCATGCTGCTTATTGTTTATTATATCTGCCCTCTAACCCCCTAAAGGGTAATAAGAAAGAATAAGAAGGGAACAAAGATCTTCATCAGACCTGAATAACTATTTGAGCCTTTTCATGTTTTGCTGTGAGAAAAAGTTCTGATCGGTTTTAATATTGAATTTCATCTTTTTTACAGTTACAACAGTTTTATTGCCGGGTTCGTCGGCCGGAACGATTTCAAGCAGCGAAGGCAACTGACGATCGTCAAAAACAGCAATTTTCGATGCTAAATGTGTTTTTACCAATACTTCATCTTCATCGTAGAACTCACCTTTCAGTTGGAAATAATCGTTGACCGAAATCCACATAATAATTTTCCCCCATACAACATTTGAGTTCTGTAAAGGCAAAAGCTCAATTTTATAGCATTTCAGTCCGTCGATCACCTCAGTGCCAACAATTTTATGTGTATAGTCTTTTACAAACGATGATTCTTTCAGAATATCGTCGTTCGTAAAATCTGATCCCATCCAGCCCTGCGACATCATCGAAGGCGGGAGTTTTATCAAGCGCTGTATTGTTGGATTCCAGCTCCAGAGGTTATTTCCGTTCTTCAGAAAAGACTGTCCCTGCTCCTTTGCAGGCGCTGTAATGAGGGTAAGTGAGTTTCCGGCTACTTCTGTCCACGATTTCATTTCTATGGTGCGTTTGTATTTGGGACGCACAATTGTCATACTCATTTCACTGTAGCTCGATTTTTCGCCATTGTATTTTGTATCCGATTTACGCACAATTTCTTTGGCATCCTGTGCCATGGCCGGTAATGTACTGATAACAAGAAGTACGGCTATCAGTATTGATTTTAATCTGTTCATGTATTTGTTTTTTGTGTACATTTTTATAACATTTTAATTGACAGAAAAGATCAGGTAAATCGGCTGCTCCGTCAATTGTTTTCTCACGGTCTTTGTATCGGAAAACATTATAATAATTCGGTAGAACTTATTTCGATGAAGCAAAAGTAAATAAAACAACAGATATATTCACTATTATCGCAGTAAAACAATCTATTATACAGAAATTTATAATGATTCTTTATATAGTTTATCTGGAAAGAAAAAAGAGCAAAGACAGAGAAAATGTGAGAATGCAAGAATGTGCCAATATGATAATAAGTCTCCGGTCTCAAGTCAAGAGACCTTAGACCTATGAATTATGAATTATGCATTATCAATTATCAAACTTATTGTGCAATGAAAGGAAAAATAATTACATTTGTAAGTCAAAAAAGTCATCTTCAATCTGAGCATCATATAAAATGAAAAAAGAATATACATTAGACGAATTGTTGCACAAAGCGGCATCCTATTGTTCAATTTCAGAACACTGCATATCCGAAGTAAGCGATAAACTTACGGGTTGGGGCATTGCTACCACCGAAAGAGAAAAAATCATCAGCAGATTGATACAGGACGATTTTATCAACGAGAAACGGTTCTGCGTTGCCTTTACGAAAGATAAATTTCACTTCAACAAATGGGGTAAAATAAAAATTTCGTATGCACTGAAACAAAAAGGTTTACCCAACGATTTGATCAACAATGCGCTGAGAACAATCGACGATGGCGAATACGAAGAAATGCTGGCTGTGATTTTGAAAAACAAACTGAAAACAATTCAGTGGGAATACGAATACGAAAAACAGGGAAAACTATTTGCTTTTGCACAATCTCGCGGTTTTGAAAGTGCTGTCATCGATAGGGTGATACGAACGATTAAATAAGTTCTGAGTTTCGGGTTTCGGGTTTCGGGTTTCGGGTTTTGAGTTTTGAGTTGAGGAGACGATTCAATTATTCAGTTAATCACTTATTCAACGATTCAACAAAGACCGGAGACTTTTGACCTTAGCCTTCGCCTGTGCCTGCATTTCTTCAGTAATTCAACAAAGACCGGAGACTGTAAACCGGAGACCGTTGACTTATTATTACACTTACAAAAAACAGATCATTTCAATGAGCAGATATACATTACGCGAAGAAAAAGCAAACGCTTTCACACATGCTATCGGCATTCCCTTCGGGCTGGTAGTCACATTTTTGTTGATGCAGAAAGCCCTGCCTACCAACAATTATTGGTTGATTTGCAGTGCTTTGGTATATGCTCTTTTTATGACCTTTTCGTACGTTACTTCCACCCTCTATCATTCAGATAAAGATGAGAACAGAAAACTGCTTCGTCGTAAATTTGATCATGCCGCTATTTACGTACACATTGCAGGTACTTACACACCTTTTACGTTGGTTGTGTTACGCGAACAGGGCCTCTGGGGCTGGACATTGTTTGGGATTATATGGATAGCTGCCATTGCAGGTGTGGTGATGAGTTTTATGCATCTTAAAAATGCTTCTAAACTCGAAACGGCCTGTTATGTGGCCATGGGTTGGGCAGTTGTAATTGCATTTAAACCTTTGGTTGATGTACTTTCGGCACACAATTCGATGGATATTTTCTGGTGGTTGGTGGCCGGAGGTTTATTTTACACCCTGGGCGCCATTATTTATTTGTTGAAGAAAATTGAATTTATGCATGCCATATGGCATCTTTTTGTATTGGGAGGCAGTGTGTGTCATGCTTACGCCATTTGGTTGATTGCCGACTTTACACTGTGATGTCTGTTTAAGAACAGGAAAGCGGATAAGGCAGATAAAACGGATTGTCACTGATTTTTTTAAATCAATACGGATATTTTCTGATTTTAAATCAACTAGATCGATCTCCGATTCAATAAATTGAATTTGCTCCGTTCCGATGCATCTAAATCAGATATCAACATAGTTGATTGATCTGTGTCTCTATGTCGGTTTTAATGATTATCTGTAAGATTACCTGAATATTTAAAATTCAGGCTAACAGGGGCTTTGCCCCTCAAACCTCACATGTCAATGCGCCCTCAAATCTTCAAATCCTCAAATCTTCAAACCTTCAAATTAATCCCCGGAACCCGATGCGTTTACTTCCGAAGCATTTCACTCACCTTATCGGGCACATCGGTAGTGATATAATCCACCTTTAGCTCAATGAATTTTTGAATCAAATCGTTTACATTCACTGTCCATACATTGGTGGTGAGGCCAAGCGCTTTTGCTTCGGTGATCCATTCAGGATTTTTGAGTAACAGTGAGTGATGATAATCGAGACCATTGATCCCCCATGCTTTCAATTCCTTTGGAGTATAAGCCACACCACTCATACACAGATAAGCCACAGGAGCTCCGGCTTTGAGCTTTACGAGTTCCTTACAGATATTGATACTGAAAGATATATATTCCACCCTTTTCTGAAGCTTGTGTTTTCTTACAAGTTCGAGCACAGCCAGCGCCGTTTTATTCTCCAGTTCAACATCTTTTTTCGGCTTTATCTCTATGATCAGCTTTGTCTTTTTGTTTTTCTTAGCCTGCAACAGATGTGCTTCCAAAGTAGGCAACGATTCCCCGTTTTTTATCTTTAATATTTTAAGCTGATCATAGGTCGAATTACTGATGTCATGCTCCTGAATTAAGTTATCATGATAAACCACAAGGACATTATCGACTGTCAGGTGTACATCCAATTCGGAACCATACACGCCCAGCTTTTGCGCGTTGATAAACGATGACATAGAATTATGTGCCGACCCTTCAGGTTTCCAATGCCCACGGTGGGCTATTACTTTTGTTTGTGCTGTAAGTACAGTGCTCACCACTAAAAGAGACAGCATAAAAACGATTTTCTTTCTCATAAATTTATTATAAATAGTCAATTAAGTCGCCGGACAAAAGAAAGACAAAAGACAAAAGAACAAAGACAGTGAGAATGTGATAATAAGTCTACAGTCCCCGATCTCCAGTCAAGAGACCTTAGACCTATGAATTATGAATTATCAATTATTCATTATCCTCAGAACACGAAACCCGAAACTCTGAACGCGGAACCTCATTCCTTCAGCGCATCAAACTTTGCTTTCATTGTCGGATTATTGTAAGTCAGTTTTTTGATCGTTAAGTCTTCTGTTTTTTCGTTGGCTAGTCGCAGATTATTTTCCGATGATAACAGGGCCTCTTTTGTTTTTTGCAATTCCCTGATTGTTTTATCAATACCATCAATAGCATCTTTAAATTTACGGCTTGCCAAATCATAATTCCGGGCAAAACCGTCTTTGAATTTATTCATCTTTTCTTCAAAGTTGGTGATGTCGATATTCTGACTCCTCATCAGTGCCAGCTCTGCTTTGTACTGAATTGAATTCATGGCGGCATTGCGCAGTAAGGTAATGATTGGAATAAAAAACTGAGGTCTTACAACATACATTTTGTTGTATCGGTGCGACACATCCACTATTCCGGTGTTATAGTATTCGCTTTCGGGTTCAAGCAATGAAACAAGCACCGCATATTCGCATTTTTTCTCGTTTCTGTCCTTGTCGAGTTCCCTGAAAAAATCCTCATTTCTCTTTTTGGTGGCAGTTTCATCTCCTTCATTCTTCATCTCAAACATGATAGAGATAATTTCATTGCCGGCGTCATCTGTTTCTTTATAAATATAATCTCCTTTGCTCCCCGATCTTGCATCATTGTCTTTTTCGAAAAAAGATTTTTGAAAAGCTGTTGAACGAAGCTTATTAAACTCCGTTTCGCAATGCTGTTCAAGGGTTTCACCCAGCATTTTGGTCGAAAGTTTCAGTTTCATCTCTTTGCGCAAGAGGATTTCTTCATCCTTCAGCTTTATAATATCGTCCCTGGTTTTGAGTTCGGCATTAAATTTCTCGTTCAACGACTTTTCGAGCAATTGAGTTTCTGTTTCTTTGTTTTTAAGACTGTTCAGCAGTTCGTCACGTTCCTTCTCAATTTTCTGAATGGCTTCAGTTACTAAAAGCTTCTTCTCAATTTCAGCATTATCTAGCTTTGCCTTCATTTCGGCCATCTCCGCCTCTTTTCTTGCCAAACGTTCAGTCAGTTCTAGTTCGTTTTTAGCTTTCAGCTCCATTATTTCCCTGTCCTTTTTTGTAAGCTCTTCCTGCAAGGCATGTTTAAGCTGAGCTTCCAATAGCTTAACAGCTGCTTCTTTGTCTGCTTCTTTGCGCTTTAAATCATTCGCAAGTTCATCACGCTCCTTTTCTATTGTCCGAATGGCTTCGGTAACAGTGATTTTTTTCTCATTTTCAGCATTTTCAATCCTCGCCTTCATTTCGGCAAGCTCAGCATCCTTTTTCGACAGTTGTTCAACCAGTTCAAGTTCACTCCTTGCTTTCAGTTCGGCTATTTGTCTGTCCTTTTCAGCAATATCTTTGGTGAGCGCATTCTTCAGCTGAGCTTCGGCCAGTTTCACAGCTGATTCCTTTTCATTCTCTGCTATTTTCAATCGTTTTTGCAATTCATCATCAAACTGACGATCACGCACTTGCTTCAGTATATCGGCAAATCCGGCTTCATCTACTTTAAAGGCTTTTTTACAATTGGGGCAAATAATTTCGTTCATATCCATTCAGTTTATTCTATTCTCATTAGCATTGCTATTCAAAGTTAAGGCTTTTTTTCGAAATAGAAGCTATTAGCATTATGGCTTTTTACATTTTTATCGAAAATGTATTTGCTATAGCTTAACCAGTCTTCTACAAAGGGGAATTGAAAATCAGCGAAGCTAATACGGTTCAATCGACGTTTCCTCGCCGGGTTGTTCCGACCGCACGAAGCCCTAAGTATTAGTGGATAATCATATGATTTTCAGTCATTTTTTCTTTTTCTAATAATACAAATTTAGCCATAATGGAACAAAATAATAATCATTTTCGAGATAAAGAAACTCGTTTAAAGTATACTTCTGAGTCCGAGAATCTACGAAAAGACTGATTTCTATTTACTTGTTTCTTTTAATAGTTCTCGTGTCTTTCTAGTATTTTGCTCAATATCAATGAAAACAGATATTAAATTTGAAAAAGCAAGTAGCGGTATTGAAATTATCAAACTAACAACAAGAGTTGTAAATCCCATTAGCGTTTGATTCTCATTTGCTAAATAAAATAATCCAACAATTCCAATGATAATAACAACATAACCGAGGATTGAAATCAAAGTTGATATTGTCTTCAAACCTGTGTATCTAGCAGGTTCACTGTCTTTGTCTTTATCTATTGATATTTCGTTTATTTCCTCTTCAGAAAATTTGATCTTTGATTTTGTTTTCAAAGAAGAAGGTTCATCTTCTGAAGTATCCATCAATTTCTCAAAATGATTTACTTCCGATTCCGAAAGTTCTCTTGAGTTTAATTCATCAATAACAGCATCAAGAAAGTCAGGGTCGATTTTTGACTCTCCAGTTTGACCAAGTTTAAGTAATTTAAGTAGAGCAGCTACAGTTTTTTCTTTTAATGATTCAGCAAATTCTTTTTTCTTCATTGCCTGTTGATTTGATAATTAGCGCTTACTCTTTTTTTGGGTTTTCAGCGTCCCCTGTATTCGATTGTTTTTCATTTTTCACACTTGCCCAACGCTGCCGCACGAATTCTATAGTATGGCAATAACTCCGAAATGACAGAATTATGAATTGAAAATCGACGTAGTCAAATGTATAATTTCTATTCATTACCTCGTCCTACCCGATATCCTTCATCAGATGTACAAAACTTTGCGGACGTCTGAGGTGAACCAACGGTCATGATCAAAGGGAATAATTGTAATCACCTCGTAATGTTTTATAAGGAACCAGCAATGTGCGCCAACTTTAGTTATTTAAAGAACATCCGGTAGTACAGGTTGTATTCTGAGGCAAATCTAAATTCCAATTATCTTTTCCCATGTGATACAATCGCGCGGGAGCTGTGGTGTTACTAGTTTACCCTCAAAGCCGGTTAATTCCTTGCTTTTATACAACAAAAGTAAAAAATCAACCTCGCCTTTCAAAATTCTAATTATTGTGCAAACCTAAGAACGTGTGTTAGGTTCTCGTTCATTTTTTCATTGTCTTGTTGTTGTACTTCAACTTTTAATTCAGCCAAGTTGTCGATTAACAACTTATGAGTCGTTTAGTTGTCTCTACTGTCAAAGTTGAAGTCAATTGCAAGTCGAGTTTTCTGTTTCTTCGTAAAATATGGGGATTTTAAAAAGGTCGTAATTTAACTTCAAACGTAGTGGTTTTTTTAGAGTTGACAAAACCTAATGACTTTTGTCAAGTTTTCTGTACAAAAAACTTGACAAATAATAATTCATTCACTTGTAAACAACAAACCCACATCCGCCAGTTATCAACTTACAGTGCATTGGTTTTAGCTTTATCGGCTTCTTTTTTTTCTTAGCCGTAAAGCTAAAACCAATGTACTGTGACCGCTCTGCCTATTTTCAAAAAGCTATAAAAGCCACTGCAAGACATTTCAAAATTAATCGAACTTGCTGTGGCTTTTTTTGCTTTTTGGGCGATTATTTTCATGCAATATAACTATTTAAATATCAACTAGTAGATTTTTAAATAATTGGATTCGAATCTCTACCTATTTTTAATTGATAATTGAGGTAGCAATCAATATGATAATCGAATATTTAAATTTTGTGAATGCGATTTGAAATGAGTTTTTATAGTAAATTAAAAAATTTTTTATATCACTTTTCGAATATTTTTAAAAAAAAATTACCGAATATTTTGTTATTTCAAAAAAATGTCATTCCTTTACACTAAATAATACTTATAAGTAGTATATCGAAATGATACTTTCAAATACATCGGAATATGCTTTACGAATTTTGGCTTTTATGTCGAAAAACGAAGATGAATTGTATTCGGCTAAGTATTTGGTTGACACTCTCCAAATTTCCGATAAATACCTGCGCAGATTAATGACTGTTTTAACCAAAGCTGGTTTTATTTATAGTGTGCAGGGGCGCGATGGTGGTTACCGTTTTGCTAAAAGCACCAACGAAATTTATTTAGGACAAATAATTGATGCTGTGGAAGGTATTGATAAATATACGAGCTGTGTACTTGGTTTTGATAAGTGCAGCGATGAAAATCCTTGTGCTATGCATGCAACATGGATTAGCGTACGCGACGAATTTGTAAAAGTATTCGCAAACAACACACTTAAAAGCTTGGATATGAGCAAGATTTACAAACTCTGATTTTTTTGCAATTAAATACTACCTCGTAGTATTATATGTCCATAAAGAATGCTATATTTAAATATTTCTTAATTCTATAATTTTTAAAAATCAAAATGTTATGAAACAATCGTTGCTTGACAAATTTATGAGCCGGAAGGGTTTATCTACTTCCTTCTGGATTATTGCACTGATTATGGTTTCGGTGTTGATTTATTACACTGCAAACCTGCAAAAAGAAGTTCCGCCAATTCCTCAGGAAGTGACAGCGGAAAGTGGAGAAGTACTTTACACCTACGACGATGTGGTAGCGGGTAAGGCGTATTTTCAGCAATTCGACTTAACGGATTGGGGTTCGTTGTTGGGAATGGGAGCTTATATGGGTCCCGATTTTTCTACCGATTTTGTACACTATCGTGCTACATTTTTGTACGATTACTATGGTATGGAATTGTACAAAAAGAATAATGCTCAACTAACCGAAGTGGAGCGTGGTGCGGTAAAAGAACGTGTAAAACAGGACTTTAAAAAACAAACAACGCTCTTGGAGGGAACAACGGTTTACACCAATGCGTCGGCGGCTGCCTACAAAGAAAATGTGAAATACCTTACAAAACTACTTGTAGAGGGCGACCCCGAACGTGCCTGGCGTGGTGGTGTTATTAAACCCGAAGAGGCTGTGAAAATTGCAGCATTTGTGGATTGGGCACAATTGGTAGCTTCGTCGTATCGCACAGGAACCAACCGCACATGGTCGAACAACTGGCCTGCCGAACCGCTTATTGATCAGGATTTAACATTCAATTCGCATAAAATTTCGCTGTGGGAATTTTTGATATTGTGGACATTGACCATTGTAGTGATATATTTATCTTACGAATATTTGTTTAAAAAAGACGAAGATGAACAGTTGGAGCCAGCCATGAAAATTACGGCCATGTTTCCTTCGCAGAAGAAATTACTGAAATACATTCCAATCGTAGCGGGGCTTTTTTTGGTGCAACTATTTTTGGGTGGTTATTTAGCCCATTTATACACAGAGCCAAGCAAGGATTTTATTATTTCGCAGGAAATTCTACCATTTAATGTATTGCGATCTATGCATACGCAGTTGGCAATACTGTGGGTAGCTGTCGGTTGGTTAGTCGGTGGATTGTTAATTGCACCTTGGGTTGCCAACAAAGATCATAAATATCCATGGCTGGTTGATGTGCTTTGGTCGGCTTTGTTGGTAGTGGCAGTTGGTTCGATGATTGGATTGTACATGGGCGCAACCGGACAAATGCGCGAAACATGGTTTTGGTTAGGTAACGAAGGTCGCGAGCTTATAAACTTAGCTCGTGTGTGGGATATTGGGTTGGTTATCGGATTGGTTTTCTGGTTCTTACTGATCATTTCGCTTATTCGGAAATCGGCAACCAACAACCCCATTGTAAGTACCATTATCTGGTCGGCTTTTGCTATTGCCACACTTTATATGGCCGGAATGATGCCTGTTCATAAAATTATTCCAAATTATACGGTAGATGATTATTATCGCTGGTGGGTAATCCATTTGTGGGTAGAGTTAACATTTGAGCTTTTTGCTGCGGGTGTTATTGCATTCTTTACTGTTTCGCTGGGTCTTATTAGCCACAAAACTGCCGTTCGTGTTATGTTTTTCGAACTATTCCTGATTTCGCTAAGTGGTACGTTAGGCGTTGGTCACCATTATTTCTGGCAAGGTCTCGATGAGTATTGGATTGCAATTGGAGGTATTTTCTCAGCACTTGAACCGCTTCCATTGGCACTGATGATTATCGAAGCCATGAAAAATCAGCGTGAAAAGCTGTACGCGGGAGAGGAATTTCACTTTGGAATACCGTTTATGTGGATTGCCGGATCGGCCATTATGAATTGGATTGGTGCCGGATTCTTCGGAATGGTTATCAACACGCCTACAATTAGTTATTATTCGCACGGCACATACCTCATTATGCCTCACGGACATATTGCTTTGTTAGGTGCATTCGGCTACATTTCCTTGGCGTTCCTTTACATGACTTCGCGTGCTAATGCATTGGCAAACAATTATGTGTGGAATGAAAAACTTAGTAAAGCCGGTTTCTGGATTTTAACCATTGGTGCATTGCTGTATGCTATTCCAACTTATATTGTGGGTATACATCAGAGCGAAGTGGCTATGGAATCGGGGTATTTCTTTGCCCGCATGCGCGACACAGTAGAAGGACTGAAGGGATGGTTGTGGGTGCGAACCTTACCCGATGGTATGATGATTTTAGGTGGCTTGATAGTATTTTACGATTTAGCTCAAAAAACTTTCTTTGCTAAAAAAACAAACTAAATTTACAGCGGGAAAATTGGGAACAGTTTTCCCGCTTATTTCGAAAAAATAAAAATTGATAATGAAAAGAATAAATTATAACGAAATGGCAACTACAAATAATCCGCATGGAGTAGATGCCCGAAAATTACATGCAAACGATGATGTGCAAGTAGTTCATATCCACTTAAAACCAGGCGAAAGTTTAAAGAAACATACTACTGCTGTGAACGTATTTTTCTATGTATTGGAAGGCGAGGGAGTTATTGAAATTGGCGACGAAAAGCAAACAGCAACCAAGGATTGGCTTATTGATAGCCCCAAAAACATTCCACATTGCTTGTACAACGAAAGTAATGCCGACTTTAGAGTATTGGTTGTGAAAACACCATCGCCTACTGCCGAACAAAATAGAAATGCCATTCAAAACATGCAAAACAAATAAATTATAAACAAATGAAAGCTATAGAAATATTAGTAAAGGAACACGATAGCATCCTGAAAATGATAGAGGTGACCCGTAAATTACTTGCTGATAAATCGGCTGTGAATATCGACCATGTAGAGCAAATAATTGATTTTGTAAAGAACTTTGCCGACAAATACCATCATTTAAAAGAAGAAGATGTGTTGTTTGTGGAACTGGAAAAACACGGAATGCCGCGCGAAGGTGGACCAGTTGGCGTAATGCTTACGGAGCATGACGAAGGTAGAAATTATATAAAACAAGCCACAAAGGGCGTGGCCGAATACAAACAGGGAAATACGGGTGCTTTAATCGATATTGAATTCAACCTGTTGAATTTCTGCACGTTGCTTACAAATCACATTGCTAAAGAAAATAATATTTTATACCCAATGGCCGAAAGAATGCTTCCTGGAATTGTTTTGGATACAATGTCGCAGGATTTTGAAGAAGCCAATTTAGCAACAACCAACAACGAGTATCACGATAAATACCTGAAAATGGTGGACGAGTTGAGCAGTATCTATTTGAAATAAAACATTCTTTACAACAATGTCTGAATTTACAAACAACGCCGAACAAAGAGCCGAAGAGCTAGCAAATTATATGATGGGATTGCTGCAAGGTGAAAATGGTTTGCAACTCATTGAGAAACATGCGCTTAAAACCAGCAGGTTTATCCCAAATGATATTGTGAATGCGTTTGATATTTTAATGGATAAACAAGTTTCGATTGAAGACTTGAAATTTGTGTCCAATAAGCTTTTCAATATTCTGTATCAAACCATTCTCGAATATCCGGCACTGACTCCTGCAACGGGTTCTATTTTGGAAATTTACACTCAGGACAACGAAAAAGCTTTGGCTAATTTAAAAGATATGCGTGAGCATATTAAAGCCATTAATAAAAAGTTAGATAGTATTCATATTCAAGCATTAACCGAAAAGCTAATTGCTTTTGAGCATTTCTTTTTGCATTATACAGTTATCGAAAATGTTGTTTTTCCGGTTTTGGAAACAAAATGGAAACACCATCAATGTGTAAAAATAATGTGGTCGTTTCACGATGATGTTCGTCGAAATGTGCGCAAATTAATCGAAATATTGGAGACTCCCGAAATTGATTTACAAGAATTTAACGCAACATGTGGATTGGTATTTTTCAATGTAAACACCATTATTCTCAGGGAAGAAAAAATAATTTTCCCTATGTTGCTCGAAATGCTTACGAATGAGGAGTTTACCGACATGCTCGAACAAACTATTGGTATCGGACTGCCTTTTGCAGAGTTAAAGCAAACCGAGTTGAATAGTAAAAATTTGACTTTTAGCACCGACGACAAAATACATTTGCCTACTGGCGTATTGACAGCCGAGCAATTTAATCTGATTTTCAACCACTTGCCAGTAGATATTACTTATGTTGACGAAAACGATACAGTGCGTTTTTATTCCAATCCACCGCACCGTATTTTTCCACGTACGCCGGCAATTATTGGTCGAAAAGTGCAATTCTGCCATCCGCCCGAGAGTGTGCATGTGGTGGAACGTATTGTTCAATCGTTCCGAACGGGCGAAAAAGACCTAGCTTCGTTTTGGTTTCACATGGGTCCAAAGTTTATTCTGATAAACTATTATGCCGTGCGAAATGCAAACAAGGAATACAAAGGCACATTGGAAGTTTCGCAGGAAATATCAGAGATACAAAACATTAGCGGAGATAGAAAGTTGTTGGATTGGTAAAAAAAAGTTATGTATAAATTTTTCAGAAAGACCCACAAATGGGTAGGGTTGATGATTGCTTTGTTGATTATCTTGTTTTCGATTTCGGGGATTATTCTAAATCACAGGGAACTTTTATCTTCGGTTGATGTCAATCGGAATATGCTTCCAGAGGCTTTTCAGTACAACAATTGGAACAATGCTGCGGTGCGCGCCACTCTAAAACTAAACGAAAACAGTTTTCTTACCTATGGCAATATTGGTATTTGGCATACGGATTCTACTTTCTCAAAATTCACCGATTTCAATGTCGGTTTCCCTGATGGTATAGATAATCGTAAGATTTTTAAAGTATTGCAAACCAACAAAGGGTTGTTGGCAGGAACATTGTTTGGTTTGTATGATTTTAATCACGAAAAGAAACAGTGGCAAAAAATACCGCTACCCCTGCCCGAAGAAAATGTGGTGGATATACTCCAAAAAGGCGACAGCACTTTTGTACTGACACGTTCGCACTTGCTCGTAACTACCAATCTGAGGCATTTCAACACTATCGATTTACCCCAAGCCGAAAACTACGACAACAAAGTGGGGCTGTTTAAAACGCTCTGGGTGATACACAGTGGCGAAATTTATGGCGAAGTAGGTAAATTGCTGGTCGACCTGATGGCGTTGGTCTTTGTTTTTTTAAGTGTGGGTGGAGTTATTTTGTTTTTCTCGAAACGGCAACTAAAAAAAACAAAAACTGATAAACCAAAACAAGAATCGATACGGAAAACACACAAATGGAACCTGAAATGGCACAATAAAATTGGTTGGATAACAGCCATTTTTCTGATTTTCACCACACTCACAGGCATGTTTCTTCGCCCACCGCTTTTGATAGCCATTGCCTATAATCGGGTAGCCAAAATTCCTTTTACCGAACTGGATACACCCAACCCATGGTTCGATGTGCTCCGACGGGTGATGTATATTCCCGAAGAAGAACAGTTTATTATATCCACCTCAGAAGGCTTTTATTCTTTTGATAAAGATTTTAAAAATAAGGCAAAGATGTTTGTGATACAACCACCTGCCAGCGTTATGGGTGTAACTGTTTTTGAGCAATTAGATGCCGAAAATGTCATGGTTGGCTCTTTCGAAGGGCTTTTCAGTTGGAATTACAAAACGGGTGAGGTATTCGATTTAATTAAAAAACAACCCTACGTGCGTCCCATAAAGAAAGGACCACCCGTAGGCGATTATAAAATTTCGGGTTATAGTTCCGATTTTAAAGAGCAGCAAATTGCCTTTGAATATCAACATGGAGCTATTAATATCGATGGTGGAAGCGAGTTTACGCCAATGCCAAAAAACATTCTAGAAAATGCCCCTATGTCGCTATGGAACTTGGCACTCGAAGTTCACACCGGACGAATTTACGGAGCATTTTTAGGTATGTTTTATATTTTGGTTGTTCCGCTAAGTGGCATCCTAGTACTGCTTACACTCATTGGTGGAATCGTTATTTGGTTTAAATTTCATTTTAGAAAGAAAAAATGAATTTAATTTTTGTTGTTAGAATGTAACAGTTTTGTCAGCCCAAACTACCACATTGACACAATCAATCATGGTTGAGATTGGACAAGCTTCCGTACTATCTAACTGTCTGGACTTTAAGCATGTGCCGCAAGCCAAAATTTCGCCACCCACTTCAACAAACTTTTTCAGTTGTTCGTCCACATTGTATTTTTCATGGGTTAAGCCTTCGCATTCAACAGCTTCGCCCATAAGGAAAAGTTTTACTTCGTGACCTTGTTTTTTTGCTGTAACCGCAAAACGAAAAGCGTTCCATGCTTTTTCGTACTCTTTTGTTTCGAGAATAATTCCGATTTTCATGTTCTTCAAATTTTTGAAATGATTAATCCAAAATGATAGGGTTCAATAATAAATGGCTGTTTGTCTATACGGAATTTTTGTTGGTCAAACCAGTTTGTAATTTGTTCTGGTTTTGGTCTGATATTCAAATCAGGACCACGTGGAGTTGAAATGTCGCTTCTCCAATGAATGATTCCAATTTTTCCTTTTGGTTTTAAAATCCGATAAGCTTCGTTTATAAACTCCAAAGGCGAATCGTGGTGTAAAATATTGAATAACATTACGTAGTCAATTGAATTTTCAGGAAGTCCGCACGTTTGAGAAAGAATGTCTCGTTTTTCCAACACAATATTATTTGTTTTTTCCTTTTTTATTTTCTGACTGAGAGTCTCAATCATTTCATTTTCAATGTCATAAGCGAACAATCTTCCTCGAATCAACTTTGCTGTAGGAATTGTGAATGTTCCGTATCCACTTCCAATTTCTACTAAATCAACGATTTTTGAATCAATACTCAATTCAGATAAAATGAAATCAATATCAAAAAAGTCATTCCACTTAGTTTCTTCGGGCATACCGCTATCTCTTACTTTCATCTGTTTATAATTGTTATTCCTGCCCCCTAACCCCCAAAAGGGGGAATATGACAGGTACTTTGAGTTTTTGTTACTTTATAATCATCCCTTTGTGAGTCATAAATTTTTATTCGGCCATGGGTGTTTCATTTTAATTTAGTCTAAAACTTTTGACGGGGTAAAGATAAAAAGAACTCTCCAATTATCTTTTGTAAATTCTTTGTCAATAGTTAATCTAAACTAAAAAATATCCGATATTGGATTATTAGAAAAACTTTATCTATCTTTGTGAGCGAATACTCACTTACTTTTTTTTAAACAATCAATTTAGAGATTATAATAATATGGAAATAACTCCCCGCCAATTAGAAATTATTGAAGCAACCGGCAAAATTCTAACCAAATCAGGTACAAGTGGTTTGACAATTAAGAATCTGGCAAAAGAAATGAATTTTTCGGAAAGTGCTATTTACAGACATTTTGCAAGTAAAGAAGATATTATACTTGCCATGATGGATTATCTGGCAGAAAGCATAGATGAGAGATTAACAAATCTATCTCAAACTACAAGTCCAGAGGAGAAATTCAGGGCTATGTTCGAGGAACAGTTTAATTTCTTTAGCAAAAATAGACACTATGTTGTGGCTGTTTTTTCGGACGGATTAATGGACGAAAGTTTACGGATTAATGAAGCTATCATGAAATTGTTAGCCATAAAAATGAAACATTTGTTTCCTTTAATTTCTGATGGACAAGAAAAAAACATATTTACTAAAGCAATTTCTACTGAAGAACTAGTATATGTTGTTATGGGAACTTTTAAACTTCAAATGTATAAATGGCGACTGTTCAGTTTTGAATTTGATTTGAAAGAGAGCGGCAACAAAATGATTGACTCATTATTAACTTTAATAAAAACGAAATGAAACACATGAAAAAGGCACTTCCTTATTTGTTCGCAACCATTTTGGGCGCATTTGGTTTGCTCACCTTATTCCTGAGCACATCGGTAATTTTCGATTTATTTGGCATAAGAGCCAAAGAAGGAAATTATGTATTGTTTGTAGTGTGGGCAAATTTTATCAGCAGCGTACTCTACTTAGTAGCAGCTTACGGGTTCGTCAAAACACAGCGTTGGACAAGTAAAGTCTTAATAATTTCTACGTCAATTCTTAGCATAGCAATTATCGGATTAATTTTCCATATCAACAATGGGGGAATTTACGAAACCAAAACAGTTGGAGCAATGATTTTTAGAACATCATTTACTTTTGTGTTCGCTGCTATTGCATATTTTACAATTAAAAAGAAAATTTCAAACTAAATTTTTTTATACAAACATGTTAGTAAATACTCACAAACTAAAAATCGCATTTCTCCTTTTGATAATTGGAGCAATGATTTCGCCTTTGCAAGCGGAAGAATGGACACTTCAGCAATGTATTGATACGGCGCAGGTAAAGAATAAAATGCTACAAATGAGCCAAAATAGCGTGGCTATAGGCGAACAGCGACACAAAGAAGCAGTGGCAGGATTAATTCCAAAACTCACTGTGAATGGCGATTACAAGTATTATTTTGATTTGCCGTATCAATTAATGCCACTATCCACCTTTAACCCTACAGCTCCGGCCGGACAGTTTAAAGAAGCTCAGTTTGGCGTACCTCACAATATGAATTTCAATTTGCAATTTGCTATGCCACTGTTTAATGCGCAAGTTTTAGGCGCCATGAAAACTACCAATATTGGAGCAGATATGAGCAAACTTCAACAACAGAAAACGGAAGAGCAGGTATTTTTCGATATCTCAAATTTGTATTACAACGCACAGATACTGCAAAAACAAAAGGCATTTATCGACAGTAATTTGGTGAATACGAATCGCTTGCTGCAAAACATGCAATTGCTCCGTGAGCAGGACATGCTAAAATCGTCGGATGTAACAAAAGTGGAACTGCAAAAGGCGCAACTGCAAACGCAGCTCGAAATTGTGGGTAGCAAAATAGCTCAAGTTATAAATGCCTTAAAGTTTAGCATGGGAATTCCTATCACTCAGGAAATAGAGATTCATTCGGCTATCGAATTTAAAAACAACGCTGATTTTTCATCGAAAAAAACTATTGACATACAGCTGGTTGAAACTCAAAATATGTTTCTAAAAAGTGAATTAAGCACGCTGAAGAATTCCCGTTTGCCGTCACTTTCGCTTTATGGAACTTATGGGCAAACTGGTTTTGGGTACGACGAAAAGCCCAATGACTTTCTGAAATTCTTCCCTGTGAGTTTTGTGGGCGTACAGTTAAGCTACCCACTTTTTACGGGAACGGTAACACAGCGAAAAATTAATCAGAAAAAGTTGGAAATTAGCAATAGCAAATTGCAAGTCGAGTTGGCGACCGAACAGAATAATATGCTGATTGACAATGCAAAGCGAACAAAACTTACTGCACAACAAACTGTTGAAAACACATTGGCACAAATAGAATTATCGCAAACAGTGTATGACCAAGTTGTATTACAGCAAAAGCAAGGTACAGCAAATTTAACGGATATTTTATTGGCTGACAATAGTTTGCGCGAGTCGCAACAAAACTATCTTTCGGCAATAGTAGAGTTTTTAAAAGCTGAATTAGAATTAAAAAAACTAACAGGAAACCTTTCTTTCAATTAAGAATTAAGAATTAAGAATTTTCAATAAAATAGAAATCATGAAGAAAAATATAATTTATATAGTAGTGGCATTGGCAGTTATAGCCGTAGTTATTATCAAGCTGAAAACCAACAAAGAAACAACCATTGATAGGGTATATCGTTACGATAAAGATCAACCCATACCTGTGCAAGTCGATACATTAGCAATGGAACAGATTGGAAATAATCTTTTCTATACAGGTACTTTTGAGCCCAATAAGGAAACTAAAATCAGTGCCGATATTCAAGGCAAAATCAATTCGGTATTGGTAGATGCAGGTAGCGTGGTGAGCAAAGGTCAGTCGCTGGTTTTGTTAGACAATGCGTTGCTAAAATTGCAATTGCAAACTGTTGACATACAAATTGAAGGATTCGAAAATGATGTGCGACGTTACAAAATCCTTTCTGAGGCTGATGCAATTCAAGGTGTGCAATTGGAAAAAGCTGAGTTGGGATTAAAATCGGCAAAAGTACAGCGTGCTACCATCGTAGAGCAACTCAACAAAACCACTATCAAAGCACCATTTGCAGGAATTGTTACAGCCAAGTTGACCGAAGAAGGTGCTTTTGCATCGCCCGGAGTGCCTTTGGTACAAATTACCGACATTTCGCAGTTGAAATTTACGGTAAATGTGCCTGAAAATGAATTAAGTCAATTCAAAATGAATCAAAATTATTCGCTACAAGCAGATGCATATCCTGAAAACTCGTTAGCGGGAAAAGTAATTTTGGTAGGCAGTAAAGCCAATATGGGCAATAGTTACCCCATTCAGTTTTCGTTAAAAAACACCTCCGATTTGAGAATAAAATCTGGTATGTTTGGAAAAGTAAATCTGAACAATACCGATACACAAAAGCACATAATTATTCCCGCGTCTGCCATTGTTGGTTCTAATATTCAACCGCAAGTATATATTATTTCAAACGGAAAAGCAGTATTGAAAAACATTACAATTGCGAGCAGGGTACAAAACAAAGTGATTGTAGCAAATGGATTGAACAAAGGAAATATATTGATTACCAATGGTTTTATCAATCTATTTGATGGTGCAAATGTGTCAATTAAGAATTAAAAATTAAAGTCATGAATATAACTAAAATTGCAATAGAACGTCCGTCGTTGATTATCGTGCTTTTCAGCGTACTTACTTTGCTGGGAATTATTGGATACAAGAGTTTAAGTTACGAACTTTTGCCCGATTTTAACCAACCGGTGGTGGTTATCAAAACCATTTATCCTGGCGCAGAACCGCAAGAAGTGGAAACCTCCGTTTCGCGTAAAATTGAAGATGCATTGTCGAATTTGGAAGGTGTTGATTACCTCGAAACCAAATCGATGCCCAATGCTTCAGTTATTATTGCCAACTTGAAATATGGCACCAACGTAGACCAAGCCATGCAGGACGCACAACGCTATATAGACAATATCCGCAAAGACCTTCCGGCAGATATTATGAGTCCGGTAATGAGTAAAGTTTCACCTAACGATTTGCCTATCATATCAATAAGTGCAACAAGTAATTTGTCGGCAACAGAATTTTACCAGAAAATGCAAAATGAATACTTGCCACAAATTCAACAATTAAAAGGAGTGGCTGAAATTACTATTTTGGGTGGCGAAGAGCGTGAAATTCAGGTAAAAGTGAATCAGGATAAACTCAAAAGTTACAAACTTTCGCTTTCGCAAGTGGTAGAAGCCATCAACCGTTCGGGGTTGGATTTACCAGCCGGAAAAGTACAATCGGCAAAAGAAAATAACTCGGTGCGCTTAATCGGGAAATTCGCAACCGTTGAAAACATAATGAATGTGCAGGTGGCAATGCCTATATTTGGCAGTCCGGTATATGTGCGAGATGTGGCAACCGTAACCGATGGTATTAAGGAGATTAGCTCCGTAAGTCGTTTTAATGGCGTAAATGGAATTGGACTGATGCTCAAAAAACAAGGCGATGCCAATGCCGTAGAAGTATCGAAATTGGTACACGAAAAACTCAAAGCCATAGAAGCACAAAATGTAAGCTCAGGGGTGAAATTTATTATTGCCGATGATTCCACCGACAAAACGATTGCTGCTGTCGATTCAGTGGTGTTTGACTTAATGCTGGCCGTGATATTAGTTTCGTTGGTCATGTTTTTATTTTTAAGAAGTTATCGAAATGCACTGATTGTAATTATTGCCATTCCAACCTCATTGGTAACTGCTTTTGCGGTAATGTGGATGCTTGGTTTTACATTAAATTTGATGACTTTGCTTGCCATGTCGTTAATTATTGGAATTTTGGTGGATGACGCAACGGTGGTGTTGGAAAACATCCAGCGACACTTGGATATGGGCAAAGATAGACGTACTGCCGCCATGGATGGACGTATGGAAATTGGATTTTCTGCACTTTCAATCACTTTGGTGGATGTGGTGGTGTTTTTGCCCATCCTGTTTTTACAAGTATTTGTGGCCGATATGTTGATGCAGTTTTCGGTAATTGTAATCACCTCTACCTTAACTAGTTTATTGGTAGGATTTACGTTAACGCCTTGGTTGGCTTCGCGCATTGGTAAAAAAGAAGAATTACAACCCAGCAACTTTTTAAATCGTTTTCTACTTTGGTTCGAAGAGCAATTGCAGAAATTCATTCAATGGTACGGCAAAAAGTTAGAATGGGTATTGAGTCATAAAATGATATTCAGCGCAATAGTAATTGTTTTGTTGGTGCTGACTGGCGTTATGATGAAGCAAGGCATTATTGGAAAAGAAATGATGTCCACAGGCGACCAGGGAAAATTTAGAATGAATTTAGAGTATGATAAAACAACTACCGTACAACAAAATAACCTCATATCTCAACAGATTGAGAATTTTATTATACAGCAACCTGAAGTGGCATCGCTGTTTAGCAATGTGGCCGGACCCAGTACGGGGATTGGTAGTTTGGGAGTTGGCTCGGCCAATAAAACTGAATTTACTATTCAATTAAAGCCTGAAAATGAACGTGATATAAGTACCGAAAAGTACATGAAATCATTGCGTGAAGCACTCAAAAAGGAATTTCCAAGTATTAATTATTCGATGGCCGTGTTAGGTTTACTTCCCAAATCGGCACCAATCAAAATTACATTGAGTGGGAGTAATTTGGATTTGGTAATGAAAACAGGCGCTGAATTGAAAGCGATGATTGAACAAATTCCGGGTGCCGACAATGTGCAATTGTCCGTAGAAGAAGGTGTGCCTGAATACAAAGTAATTCCCGACAAAGATAAAATGCAACGATTGGGATTGACCACCGCTTATGTAGGCATGAATTTGCGAACCGCCTTTACAGGTAATGACGATGCTACTTTAACCGAGAAAGGCATAGAATATCCAGTACGAATATGGTTGGATGATTTTAGCCGAAAAAACTACGAAGATGTACAACATCTGACCATCGTAAATTCTATGAATCAGCCTATTGAAGTATCGCAATTTGCCGACGTGAAGCAAGATAATTCACCATCACTTTTGGAACGGATGGATAGGCAAGCATCGGTTACGCTAACAGCCGAATCGTTTGGTAGACCTTCGGGAACGTTGGCCGATGAAGCCATTACTCAGCTCAAAAACAAACCATTGCCCGAAGGCGTAAAAATGAGTTGGGGAGCTGATATTAAAACTCAAAATGAAAGTTTTGGTGCGTTAGGTTCTGTATTGTTGATTTCGTTTTTGCTTATTTATCTCATAATGGTTGCCTTGTACGACAATTACATTTATCCTTTTGTGGCTTTATTTGGCATTCCGGTAGCGGCAATTGGCGCATTTTTAGCCTTGAACTTGTCGTTAAACGATTTGACGTTGTTTGCGCAACTTGGATTGATAATGCTCATGGGCTTGGTAACCAAGAATTCAATTTTAATTGTGGATTTCACCAATCAGCTTAAGGCCGAGGGCAAACATTTTAAGGAAGCCTTACTTACAGCAGGCAAAGAACGTATGCGCCCCATTTTAATGACTACACTTGCTATGGCCATTGGTATGTTACCCATTGCATTGGCAAAAGGCACGGCCGCCGAATGGAAAAACGGCTTGGCATGGGTCATTATCGGCGGGTTAATGTCATCGTTAATTCTCACTGTTTTTCTGGTACCCATGGTTTATTATGTGGTGGATACCATTAAGGAACGGATGAATAAAAAATCGAAAATGATAGCAGAATAAGTTGTTTATCAAAAAAAATATCATTTATGAAGTATTATTTAATTGGCTTAATTTTATTTATATCTATCAATACAGGTGTTCAAGCGGCAGATAATAAAGGTATTACACTAACTGTCAGTGTAAGTGATTTGCGAAATTCAAACGGGAATGTAGTTTTTGCCTTGTACAATAGAGAAGATGCATTTCCGGATGAACATTACAAAAAGTATTATAAAATTGTGAGAGGCAAAATTGTCAATAGCTCCTCGGTAGTTGTATTTAAAGATTTGCCAATTGGGGAATATGCTGTAAATATTTTACACGATGAAAATAATGATGGTAAAATCAAAAAGAAGTTTATTCTACCCGTAGAAGGAATAGGGTTTTCCAATTTTCAATCAATAGGTTTCTCAAATAGACCAACATTTGAAAAAGCATCTTTTAATTTGCGAAAGAGCACAACAATCAAAGTTACGATTTTTTATTTTTAATTTTTTAGATATTAATATATTGCGCAGTCTTACAAGTAGTATGACATTCTTTTATAACAGGTTAAATAAAATACATTATGGAAAATAAATCAAATCTTTCTACCAATGATGTTGTAAAAATTATTGCAGAAGGTCGAAATCGCACCAACTTGTTTAAAGATTCAGAACAAAAATTCATTGCTTATTTGGTACAACGGATGCCTAAATGGTTAAGCTCTGATATGCTGACCGCTATTGGTTTTTTAGGGAGTCTAATGACTTTCGCAAGTTTTGTATTTGCATTTTACGTACACCCAACTTTTCTTTTGCTTGGCGTATTGGGCTATTTTGTTAGTTGGTTTGGCGATTCGCTCGATGGCAGGATTGCCTACTATCGGCATATACCACGTAAATGGTATGGATATGCGCTCGATATAACTGTTGACTGGCTAGGAGTCATTTTAATCGGCTTAGGTTTTGTGGTTTATGTGGATGGAGCTTGGGAAATAGTTGGTTTTTTATTTGTAGTTTTATATGGTTGGGAAATGGTTACAACAACCGTTAAATATAAAATTACTGGTAAATACTCAATTGATTCAGGCATTTTTGGCCCCACAGAAGTGCGAATCATATTGTCTTTGATACTGATATTAGAAGTTCTATTTCATAATTCTATTCAATATATCTCACTTATTACAACCTTATTGTTATTGGTTTCCAATCTTATTGATACAACTAAGCTTTTAAAAATAGCAGATGAATGCGACCTTAAAGAAAAAGAGCAAAACAAATAAAGTGCTTAATCAAGTTTTTGTATTTGCAAAAGCTCAATTTTCGGCATTTGTTGGCGGCATCACGGATTATATGATAATGATCTTTTTTACAGAGATTTTTCATATACACTACACGTTGAGTATTGCTATGGGTGGAGTAATTGGTGCAATCATTAATTTCAGTTTGAACAAAACATGGACTTTCCACACAAAGGATATTCCATACCAAGATTCTGTCCCAAAACAGCTAATGAAATTTGTTCTTGTTGTTGCGAATAGTATTGTTTTAAAATCAACGGGGACTTATTTGATTACCACATTTTTAGGTGTAGATTATAAAATAAGTCGGCTCTTTACCGATTTATTTGTTTCAATTGCTTTTAATTACACACTTCAAAAATTTTGGGTTTTTAAAAAACATAAAGTTCACGAGCTTTGATGTTTATGTTCGAATAAATGTGTTCGTGAAAAAGATTTTATGATTTCATAATTTGATGATAATTAGTCAATAATTTAAAAATGAAAATCCAACTACTACTAATTATTTTTTCTTTATTTTCTTTCCATAGTTTTTCGATTACATACAACGAATTGACTTTTAAAGGAATTATAACTGATTTGCAGACGAATGAACCTGTGATTTCAGCGACATTATATATGTCTGATTATCAGCACGGAACTGTTTCTGACACCAATGGAAAATTTGTATTCACAGTAAAAAAATTCGAACCATCCAAAAACAAGCTCACAGTATCGTGTGTAGGCTACAAAACTGAAATAATATATTTAAATGCTTCAAAAATGGAGTTTGAAATTAAATTACAGTCACAATCGCAAGATTTAAAAGAAATAGTTGTTAGTAGACAGAGATATAGGAACAAAAATAATCCAGCAGTTGATTTAATTCGTAAAGTAATAGAAAATAAGGCTAAGAATAAAGCCGAAGCATTAGAATATTATGAGAACGAGAAATACGAAAAGGTGCAATTTGCCATAAATGATATTACTCCTGAATTTCAAAAGAAAAAGATTTTCAAGCATTTCCAGTTTATGTTTGAGAACATTGATTCGTTAAAAAATAGTGGGAAGAAAATTTTACCCATGTACTTGAAAGAGGATATATCAAATTACTATTATCAGCGTACACCGCGTCAAGAAAAAGAAATAGTGTCAGCACATAAAGCCGTTACATTTCCGGGATTTGACAATAAAGGAATTCAGGACAATATAAAGTATTTATATCAAGACATCGACATTTACGACAACAACATACTTTTTTTCTCTAATCAGTTTCTAAGTCCAATTGCCGATTTGGCTACTACATTTTATATGTACGATATAGTAGATACGATTCAAACCGATAATTCAAAATCTATTAAGCTATTCTTTGGTCCACGCAATAAACAAGATATTCTTTTCCAGGGATATTTGTACATTATGTTGGATGGGAGTTATGCTGTAAAGAAAGTCGAATTATCGTTGAACAAGGACGTTAATTTGAATTGGATAAATGATGTAAAAGTTGTACAAGAATTTGAGATTGCTGCAAATAATAGTTTGATGTTATCCTCTGATAAAATTTCTATCAACTTTGGAATTAATAAAAAAAGCAGTAGCGTATTTGGTCAAAAAACAGTTCAATATTCTGATTACAAATTTACTCCTTCGCTTGCCGAAAATATATTTAAAGGGCAAAGTATGCAAATGCTTGATAGTGCCAAGCAACGGAGTAACGAATACTGGGAAACCCATAGGCCAGAAAGACTTAGCAGCTCCGAAGCAGGCACTTACAGTGCTATGGATAGTTTGTTAAGTCTTCTGTAATAAAAAAAGCGATAAAAGTAGCCGGTGTTGTATTATTTGCATACCGAGATTTTGGAAAATTTGAAATTGGGCCAATAAATACTTTTTACATGTATAATCCCATTGAAGGTGTGCGGTTTAGGTTTGGTGGTAGAACAACGGACAAACTAAGCAAGAAGTTAAATTTAGAAACATACGTAGCTTATGGACTTACCGACCATCTACCTAAATATTATCTCGGAGCAAATTGGTCATTTACAAAAGGAAACTTTATGGAGTTCCCAGTTAAATCTTTGAAAATGAGTATTCAGAACGAAACGCAATTACCGGGACAACAAATGCAATTTTTAATGGAAGATAATATTCTACTATCCATAAAAAGAGGGGTGAACGATAAGATTTTCTATAATAAAACATTCAAAATTGAGCATTTGAACGAGTTTCAAAATCACTTTTCGTATACTATGGGTTATAAGTTTACCAATCAGGCACCTGGAGGAAATTTATATTTTAATTATACCGATTATCTTTCGCAACAAAATGATGTGAGCCATTTAAATATTTCGGAGTTTTATCTCAATTTGCGATTTGCACCACACGAAAGTTTCTATCAAGGAAAAACGTATCGCGTTCCAATTTACAGTAAATACCCTGTGATCGAACTGAGATACAGCGCGGGTAATAAGCTTTGGAAAAACGGTTATAACTATCAAAGCTTACGTTTTTCGATTCGAAAAAGAATTTACGTGTCGGTATTTGGGTATTCGGATGTGGCATGGGAAGCTGGAAAGATATTCGGAAAAGTACCTTATCCGTTGTTGAATTTGCCTCAAGCTAACCAAACATATTCCTACCAAATTGAATCGTATAATATGATGAATTTTTTGGAGTTTGCTACCGACCAATACACTTCATTGATGATTGACCATTCTTTTAATGGTTTCTTTTTCAATAAGATACCATTGACAAGACAATTAAATTTAAGAGAAATAGTTACTTTTAAAGCCTTATATGGGAATATTACTTCACAAAATAATCCGGCAGAACAAACCGATTTATTCCGACTACCAATATCAACTGATGGCACCCAAATTACATATTCACTCGGAAAAACACCTTATATTGAGGGTAGTATCGGAGTTGGCAATATATTTAAGTTTTTTAGGGTCGACCTCGTCAGACGGTTTACATATTTGGATAATCCAAATGTTTCGAAATATGGTCTCCGAATGCGATTTAGATTCGATTTTTAATGAAACTTCAAATGAAAATAAACATGGTACGCAACAATATTCTCGAAAAATCCATTCTGGAAGCAGCTGAAAGCTTGTTTCTGGAAAAAGGTTTTGCACGTACAACCACCACAATGATAGCAAGAGAGGTTGGTTGTAATCAGTCCCTGATACATTATTATTTTCGCTCCAAAGAAAAACTCTTTCAGTTGGTTTTCGAAAAAAACTTACAAATTTTCACTGTTGGTTTATCAACCATTGCTAATAATAGTTTAACTTTTGAAGAGCGGATAAAAGATTGTGTTTATACACAGTTTGAAATGCTGCAAGACCATCCTGAAATTGTATCTTTTCTAATCAACGAACTTACAACTAACCCAAAAAATACCTCTGCGGTTAAAAAACAATTAATGACAATTTCTTTGGATCTTTTACAGATTTTTGAACGTGATTTGCAAATTGAGATTTTCAAAGGTCGAATTCATCAGATTTCTGCGATTGATTTGATTATGAATATATTTTCGTTGAATACAGGCGTGTTTTTGTTTTATTCAATAGCAAAAAAACTATCTATATTCACAGATGTAAAACTTCAAGAATTGATTGCTTTACGAAAAGAGGAGAATTTAAAAATAATTTTGAAATCAGTCTTGATAAGCTAATTTCTATTTCGATGCAAAGATTCAAAAAATATTTTGAATAGGTACATTTTTTTTCAATTTGGAAGTCAAATTTTCTTCTTGTTTGTTAAATGGATAATAATTTCAATACCTTACACTGTCGTTTTTTTTTTGAATGGAACCTAACGACCGAGGCTATGGGCATTGGCGGTTTGCGGGAGCATTCGCTTTCGTGAAACGACAAAGTGAATGCGGGCGCAAAACCCGCTAAGTGCACGTCAGCCAGCCTGTGAACATAGCGTGTGTTAGGCGGTCGTTCGTTTCTTTTCAATTCATTTCCGTTTAATGATATAAAATTCAGAACCGTTAATTCCATATCCTAAATCTTTTTGAGGAAAATAAGTCAGTCCAAGATATAAAGAATCTATTAGTTCTGATTTATTCCAACTTTTTCCACCGTTAGAAGTTTGATATACAATACTTCCTTTGAAAGTTGGGAAGTCTCCTCCAGCATATTCAAAAATGGTTTTAATATTAAATCCTTCAGTTTCATTATATAAATGGAATGTTCCAAAGGTTGAAAATGGGAAATTTGCTGGTTTCCAGTTCAAACCTCCATCAGAAGTTTTGTAAATACTTGTACCGCCAACAATGAATCCAATTTTCTCATTATAAAAATAAATATCCTGCACATTATCTGAGAGAGGAATGGGTGTATTTATAGTTTGCCAACTATCACCATAATCTTTACTTTTAAATATCTTTTGGTTATCTCCTGCAATATATAAAATGTTGTCCACACATTCAATTTTACTCGGTGAAGAAAAAATCACTAAGTCTTTAAATTTCCATGTATTTCCACCATCAGAAGTCGTTGCTAAGTAACAATTTCTGGTATTGGGAATGCTAGGTGTCTCAATAATAGCTACGCCTTTGGTTTCATTGAAAAATTTCAAAGAATAAATGTCTGTGTAGTCCTTAAAAAACAGTTTAGTCCATGTTTCTCCTCCATTTGAGGTTTTCAATACTACACTTCCTTTTCCACAATCTTCATCAAGACATCCACTCATTGCTCTTCCAGATACAAATCCCACATTGTTATTAATGAAAAAGACAGAATACAAATGCAATGTTGTACCAGAATTTTGTTTAGTCCATAATTTTCCTGCATCTATAGTTTTATAAATATCCCCATTAAATCCAACAATAAATCCGATTTCTGAATCAACAAAAAACATGTCTCGCGCAATTATATCTAAACCAAAATTTGTCTTTGAAATCTCCCAACCGCTTAGAATAGTTTTTAAGTCGTTGTAATCAACAGTGTTCTTTTCGCATGCAATCAAAAATGTCACAAATAGCAATATTAAAGTCTTTTTCATATTCTTTGTCTTTCTATACTAGATGCATTTTGTTGCTGTTTCGTTTCATCGAATGGGGCATAACGACCGAGGCTATGGGCATTTGGCGGTTTGCGGGAGCATTCGCTGTCGTGAAACGACAAAGTGAATGCGGGCGCAAAACCCGCAAAGTGCACGTCAGCCAGCCTGTGAACATAGGCGTGTGTTATGCGGTCGTAGTTTGGTTGTAATTCAGTCGTTTTTTAATTCATTAAATTTTTCCATCACCCAATTTTCGAGTTTCGCTTGTTTGAAGTCAAACCATTCTTGTCTAAACTTACCAGAATTGTCAATCTCAAACATGAAACGTCTAAATGGCTTATTCTTATTCAGTGCGTCGAATAGCTTAGATTTGAGTTTATTGTCGTCTTCAAGCTGTTCGGCAAAGTCAACCATAAATTCATAACTGTCTCTTGAACTTGGTTTGTCAATTTCTAGATAATCATCCCAATTGCTTTCAAGTTCTTCTAATATCTCTTCGTAAAATTCTTTTCCGTCATCAAAATTCATTTCAAAGTCAGGCGTTGAAATAATTTCATTTGTTTTTTTGTTCAAATAGCAACGATTCCCACAGTCAAACTCTTGGGCTATTTCATAAATTTGCTTTGTTGTTAACACTAACATATTCCGTAAATATTTCTTTAAAAATTTGTCTGATAACCACTTTCAGCCCGCTAACGAACAAATTCTGATAAAACCGAAGTTGTTTCGTCAAGTTTCTTTTCTTGTCGAACCGACGAAAACCGATTTCTACCCAAAAGCGAGCAAATTCACTTTAAACCTCTTTCAATTCGTTTTTATTTTGTCAAACCTCCATATCCAGATTTTCGGTCGTTCTTTGTCATAGTCGCAAAAGCTAAAAGTCCAATTCTTTCCTTTAAAATCTGCGAGGAATTGTCCGCCGTGTAAAAGCCCGAAGAAGAGCAAATTCACGCCAACAAAATTCAGCTATTCATGTCGAAGAAGCGGACAGTTCGTCAAAGATTTTTCAGTATGTAACTAGCAAATAAAAAACCACCAATTTTTCGCAATTAATAATCACCAGT